>Ga0209577_10001576_pt1 | contig 22540 bp, 22 predicted proteins | sample GraSoiAngelo_109_FD_185874 | JGI IMG/M metagenome (GOLD analysis project Ga0209577, IMG submission 185874) | Grasslands soil microbial communities from the Angelo Coastal Reserve, California, USA - 14_0903_12_20cm (SPAdes) (version 2) | ecosystem: Environmental > Terrestrial > Soil > Grasslands...
CGTGGCTGGCGAGTAGTAGGCCTGGGAATACGATGACGTGGAAGGGGATGTTGTCTTTGCCTATGAAGTGGATGTTGCGGCTGGCGGGGTCTAGCCAGTATTTCTTCCACTGGCCGGGTTTCTTGTTTTTTTCTGCCCATTCTTTGGCTGCGCTGATGTAGCCGAGGACTGCTTCCATCCAGACGTAGATGGTCTTGTCCTCGGCGCCTTTGAAGGGTGCGGGGATGCCCCAGGCTAGGTCGCGGGTTAGCGAGCGGGGTTTCAGTCCGTCTCTTATCCAGCTCAGGCTGAAGTTGCGCGCGTTCTCCGGGAGGTTCGGGTTCTCCTCAACGTACTTTTTCAATTGGTCTGAAAGTTTGGGGAGGTCGAAGAACCAGCTGGCTGATTCTTTCATTACAGGTGTGCTGTGGTCGAGGACGCAGTATGGATTGATCAGGTCCTTCGGGTCGAGTACTCGGCCGCAGTTGTCGCACTGGTCTCCCCGGGCGGGGATGTAGTGGCAGTATGGACATTCTCCCTCCACGAATCGGTCTGGGAGGAACCGCTTGTCGTTCTCACAATATGGCAGGATTATGTTCTGTTTGAAGACGTATCCGTTCTTGTCCAGGGTCCGGTAGAATTCTTGGACGAACTTCTTGTGGACTGGGCTCTCGGTGCGGGTGTAGTTGTCGAATTGTATGTTGAACTGTTTGATGCTGCGGGTGAAAATTCGGTGATACTGGTTGGTTAGTTGACGCGGTGTGATCTTGCGTTTTATTGCTTCAACTTCTATTGGTGCGCCGTGTTCGTCGCTGCCAGACACCATGACCACGTCTTCGCCTTTCAATCTCAAGTAGCGAGCATAGACATCTGCTGAGAGAAGGTGTGTGAAGGTTCCTAGGTGGGGTCTGTCGTTGACGTAGGGCCATGCGCTGCAGACTACCCATCTTCCCAGTCGACTCTCGTCCTCCGCTCTAGATGTTCTTGGGTCTTGAGCTTTGGATAAGCGTTTGCGACCGGAATATCGTTGAAATAGGCCAACCGACCATTACTAGTCATGACGCTATCAATGAACGACTATGACGCCTTGTTGGATCGGGCATTATCGAAGATCACACAATCCACTGGCACCGGCGAGCGCTTCGAGCTGCCAATCGCTATGGTACAGATAATCGGGCAGAGGACGATTGTTGTGAATTTCTCTGATGTTGTTGATCGGTTGAACCGTGATCCGCATCACGTCTTGAAGTATCTGGCGAAGGAGATGGCTACGGCGGGGTCGTATGAGGGTGGTCGCGGCTACTTCCAGGGCAGGTTCTCGCGTGAGACGATTAACCGGCTGATCAGTGTCTACTCGAACAGGTTTGTTATCTGTCCAGTCTGTCACAGACCGGATACTCGTGTCGTCCGGGAGGGGCGATTGTCCTTCTTGGTCTGTGAAGCGTGTGGCGCGCGATCGTCAATCCTGACGACATAAGGGGTGCTTCTTGGACCTCGTCTACGCCGCGTCCTACAAGACCGAAAAGGGCTTGCTGGTGGCGTGCTGCGACGAGGAGTGTATGGGTCGCATCTTCCGCGAAGGACGACTCAAACTGGCGCCTGAATCCAAATTCTACGGGAGCGCAGTTGTAGGATTGACGGAAGCGGTTGTCTTGATGGTCGGTGCTGATATGCTGAATCTTGTTGGTAGAAAGGTAGTGGATGCGGCCATCAATAATGGACTGGTTCATCCGGACGCTGTCATAACCATAGCCGGGGTCCCACACGTTCAGGTTATGAAACTCTAGGATTTTCTGGAAAACGGTTTCTGTGTCGCGAGACTAGCACGCATACCCATTTTTTCTAGAGGGTCCCGAGCTGACCATATTCTAAACGCGGACCCATCAACATCCCGCTAAGACGGGGCTATTCATCTCCAGTTGACATTAACATCGTTGTGGACCCTTAGCCGTTTTCTAGGCGTTTTCCTTGGGACTCGCAGGGAGATGGCTTTGGGGCTGCATTCCCTTCCCTCTGGCCCACCCGTAGATTTCGTTCCTTGACATGGCGAGACCTGCGTAGAAGATCGTGTCGAATAGAAGGAGAAAAGCGCAAACATGTTCCAGTATGCGGTCCGCTTAACCGCGAGTGGGATGCACGGACAAGGATGGAATGTTGCAAATGTACAGAGTTGTACGTTGAATGCACTTGTGTACGTGGAAGTTAAACGGTGATCCAAGGTCTTAACGTACTCTTTGAAAATTCTATGATCGGAAAGCAATCCACGATAGTACTCTCCACCATACTAGTAGCCATTGGAACACTCTCGATCTTCAGCATTCTACCGGTAGGCGGGACAAGCCAGCCGAGCGACTATGCAACCGTGCTGTTGAACGCTCAGCCGCTTTCAAGCTATCAGGGAAACATACAGGGATACACCGCTACCATGCCTCAGCCGGGAAGCAAGCTAGACATGTCAAGCCCGGCGGTGATCTCGTACGAGGGATACCTGGCAAACCAACACTTTCTTGCCAAGTCTGCAATTGCAAAGTACGCTCCGCAGGTGCAAGTCATCTACGACTACTACACTGTCCTCAACGGCCTCGCGGTGAAGCTCAACGGCTACAGCCTTTCCCAGCTTAGCTCGATTGGCGGAATAGTAGACAGCTCGTACTCCTTCAATGTACACTACGACATGAACAGGTCCAACGCTCTGATCGGCTCGCCAACATTGTGGGCCGCGGACGGAGGGCAGTCCAACGCGGGCGCTGGAATGAAGATCGGTATCATCGACACTGGGATAGACTTCACGCATCCGTTCCTCACGGACAACAGTCTTGTTGTTCCAGCAGGATATCCAAAATGTGATGCACTAGACTCGACTGTTCACCAGGCAAACACGGCTTGCAAATACGTTAGCAACAAGGTTATCGTTGCGAAAATGTTCTGCACCCAGCCAGTCTGTGTCGCTTTCGATGCCCAGGCGAAGCAGGATCACGGTTCGCACGTGTCAGGTATTGCGGCGGGAGTCGCGAACACTTGCGCGCCCTTCGTCGGCTGCACCATGAGCGGAGTGGCGCCCAAAGCCTTCCTCGGAAGCTACAACGTGTTTCCAGGAAACGTGACAGACGCCTCCTCGGCCGACATCGCGATGGCAGTGGACGCCGCGGTCGCTGATGGCATGGACGTTCTCAACCTGAGCCTAGGCGGGACCCCGACAAGCCACGACCCTCTCGTCACAGCTGTAGATGATGCGGTAGACGCTGGTGTGATTGTCGCTATCGCTGCCGGAAACGCGGGTCCGGGGCCAGCCACGATCGAGTCGCCTGGAATCGCTGACAAAGTCATAACAGTCGGCGCGAGCACCAACCCACACTTCGTCGGAATACCCGTCACAGTGCCCAGTCTCGGAACCTTCGGCGCGGCACTAGGACAATTCAACAACTTCGGAACAGTCAACAACTCCCCCTACAGCACGACAACCCCGACGAATGGGTGCACTGCAATCACGAACAACATCTCGGGCCAGATAGCTCTCATCGCGCGAGGCACGTGTACCTTTTCAACAAAGATCAGGAACGCTCAAGTCGCAGGCGCGACCGGGGTCCTAGTGTACAACAGTGTTGCTGGAGATCCAACCGCTATGGCCCAGGATGGCACTCCCAACCAGCCCACCATCTCCGCGGCTATGGTCTCTAGGCCCAACGGATTAGCCATGGCTTCTGCTTCAACTAAGACCGTCTCGATCGACGGGACGATGCAGCAAGAGTTCTTCACTGATGGTCCCAGCGCCGACATTCTCGCCGGCTTCTCTAGCGTTGGACCTGCCATGATCAAGAACCAGGTCTTGCGAGAGGTCAAGCCTGACGTTGTGGCTCCAGGCGTCAACGTCTACAGCTCGATTCTGATGACCTCTTGTGCTCAGCCGCCGTGCTTCGCCTTCTTCCAGGGCACCAGCATGGCCACACCCCACGTCGCCGGATCTGCAGCGCTAATCAAGCAGCTGCACCCGAACTGGTCTCCTGAACAGGTCAAATCCGCACTAGGGAACAGTGCCAAGCGGCCAGTTGGTAGCAGCTCCAGTAATACACGATTGAACAATCCGATGAACCGCGGAGGCGGACGCATCGACCTAGCCGCGGTCACAAAGATTACCGCAACGATCAACGCTCACGGCTCAGCTAATCTCGGCTTCGGCCGGTACTCGGCAAGCGGTGACAGCGGCACATCCTCCTTCCCGGTGGTTGTCCAGTCAGTTGTCAGCTCGAGCGTGACCTACACTGTATCCGTCTCTCCAGCAGTCGACGGCGCAAACCCCCCGGTCGTAGCAGTGTCGCAGACAACGATCAGTGTGACTGGCCAGGGAACTGCAAAGTTCTCGGTCCTACTGACGGTGTCCCCAACAAATGCCCAGGGCGACTACTACGGCGACATAGTGCTGACCGGTGGGACAGTGACGCTCCAGATACCATACTGGATAGAGATCGTACCATAACAGAGCAGACCAACAACCTCTCCTCTCCCTTCTTTTCTTCACCTCTCAGCTACGTTTCGGCCCATTGTGTAGACATGATCGGAAACTTGTTGGGCTGTCGCAGAAGGCTTATTGGGACTTGGCCGAAGACCCGGGTCTCTTGTAGCCCGGTGGTGTAGTGGACTAGCAAGGGTCGAAAACAATGACCCGGCCAATGATGGGCTTTGGACCCCAAAACCAGGAAGAGACCCATCGACGGGAGTTCGAATCTCCCCCGGGCTACCATAGGCCAGTTTCGAATATACCCGTGTCAGCCTCGCTACACTCCACGCACCAGTAGAGTCTTCCGAGGAAGCCATTTCCCAATGGCGGGGAGAATAGCAAAGTGTACGCGTCGCGGTAGCTTATCGACCCTGAGCTAGGTAAATACGATAGAGCTAACTACCAACGATTCGGATAGTATCTTATCTTTGAGAAGGATAGGATATCTCGTGACCGGATTCCTCATAGTGCTCTCAGCGACCATCATGAACGAAGGATCTCCACCCTCATTATTACCCCACGTATCGAAAGCACAAGCCGCAAGCATCTCAATAACTCTCGCGGGCTGCGTGACGCCAACTGGAACCTGTACCTCGGCCGGTTGGTGGGAGGGTACGATTCATGACCCGACAATAACTGTTACTCAGGGAGACACACTTACACTGCACTTAAGCAGCGCTGATCATAACACTCACCAGTTCATAGTTGATGTTGATGGGCTTGGTACTTGTTCGACGACAGACCCTTGTTCATCATTGTTTTCATCAGGAACAACGTTCACTTTCATTATAGGCATGGCGAGCGGAACATATGATTACGGTTGCACTATTCATCCTCAGATGATTGTACTGGGAGGTTTCATAGTCAATCCTGGGACTCCTCCTGACTTCAGCATCTCCGCTAGTCCGGGCACCGTTTCCGCCAACGTTGGTGTTCTAGGCAATTCGACGATAACTATTGCTCCTCAAGGCGGTTTCACGGGGACCGTTGGCCTTGCTTCCACTACCAACTCAACGAATCTATCTTGCACTCTCTCTCCAACGAGCATCTCGGGAGGTTCAGGGAGTTCTATCTTATCGTGCAATGGCAGTGTCCAGGCCAAATATCTTGTCACTGTGACAGGCACTAGTGGCAGCGTCTCTCACTCAGCGGGCGTGGTCTATAATGTGACAACAAGCGGGACGGTTGGAGGTAGCATCGTCCCGGTGGACATGTCAGGGCTCTTGCCACTGTACATCGGCCTTGGGTTAGCATCGGCAGGCCTCTTTGCCGCGGTTTTGGTCTACGGCCGACGCCGAGCACCATAAGCCTGAAGATTCCGTGGGCTGAACCTAACCCCCACTGGGGTATATGCTAGGTGAACTTCGAACCTCCCCGGGCTACCAAAACCGAGACTCGGACATGCCGGCGCTCCCGCGTAACGCTTTTCGGAACGTCGGGAGGAGCTGTCGGAAGTAATCATAATCCCTGCCAAGTATCTAGTAACGGCTGGCCATGCGAGTCAAATGTGGACAATTTCATCTTCCACAAAGTTAATACATTGTGAAAGGCAATTAGACACTATTCTGGCATGCAAGCCAAGCCTCGCAGACTAACAAAGAAGACAACTGCGATTATTGCCGTAGTCATTGTTGCAATCGTGATCGCTTCAGGCGGAGGCAGCTACTACTACATCAATTATATCGCGTCAAGACCCGCAGCGTGCGCGCTTCCATCCGGGAGAGATGCGATAAAGGTCGGCTTCACTATCTCGCTGACCGGCACCTACAACGTTGAGGGCGGCAAGTCGCTCGCTGGCATTCAGGCAGCGGCCTGTTGGATAAACAGCAACGGCGGCATAACCGTCAACGGAAAAACGTACAACATTATACTCGACTACTACGACGACGCGAGCACATCGAGTAACATTTCTCCCCTCTATACGAGGATCATCTCACAGGATCACGCACAATTTCTCCTTGCCCCGTACAGCAGCCTCTTGACAGGTACTGCAGCACCACTTGCAGATTCGTACAACTTGGTCATGCTGTCGCATGGCGGCTCGGCAGACTCGATCTGGACTAAGGGCTACAAGAACCTCTTCGAAGTTCTTAGCTCTGCATCAACCTACTTCAACAATGCGATCGACTGGCTCAAAGCCAACCATCCAAGCGATAAACTTGCATTCCTGCACGCAGACGACTCATTCTCCACCGTTGCTAGTGTTGCAGCATCCAGGTACGCGGCGCAGCAAGGGCTATCCGTGGTCTACAACGCCTCATATCCGTCGATGGGGACGCAAGACCTGTCAACGCAGCTCACCGCCGCCCAGGCGGACGGAGCCGACGACCTACTAGGCGGAGGTCACTATGCCGACGGCCTTAAGATCGTGCAACAACTATCGTCCGTCGGATGGACCCCCAAGTTCATCTCGTTACTGGTGGCCGTAACAGAACCACAGTTCCAGCAACAGCTCGGTGGCGCAGCAAACCTTGTGACAGGCCCGTCGCAGTGGGAAACGAATGTGACGTACAACCCGGCCTCGGCCCAGACAGCAGGCATTCCATGGTATGGTCCAACCGAGTCCCAATTCGTCGACTATTACTCGAAGCAGGCGAACGCTGGTGCTCCAACCTACCACTCAGGAGAGGCTGGTGCCGCTATTCTTGTGCTCGCGAACGCGATCGAGAAAGCAAACAGCACTGATACGACAGCCGTCAGAGAGACGATCTTGAGCATGCACATTATGACCTTCTTCGGACAGTTCCAAGTCGACGCCACAGGAAAGCAGATCGGACACAGCATGGTGCTCGTCCAATGGCAGAATGGAGCATTAGCAGTGGTCGCACCCAGCACCGCAGCATCCGGCACAGTCAAGTACCCGTACTCCGGCAGCTAAGCATCGCAATGGTCGCTGCCGATCTTGTCGTTAGAGATCTAGTATTCGGCCTTTTGCTCGGGTGCGTCTTCTCTGTCGTAGCTCACGGGCTCAACATCATCTGGGGAATCGTCAAGGTCATCAACATTGCCCATGGAGAGTTCATCATGCTCGGGGCGTACGGAGCCTACTTCCTCAACCTATTCGCCGGGTTGACTCCGCTCGAGGCAGCACCTGTCGACGCGGCCATCGGGCTACTAGTTGGATACGCTTTCTACTACACATTCCTCCATCGGGAGCTACGAGACAAGGAGACTATTACGCTCCAGAGCGAGATGGTGACGCTAGCAGCAACATTCGGCCTCAGCCTTTTCGTCAGCAACCTAGCCATTATCCTCTTCACCGGGAACCCTGTTGGCATCAACTACAACCCGGGCACGCTACAGTTCGGATATCTCCATGTTCCCCTCGCAGCACTCTACGTCGCCATTCTCTCAGTCCTGATAATAACGGGGACCTGGTTGTTCCTAGAGAGAACATTCATCGGCTCCGCAATACGCGCGTATGCGCAGGACGTGACGGCGACTGAGCTGGTCGGAGCCAATCCGGCCAAGGTCGCATCACTCGCCACAGCGTTAGGGTTCGCCGTTACCATGGCCGGGGGAGCGCTACTCACAGTCTGGATCCCTGTCGGCATCAACCCTCTAATGGGGGCGCTTTACGCTCCTATCAGCTTCGTCATCGTCGTTCTTGGAGGACCTGGGAAGATGTGGGGAAGCCTGGTTGGCGGGCTAACATTGGGGGTCGTCATTGACGTTGTCCAAGCCTTCACCACTGTGGAGATTGCTTATGCTGCCGCTTTCCTGATCCTGATCCCTGTCCTCGTATTCCGCCCGGAAGGTCTTCTGAAAAGATGATCGAGAAGCCAGGCCTTACACTCTATGGGCTTTTCATCGTCATGGCTCTTCTCGCCGCAGCCGCCTTGCTGCTCGGAGTAGCAGTCTCCTCGATACTTGTTCTCCTATTGGTCTATGCAGCCCTAGCTTACTCGATCAACTTCATCACCGGCATGATAGGTTACGTTGACTTCGGCCATGTCCTCTTCATGGCCATCGGCTCCTACGCGCTAGCAACGCTGGTGAGCCATTACGAGGCGAATCCGTTGCTGGGCGTCGGTCTAGGCGCTCTGCTCGGCCTGGTCTTCGCTCTCGGCATAGGCCTCGTCATCCTGAGATTCCGAGGCGTCTACTTCGCCATCACCACGGTTGTCCTCGTTCTGGCCGCCTACAACATAGTCCTACAGTTTCCCCAGCTTGGCGCGGGCGGCGAAATAATCGTCAATCTAACTTTTCAGCCGCTCGCTACCTACTTCACGATCTGGACCATAGTATTGATCGAGATAGTCTTGACCTATTATGTCAACAGGAGCAGGATCGGCTTCGGGATCAGGGCGATAAAGAACGAGGAGGACGCTGCGAGCTCCGTCGGGGTCAGCCCTCGGACGCTGAAACTGACTGGGTACATGCTCGGGGGACTTTTCGGAGGTGCTGCTGGAGCAGTCTACGCATGGTCCATTTCAGGCGTGACCGCGGGACCAGCATTCGATTTCACGTTCTCGCTCTTGATGCTAGCCATGATAATCATCGGAGGAGTGGGAACATCGATAGGACCACTCTTGGGGGCGGTTGTAGTCTACATCCCGTCATACTTTCTCCTAACCACAGTCGCACAGGCACAGCCACTCATAATCGGACTCCTCGTAATCATCATGGCTCTCTTCCTGCCAGACGGGATCGTCGGGTTGCTCAGACGATCGAATGAACACCTAAGGCTAGTGCTGGAGTAGACATGTCTATCCTCCAGGCAAGCAACATTTCCAAGAATTTCGGAGGAGTGCAAGCTTTGAAAGACGTCTCCTTCGAGCTCCCCGAGTCCGCCGTCCTAGGCCTAATAGGTCCGAATGGTTCTGGAAAGTCAACACTGCTCAACATCATTGCGGGACTGGAGAAACCAACCTCAGGAATCGTGAAACTAGACAGGAAGAGGATCGACAACCTTGAAGCGAACAGGGTTGTCGGATACGGCCTCGCCAAGACACACCAGATACCGAAGCCATTCTCCAATATGACGGCGAGAGAGAACGTGGCGGTCGCAGTCCTCTATGGCAGGCGGAACATCCATTCCCCAAGCTTAGCCCTGCAAGAAGCTGAGAGGATCCTCTCGCTCGTCGGAATGAGATCGAGGAACGACGCATCCGCGGGCAGCCTTACAGTCCAGGAGAAGAAGAGGCTCGAATTTGCGAGAGCACTCGCCACTGGAGCCAGCGTATTGCTACTCGACGAAGTTTTCGCAGGTCTGTCTCCAGAAGAATTGAAGGATTCGATTCAGCTCTTCAGGAAGTTGCACGAAGAGTTGCACTTCTCTGCGCTAGTGGTCGAGCATGTCATGAGGGCCGTACTCAACCTATCGCACAAGGTCATCGTGCTCGAGGAAGGACGTGTCATCGCGACAGGTAGTCCAGACGAGGTCGTGCACAATGACAGAGTGATAGAGGCATACTTGGGGAGCAAGAAATCTGCCGCTTGAGCTCAAACAGGTGAGCGCTGGCTATGATGGGACCCAAGTCATATGGAACGTCTCCCTGCAGTGCAGAGATGGCACCATCAGTGTAATCGTGGGGCCAAACGGTGCAGGGAAAACCACTACGCTGAAAACAGTCAACGGCCTTCTAAGGCCCTGGAGCGGCAGAGTCTACTTTGGAGGGAAAGATATCACAGACGTCCCCGCGTTCAGAAGAGTCGAAGAGGGCATCGCATCCTGTCCTGAAGGTAGAAGGCTGTTTCCCAAGCTCTCGACGGAAGACAATCTGAGGCTGGGCGCGTATTCTCGGCGTGCGAGACGAGTAGCGGACGAAACCCTGGATTTTGTATACAGACTCTTTCCGAGGCTGAGAGAAAGATCCAAGCTCAGCGTTGGCAGGCTGAGTGGGGGAGAGCAACAGATGGTGAGCATCGGACGAGCATTGATGACCAAGCCCAAGATAGTCGTTCTGGACGAGCCGTCCCTGGGAATCGCCCCAATACTCACTGTAGAGATATTCGAGAAACTGGTCGAACTCAGGAAACAGGGTCTCTCGATGCTCATCGTCGAGCAGAACGCAGCCCAAGCACTCGAAGTGGCAGACTATGCGTACGTCCTTCAGGAAGGCAGGGTCATAAACGAAGGCCCACCCACGCACCTGATAGATTCAGAAGAACTCAGGAAAGCGTACTTCTCGATCGAGTGATGCACAATAGCTTCCGGATACACCGCGTTCACACTCTTCCTATACAACTCTTGCCTAGGCGTCTTCCTCTCCTACGGGGTGTTTTTCACCCGGGTATCCAGGGAATACAACCTGCCCGCGTCATCCACATCCATCGTCTTCGGCGTATTCGCCGTGTTCTTCTCCTTCTCCTCCCTTCTCCTCGGCCTCTTCATGAACAAGGAAGGTCCGGGCAAGACCATCCTGCTCGGTGGATGCTTGATGAGCGCAGGACTCATCTTCTCATCGATCGCGAACTCATTCCCTCTGCTGATCTTCACCTACGGTTTTGTGGGCGGCCTCGGCTCTGGCTCAATGTGGATGCCAACCTCGTACGTAGTCTTCGACAGCTTCGATCAGGCGAGCGTAAAGAGGGTGACGGGGTTTGTCAGCGCGGGCACAGCGATTGGTCTCCTCATCTTTCCACCTCTAGAAAACTATCTGATCGTGGCATGGAGTATTCAGAGCGCATTCCTTGTCGTCGGAGTGATCGTCTTTGCCTTCACTATCCTCGCTTACCAGACTTCTAGGAACAGCAGAGTAGCTTCCGGGTTCGCGTTTGGAGAGGCGTTTCGTCGTCTCAAGACGAAGAGGTTCGGTTTCCTTTACGTATACTATTCCGCTGGCAACGCGTTCTCCCGGACCCTCGTCACAATATTCCTCGTCCCCCTTCTCGAGAACAGAGGGCTAGGAACAAGCGCCGGCACTATCGCGCTAGTGCTGATCGGCGTTGGCAGCTTGGCAGGACGGCTGACGGCAGGAGTGAAGAGCTTCAACGAGGAGACGATGGCCGCTATCGGCTTCATACTCCAGGGGATCTGCGCAGCCGGGTTGTTCGTAGCAGACAACGCAGCAACGATAGGAGTTCTCTCAGTGCTTTTCGGAATCGGCTATGGAACCTACATACCCGAGTTCGCGCTCTTAGTCCGAAAGTATTACGGCGTGGACCATTACGGCACAATCTTCGGGGTTCTACTGACAAGCTTTGGGATAGGCGCTTTTATCGGTCCGGTCTTCGAAGGAATCTCAGTCTCATCTTCGCTCGGATATCTTCCAGGCTTCCTGCTAGCAGCTCTTGTGAGCTTGACAGTAGGAGTCCACATACTTATCGCAGACAGGAAGAAGAACCTCTTGGGATAAGAGATCGAGTCTTCTTCGACTTGTCTTGTAAGAGCTTGTCCAAGAAACGCGGCGAGCAATACACTCGTGGTTTCAAGCTCAGCTTTTCCTACAATTTTGTTCATGTTACGATTTGGAAGTTAACGAGGCAATAATCTTTGTTTGGTGTATGGAAAAAGCCGTCAAGGTCTACGACGGTAGATGCGTAGAAGGCTTATTGGGTCTTCGCCGAAGACCCGGGTCTCTTGTAGCCCGGTGGTGTAGTGGACTAGCAAGGGTCGAAAACAGTGACCCGGGCCAATGATGGGCTTTGGACTCCAAGACCATGGAAGAGACCCATCGATGGGGTTCGAATCTTCCCGGGTTACCAAAAACCCAGACTCGAACATGCCCGCTCCTCGGTCTAACGTTCCCGGGACGCTAGGAGGGCTGTCGGATAAACTCGTGATTAGCGCGAACTACTCCTACCTTTGCCATCGATTAACGCCCATCAATCATTCAACCTAATTACATTCCGGGAAACCACACTCACGAAGTAATGTTTCCATCGGCTACGGCCTTATACCATGTGCTGGCAGACTCCTGCTGAATGTAGAAGAACCGATGATGGCGAAAGCGAAATCTCCGGGACGCCGTGAGAACGGCGAGACGGAGGTCTGTATGTTCTGCGAGCGACTCCGGAACCCTAGCGGGCTCGCTGACTGTTTGGTGTACGAGGACGAGCTTTTTCACGTCTCCCATCAACTGAACGAGGAAGACCAGACCTATCTGGGCTCTGTCATAATTCAAACCCGGCGTCACGCCCATGACCTGGCCGAGTTGACCGAAGAAGAGGCTGCTAGGCTGGGCTCGCTGATAACTCGTTCGAGCCGGGCCCTAAAGAATTGCACCGGTGCAGGCTGGACCTACGCCGAATCATTCCTCGAACGATATCAGCATGTCCATGTCATCGTCACAGCGCGATATTCGAGTATGCCAAAGGAGTACATACGACTCGCAATCCGGAAGTGGCCGGGGGCTCCCAGGGGAGCCCACGCCGATGTGGTCGAACTCTCACGAAAATTGCGTGCCGACATGCCCTCCGAGAAATAGACGACCTAACCGATCATGAGCGAGATTCGACTAGCACGAATTAATCACACTCTATCATCGAACTGGTGCAGTTCTGATAGACATTCAGATTGATTCTCAGTCTTATCGCCGGGTTTGATTGCGACGCTTGCTCGGAGAATTCAGCGCGACTATGTCGAAGAGTATGCGTCTGTAGTTTATCGTCAAAGCTCTTGCATAGAACTGTCCTTCGATGCTCATTTCCTTGAATTCGTGACCTTTTCTTTCGTGTGGGTCGAATCTTTCGAACGACAAACAGTTTTCAAGGTATGGCTTGAGCTTGGCAAGATCTGAAACTGACTGACAAGCCTCGTTCCGAAATGGTCCTCGATGGGCCTTGCCACGCTGGCCTTTCTAGCGTTCGGAGTCACATGGACCCTATCACGATACCTAGCTGGCCTCCGTTATCAGACACATCGAACAACCATACCACCATACAATCCATTGAGACTTTTTCCAGGATAGCAAAGTTCCGGGATTGGCCGTCCGAATGTTGCGGAATCGCTGGACCGAAAACATCTGCCTCTAGGTGCAAGACGGTTTTCTCGCGGATCAACGACGATGTCTGGCCTCCATCGTCCTCCGAGGGAAGGTGATTACTGCACCATGAAGAAAGGACTCCTACTGATTCTTTTGATCGTCGGCACTGCTGGAACAGCCGTCTCCCTCTTTGCGTATGGCGGTCTGGTTTCTTCTACGAAGACATGCGTCGCTGCGTCTAACGAATACTACGACAGTACGTCCGGCAGTCGTAGCGGTGCTCGATATCTTGTCAATGTCAATTGCTCGGGACAAACTGCTGTCGCAAACTCACAAGTTCATTGGAATGGCATGTTATGTGAAAGTCAACGATACGGTGACTGTTCAGTTCCACAATTGGTACACCCCCGGAATCGCGGGAGACAATAGCTGTTGAGACAGCCTAACGGCTCCTCAGAAGATCAAGAGCCCGTCTGGGCCTCCCACTGCCTTGCGCGCCATGCCAATGCATCCTTTGACCGGTTGTATCAAGATCGTTTCACCCAACGTATTTCCTTCATCTTCAACACATAGTAAGGCTGGAGGTAAGAGATCAAGAATGTCGTCGAAAGCAGCCGTCGAATACCCGAACATTCCCTCGATACTAGCACTAGTAGGAGGCGCTCTGATAGTGCTCGTTGACATATTCCTCGTGACCGTCAGCATAGTCGTACTGCCACATCTCAACTACACCAACTTCAATTCGCCACGCGGCTATACAGGCAGTCCCGGCGCTCTCGCAGCAGGCTTCGTCGGAGCAATTGCAGTATTCGGCCTCATCTGTGGTATCATCGTCACAATGTCAGCCGTACTGCTACGCCTAAAACCGAACCAGCGACAGACGTGGGGCATACTGGTACTGGTCTTCAGCATCCTAGGCTTCTTCGGCTTCGGAGGCTTCATAGTCGGATCAGTCCTGGGTATAGTCGGCGGAATAATGACCCTCAGATGGAAACTACCACCGACAGCAACAACACCACCGCAATAGCGAGAACCCGAACGAACCAACGCTAAGGAGAAGGAGCGAGGCGAAGACTTGGAGAAGCTAAAAATCCTCCTGATAATGCTCGTATCGGCCACAGGCGGACTTGCAGTCTCCGGGTACATCCTCGCCCTAATCCTAACCCCCACAGAATCAGCACTCGAGGTTCTCTCTCAACTTCTCACGAAAGGATTCCCAGCAACGTTTCCATTCCTAGTATTGTTTTCCTCGCTTCTATTTCTCAGCACAGTACTAGCGAGCGTAGTCGGGGTCATCTACTTCCTGGTACTACCTGAGATGAAAACCTACTACGCCCCCGGCAATGGCAACGGGAGAGAAAACACTGCCATGGTCCTGAAGACTCTCAAGCCTGAAGAAAGAAGCATCGTCAATGTTCTAGATGCTCACGGAGGCACCTACCTGCAAAAGTACATCACGAGGGAAGCGGGTCTATCACGATTGAAGACTCACAGAGTAGTCGCAGCGTTATCAGAACGCGGAATCGTCCAGGTTGAGAAGCGCGGAAACACGAACCAGGTTAGGCTTGCGAAGTGGTTCCATGACAGTATGCATCAACCATGAAACCTCTCCTTCTGACAGCTACGAGGCTTTGCGGGCGGGTTACTTCTCTTGGCCGCTTGAGAGACCATGAGTTTCGTTCTAGGCAGATAGTAAGAAAGCGAACCAAAGGCATTCTTTTCTAAAGTTGGGTTGCCGTGTCGCGTTGCAAGATTTGAAGAGCGTATGTTCGGCGAAAGCCATGCGTCTTTGTCAGGTAAACCCTGATCTGCAAGCTTCGGACCGAAGGAGAGATTGTCTTACTCTTCGTATTTCGCTTTCTTACTTGATCCTTTACCGATTTCAAGAAATGTACTGTTTGGAAGTGGAGTCTCAAGTGGAGGACGAAGGTCTCTCCCATGGCAGGACTATTTTGTAGATGTCAACCAGATATTGGACGTTCTTGAGGTCTCGCCGTTCGAGTCTTGTGAATGTGTTGGTCAGTTTATTTCTCACTTGGTCGTAGACTTGTTGCGAGATGCAGACACCTTCAGGGTCTGCGAGAGGCTGAATCCTTGAGGCGACGTTTACGGCATCGCCCAACACATCTCCGTCGGAGTGGACGACGTCTCCCAAATGTACCCCTATCCTCAGGATAATTCTCCACTCATCACGGGCTGAAACGTTGTAGTCGTGCAGGGCATGTTGTATTTCGATGGCGCAACTTGTCGCGTCGAGTGCGCTTTCGAATTCGACCATCAGCGAGTCTCCCATAGCCTTGATCTCACGGCCACGGTATTGTGGGAGGATTGGCCGGATTATCTGATTATGTCTCTCTAGAAGTTTCAGAGCGAGACGTTCGTTGCTCTGAGTAAGCTTCGTATAGCCGACCATGTCAGTGAACATTATCGCTGCGAGTCTGCGTTCGCCCTCTGGGAATTGAAATTCCGGGGACAAGGGAATGCTTGGAACCGTTCGGGACGCTTCGATGGCGGACCCGTCGGCGGGTGACGTTAGCAACGCTTGATGAGGAAGATATTTGTGACCTCTTAGACTGGTGACGCGCAGGAAACGAACTGGCTGTCCTGTTTCTTCATGCTCTACAATTTCCATTCGCCCGTCGAATAGGTCGAAGAGGGCATTCACCTCCTGGGTTCCGTGCATTCTCGGGTTTAGCTCTGCTACTACCGTGCAGTTTCGGGCCCTGAGCCGGGGCAATAGATCCGCCAGCCAGTGACGTGTTGCGACTTCCTTTTGCAGCAACAGAATGTCAGAGATGAGCTGGATCAAAACTCTAGGGCTTTCGTCATGGATGGTTTCGAGGGCGTGGGTAAGAAGGTCGTCGATTTCAGAGATGTTCCGAAGAGTTCGCGAGACTTGAATGAATTCTGTCGTTGGTAGGAGGTCAGCCTGAGGGCTACAAACTACTATCCTCAACTCAGGATAGAGCCTGTGGAGCTGAGTGCTTCGTTCCACATCGCTCGAAACGTAGACCGTCGCACCGGGCGCGATTGCACAAAAGCCTTGGACAAGGCTGTCTTTCTCGTCACAAGCCGGGCTATTGAGAAGCACTGCCGACCGTCTAGGCAGCCCTCCTAACAAGAGGCCGTCCGCTATGGGAGACCCCGTGGACAATCGTCCCCCTCGTTCCACTATGGACAAAACGCACGGCGCTTCGATGACCTTGGATCGCCCTCTGAGATCGATGATAGTTGCTCTGACAGATACCCGACCCTGTCCAATCTGTGTGCCCCGAATTCTAGCCTTCATCACGTGAGCTTCTCCAGGCTGCAGTTTCAGACCTTCAAGGTCGTAGCTTGGTTTGTTCGGCTCGACGAGAAATGTTTCCGAGGAGAGTTGAAGATCGCAATTCTTAACCAACATTTCACCGACCGTCCGATTTACCAGCGTGATCTTCAGTTCTGTCTCGGATCCCGCCGCGAGTGTATTCCCCGACGCGGGCTCTAGCCTCAATTGAAGCGGTTGCCTAGCGTAGCTGACATACTCGGACAGTTTCCAGTTCACATCACGTTGGAATTGGAAGCCGAAACTCCTAGAGAGTTCCAAGCCTATGGACTCTACGAGTGCGTTCACTAGTTCTGGAGAGAAGATCTTCTTGAGTAATTCGACGTATACGTCTGGGCTCTTGGCGGATATGCCTGGGTCGACATAGAAGCTAGTCACGTTTGCCGCGCGCCCCAGGACGCCTTGCAGCGCACGGTCTAGCGCAATTGAGAAGGTTTCATCAAAGGACTCTGAATACCTTTGCAATTCTAGCGCCTGATGAATTTTGAGAACCTAATGGAGATGAAGGCTGCAAACGCCAACATCGAGACTGCGTGAATTCCCATGCCCAGTATCAGGAGGGGCTCTGAAAAATTGACTGCGCCGACGGTGCCTAGGTACCTCCATATTTCTGAGATCGTCCAAATGACCAGCCAAGCCGCGAGTTGGAATTGCAGGCTCTTCTTGGTCTTCGCTGTAAGCATCATTCTAAGTGAGAGTATGAATGCTGCCACTACTCCGGCCAAGATCCCGCCGTCCACGAGGATCATCTCGAGGGTGCCCGTCATTAGGGCAATCCTCCTTTCTTCGAGAAGTAAGATAGGAAAAGCAAGAGGACGCCAACTGAAAACGAGTCTAGTATGGCACGTGCAGTGTATCCAAAGATGAATCCGAAGAGCAAGTGGTAGAGCCCGTGGCTGAACGCAAAGAGGGCAAGAAGAAGAGAAAGGACGCGGAAGGGCTTGATCTTCGTAGCGTACGCGACGTAGAACGGGATGGCGGATGCGGCCATCATGGCCACGGCATCGATAAGGTTGAATGTTTCCGGCCACCCGAAAGACATGGGAGACCTGCTTCATGAAAGATGACTACAATTTATGCGTTCAAGAATCTCGTGATAGATCAGACGAACTTATAGAAAGGCTGGTGCAGAGTACAGACGCGTCGATTTCATGATTGGCGCGAATTGAGCGTTCCCCACCAACGAACTGGCATGGGGGTGATAGGCGTCTGGCCTGATTGTGGTCTTATCGCCTGGTCTGATGGCGACGCTTGCTCGGGGAATTCATCCCAACTATGTCAAACAGTATGCGTCTGTAGTTTATCGTCAGAGCTCTAGCGAAGAACTGCCCTTCGATTCTCATGTCCCTGAGGTCGCGACTGTTCTTTTCATCTGGGCGGAACTTTTCGAAGGAGAGACAATCTTCAAGGTGTCGTTTGAGCCTGAGGACATCAGGATCTACTGCGACCTCGTTGGGGATGAGTCTCTTCTTTGATGTGCTGAGCATGTCGTTCAGCGCTTCTCTGGCTGCTTCATGGTTCTTCCACGCTTCCTCGACATATACGGGAAAGATTCCGTTTGCGACTAGCTTTGAGACGAAGGACTCATCGCTATCTTCTACGTACCCTTTGAGAAGATGCGCTTTGATGTTAAGCTCGTTTGTTCTATCGAACCTATACAATAACCTGCGAGCGTCGCCTTCCGCGTCTGTCCTGTAAGCATGGTTGAGCGAGTCACCGAAGGAGCCGCTGGCTAGGAGAAACCTTGCAATGTCATAGTCTCCGGAGATTAGGGCGCTGGAGATCATGTGTGCAAAGTCGGGCTCGTATGGGATTTCGCTCATCAAGAGTCCCTTCCAGGTGGCTCTGCGGGTCTTGCGGTCGATTGCTCCAATATCGACGAGCCAGTTCTCTGCAAAGGCGACTTCGCGATGGTCTACGTTTGACATGAACTCTAGCTCTGAGAGTTTGAGGCCGTACTTGGACATGAGGAGCACCAGGTCGAACGGGGTCTCTGTTTCGAGAGCTTTCCGCACCGGTATCGGGTCGATCTTCTTCGGGAGAGGCGAGTCAGTGAGTATGACGGCACGGCCCGGCTTGAACCGGCCGATTCTGCCAATCATCTGCAAGAGACTATTGTTGTCTATGCTCGTGTAGTGGAGGGTCTTTACGCCTAGCTTGTCCTTGCTGTCGATGACGTCGTCGAATATCAGCACGTTGTCGACGTAGATGTTTACTGAGGAAGCGATTACGTTTGTTGCAAAGATTCTGAGATTCTTGTCCGTCTCGGCTCGGCGCTGGATCCTATTGACCTCGGACCCTTCCAGACCTCCGTGGATGTAGACGCCCCGATAGCTGTCGGCATATTTTTCGACCATGCGTCTGGTTGGGAGAAAGACTAGCCAGGATTCGTCGCGGGGCTGTGAGTAGAGATATCGGTCTAGAATTCTGAACATTCCATTAAGATCGTTTACAAGCTCAACTTCGAGCTTGACGGGGTATCTGCGCCCGCTCATCCGGTAGAGATTCGAGATGCCGAGGAAGGAAAGGAATTCTTTCGGGTCGATGGTGGCGCTCATGACCCGGAACAGGTTTCTTGCCTTGGCTTCCTCCTTCTTGGCGAGTGACATGCAGAGTTCGAGCTGGGAACTCATCTGGTGGCTCTCGTCAAAGTAGATTGAAGAGTCATAGATCGATTTCTCGGCGAGCATTCTCAGCAAGACCCCGTCTGTGACTATCTTGATCTTGCCATTGACATTGATCTGAGTGTCCTTTGTAATGACAGCCAGCTCGTCTCCCAGTTCTGGGTGTAGAGCCTGGAGCGAATAGTAGAGAGCGTTGCAAGCGGCCCTTGACGGCTCGCGAATGACGATCTCCCTCCTCCACTTGGACAATTCGAATTCGTGAATTGGAGTTACGGTGCTCTTTCCCGTTCCGACGTCGCCGATGATTAGGAAATGTTCCGAGAAGTCTATCGAGTCGAGGATCGAGAAGATCGGGAGAGGTGGTTGTGCCCGCTTGTCGGCCGATTTCTCAGTTCGTTCCTTGGCTCCCTCGTCAGGGACAGCTGGAAAACGATTATCAAAATCCAGACCTAGTTCGTTTCCAGCCAAAAGAGATTCGAGCCCTCAGGAAGGTCATTTCGGGAGGGCAGAAATAAACCAGCGCCGATGAGAAATCCACTATCCACGCGACGGCATGCCTGGAGTATGTTCGAGGATTACTTGGACGATCTTGTCTCTTGATTTTGTTCCTCTTACGATGATGATTCTCGATCTTGAGACCTTGAAGTGTTCGGCCAGAATCTCCACGAATCTCTTATTCGATCGGCCGCCCACCGCTCTCTCGTCGACTCAGACTTCAAGATAGTCCTCACTGACCCTGACTACGCGCCGTTGTTTCGCGCTCGGAGTCACGTAGACCCTGAGGAGCATGCTCCAAAGAACCGTCGAGAGTCAGAGCTAGCCGCCTTATTCTTGCTTATTAGCCGGATGACTCGTTTTCCGGTTATGGTCGTTCCTCCCTACCCTCACCAACAACCGGAGGACAGCCAGAATCCGATTATTGTCGTAGCCGCCGTTGTCCTATTTGTCCTGGTTCTGGTTGGAGGAATAGCTGCTTTCCTATTCTACACGCCGAACATCCTTAGATCCAGTGCCAGTTCGCGTGACTTGCAGGATCCCAGCGTCACGAGCGCGACACTGACATGTACTGGGATCTGCAATCTCACGGGCCAATTCTACTCAGACTACACCAGCCAGTCCGGGCCGATAGCCTCGAATAAATCAGCAATTTGGCAGCTCGACAGACCCTCGAACGCGATTTACTGGGACATCGAATGGCGAATCAATCTGACCTCAACTGGATCTATTACCATAGTGCTGAACACTGGATTTGTGGTCCTAAACCTTCAGGGTCCAACCAGCAACCAAGGCTCATGGACCACTTCCACAGAAGAGCACTAGGGCTTCTCGAGCTACTCCTCTACTTTCACAGTTCAATCCGGAAAGTTCTTATCAACAGAAGCCCTAAACGGTGTTGGATGAAGGGCGTTTGAGGGTCGCGAAGGGCGACCTCATCGCGTCACTTTTCTTAGCCGTTTTTGTGACTGGGTTCTTCAGTCTCCTTTACAACATCAACCCAGCGAGCGGCTGGCCTATCCTCACGACAATAGGACTATTGTCTTTCCTCGTCACGGGTTATATTTTGCAGAACCAGAGAAAGAACCAGCGAAAGTGGGAGAAACGGCCCATCACGTTTCCGAATCCTGAAGGTGGAGGCATTCTGGGCGTGTATGTGGAGCGTCCTTGGTATAGTGAATTGGCCGAGCTGGGGAGACGGTACAAGAGGAAGAACCGCAAGTCTCAAGACAAAAGTCGCTAACCTGTCGAAGATCCTCAGAGGACCCTAAAGTTTGGTTATCGCCTGCAAGATCACAAATACTGAAGCAGCTTCTAAAGTTCGGTCGCTTACAATCCCCACCCGGATAAGTCTCCGATTCTTTTCCAGAACATTGCTCGGATTGGATTCCGGCTCCGACTCAATTCCAATACAATGATAATAATCAGGCCGTCGAGCGTGTACTAATCCATTCACATAATAGCAACCAATATGACGAGGCCACTTTAGATGTCTCTACTAGGAAGGGCAGGGCTCGACCTGAGATCGTGGGCCAAGAGCCTGAGAGCCTCAAAGCGAATCATCCTGATCTGCATTATAGGATTCGTCCTTGCACTGCTCAGTCTGCGAATACTCGGAACTCTAGCAGACACGTACCTAGCCCTTGCCTTCTACCGTTCCTTATCCAGTGACTCTTTTGTCCCTCTAATCTTCGGGATAGCAACGCTAGGCGATATCATCTGGGTCCCACTGGTCTTCTGGCTCTACGTCTTCCGCAGGGACAGCAATGAATGGACAAGCTCACTGATACTGGCTGTGGCGATGGTTTCTGCAATGGCTCTAACGGACATCTTGAAAGCGGCTTTCAACCTTCCCAGGCCATTTCAGGTACCTTCGCTCGGAATAACGCCCCGCGGTGAAATCCCAACAAATCCCGGATTCCCTTCAGGACATACAACAAACGCGTTCACAGTCGCCACAGTGATATGGTCAAGGTACCCAGCCTGGCGTGTTCCCTTCCTTCTACTCGCGATCGCCACAGGGGGCTCGATGATTATTCTAGGGCTTCACTTCCCGAGTGATGTTATAGGAGGTGTTTTTCTGGGAATCTTCTGCGGGACATTCGTTCTAGGCTTGGCCAAACTCAGGTCGAGTAAGTGATATTGTCATTATCAAAACTGGCCGAGGCTGCGGGCTGAGCCCCAACCAACGACACTCAGTGGTTGAGTGAATCTCTGGTCTGCGAGTCTGCGAAGAGCTGAACCCTTCCACAGTTCTGACAGAGGAACGCGTCCAGGTGGAGGACATCTTCTCCGAGCTCCGCCCAGTTTCCCAGGAAGATGTGAGCAGCTCCGCTTGTTCCTCCGGTTCGGAATGGAATGTCGCCCATGTCAACCATAGCCGTGTTGCAGCTCTGACACTTCACGGCAAGGCTAGTTTGAGAAGTGGATTCCGACAATATTCTTCAATTGGAAGTTTGGGGTTACTTAGCATTAAGCTTTCATCACGCTCAGTATCCCTGATCAGAACGCCAAGACAGCATACTCAGCGCAGAGCTACGACTTTTGGTTTCGCTTATCTCTTCTTGAGATAAGGAAAGCACTCTCTTCGACTCCTCTCCACCTTGGAAAAGAATCCCGATTTCTACGCCCGGCTGTTGCAGGTCTGGTGCTGGACCTGCGGCAAGGTTACGAGTCATGAGATAACCTTCCGCTGGGGCGGGAGATGCTTTCTCTGCAAAGAGTGCGGAAATATCGTCGTCGAAAAGCTGTG
>Ga0209577_10001577_pt1 | contig 22538 bp, 24 predicted proteins | sample GraSoiAngelo_109_FD_185874 | JGI IMG/M metagenome (GOLD analysis project Ga0209577, IMG submission 185874) | Grasslands soil microbial communities from the Angelo Coastal Reserve, California, USA - 14_0903_12_20cm (SPAdes) (version 2) | ecosystem: Environmental > Terrestrial > Soil > Grasslands...
GCACCATCTTCATCTTGTCTGCCTGAATCTCTGAGGTCGCGGCTACTCGCATGAATTCTTCTGTCATTCCTGGATGGGCCTCAGGTATTCTTGGTAGCCTTGAAGTTCTATTAGTTTCTTGCTGCCACCCTGTATCGTTGTTTATAATTCTCAAACGGATGCCTGAATGTGGATACCAACCACCTCTTCATCTTGCAAAGATGGGACAATGGCGATCGTGTGTGCAGAGTTTACCTTGTAAATGTCATGGACCATTGATCGCGGACGTGCCGGTTGTTCAGAATATCGAAATGGGGCATAGAATGTTACTATCACAATAGTACAAAATCAGTAAGAGTCCATTGGGCTAGGATGCTTATCCGAGGGTGTGAGCAGGCTCAGAAGTTCTCTTCCTTATCCGTCAGCCTTCTTCGTCAGAGGGTCCATAGGAGACGCGACCGTGAGGGGACCTGATTGACCTGACTCAAGATGCGAAAAAGAAGAGGGGATTGGGTAGCAGTTGCCGTTCTTCTTGATCGTTATACTGCGGCAGTAGTTGGGCAGTGGCTTGCGCGTGCATTGAGTGCTGCGGTAGCGTTAGGTGAGGCTTGGGTGGGAAGTGATGCCGGATGGTCAAAGTCGCATGGGGGTAGGGTTCCTGGCGGACCCGTTGCATGATTGGCGTGTGTTGCTGCTTGGCTTTCACCCGCTGCCAAAGATATGACTGCAGGCGACACTGCAGCAATCAACGCGATCGCTAGCAGAGCAACGATTTTCGCTCTCATATGCTTTCCGGAAGCTAGTACGGTCTGATGAAATATAAATCAAGAGTTTTGAAAGATGTACAACACCTCGCTCCGCAAAGGCAGCTAATCCACTCGTCAGTCCACAGATGGAATGGTCAATCCATAGCTATCAAGGGCGGTGCCGACTCTCTTTGGAATGGAGCTTGGAATGGTTGCTTCGTCTTCTAGGGCTTCCAGTCTGGTGCTAGGGTTTTGCCGAGAAATTCCTGACATGCTGTCTCGTGAGATAGTAGATGATTCCCAAGTCAATCAGAATACCGATAGTGCTGAAAAATTCCCGAAAGCTACCTGAATTATTGAATTGATAATAGACAAGGCGAAAGTCTCGATTCACACCGTCCATGCCCAGCCCTTTCCGGAAAGCCCACCCCAGCCTTCAGCCTACCAAAAAATGCGGATGCCTAGTGAGGCAAGAACGGTAGCCACGTTGCATGTTGTTACATACCAGACGAGTTGAGGGTAGCCCCTGGCGGCCCGGATAGTCCTTGAGCGACGATATGACCTTCCATTGGCCGCTAGGACCCGGGCGAACTCCTCGGCGTACTTCGAAGTAGAACTGGTAGTTACGGGGTGCTTTAGTCGGTCGACCGATTCCATCGTTCAAGGTCCAGTTGAAAGAGAGACATTACTGGCAACGGTCTAGAATTGTCGTTTATGCGCTTCTCATCACTGTTGTAACCGTCTCTGCTGTAACATCCATCGAGTTGGTTCCCCGCGCACACGCGGACAGCCCGTACACATTGAATTCAGTCCCCGCATTTGCTCAAGAAGGAAACGCAATCTCCCTCGTCCTCACCGTCAAGTTCAATCCTATCACGACTAGTACAACCTTCGAGTTCAGGTTCAATGTGAAAGATCCCGCAGGTAGGATATTCCAGTCACACCTAATCAACTACACGACTGCTCCGGGGCAGGACCAGTTTAGCGTCATTGTTGCCTACCCGGGCGTGTTGTTCCCAGGATCTAACTCACTGGCCGGTCAGTACGCCGCTTCAGTCGACCAAGTGGCGCCTTCTCCGATGCTAAATGTGGCTAGCAGTTCGTTCGTTCTCGCCATCACAGATAATCCTGCGTACGAGAGAACCCAGACTGTGAATCTGCAAGGCAGCGGATACAATGCATCAGAAAGCGTAGCCGTGACCATTAGAACGCAGACGACTTCAAGCCTGGTCTTTTCCCAGACAATTCTCGCAACATCTGGAGGAATTGTCACTGGTAGTTGGAAGATTCCTGTCAACGGCACCATAGACAACTATATCGTGACGCTTACAGGAACGAGCACCGTCAAGAGCGCACCTGATGTTCAGAGCTTCTCGGTGAGGGCGGCGATCATGTCTGTTGCCGGGATCACAACTCTCAAATCGATTTATCAGAGGACTGAAACAATGAGGTTTTCCTTCCAACCAATCTACCCGGACGGATCGATTCCCATAACAGGTGTCGCGCTTCTAACCCTTGCGAGACCGATTGGTGGCAACGTTACTCTTACAGCCACCTATGATGGCAACGCTCAGACTTTCAATGCCAGCTACACGACTTTTGCCAATAACCAGACAGGGATCTGGACAGTATCTCTAGAGGCGCACGCCTACGGTGATGCCTATGGGAATATAGGGCCGGGATCGCGAGTAACAAACAACCCACAGTTAGTGCCTGCCAGTCTAACCATCACTGTCACCACCAACACTAACATCGGTGTTGGCCAACAACTTAGGTTCAATGCGACCATCGCATATCCTGATGGAACGACTCTCCAAGCAGGTACGGTTGGAGCGTACCTTCTCTACAGCGGTACACCCTCAGTCAACGGCAGCGTCCCGGTGGTCTTTGACACTGGCCTTGGAGTATGGGTAGGGACCTACACGGCGCGATCCTCGGATCCGGGTGGACTATGGTCCCTCGTCATCAAAGCATCGGACTCTCCATCTCCTGCCAACAGTGGGACCGCCACCAGAGCGATTATCATCCAGAACAATGCGTCAGCGAGCTTTCCACTCTACTACTTCGGTATCATTGCGACGATAATTGCGGCACTGCTTATTATAGCGTTCCTGCTGTTCAAGAGGCGAAGGGTCACGAGCACCAGGCTCAAGATTGACTTGGATGCGGTACACTCAGAAGCGGGGCGAATTGAGAGCTCTGAGTTCTTCAAATCAGTAAGGGATCAAATAACGAAGGAGAAAGACGAGTAGGATATTACCCTAGAGACTCTTCATGGAGCATCCGGGCGAGGTCAATCGGCTTTTTTTGTTGCCGATGTCAGATAGGCTCTCCCACCGTTGTCGTGGATTCGCGTCGCAAAGTAGGCATCTCTGATGTAGTTGATATTGAAATGTGGCGAGAAAGTTATTTCGATTTCTTCCTTGGTAATTCTGCGCGGTCCGCCCCAGTCTGTGGGCTCTTTGTCGCTGAAGCAGAGCATGAAGTATTTTCCATTTCTCGTTAAGACCCTAGCGATCTCGCGCGCGAAGGAGATTCTGTCATTGTCCGTAAACGTGTGGAACAGTCCGGAATCAATAGCGTTGTCGAAACGGCCACTCTCGAATTCTAGCGAGAGCGCGTTCGCGAGTCGAAAATCGATTTTTAACTTCCTCTCTTCAGCTTTCGCCTTCGCTGCCACAATCGCGCGAGTTGACAGGTCGACCCCCACGACTGAGAATCCGTTCTGAGCAAGGTAGAAGGCGTTCTCGCCGGTTCCGCAACCGACATCGAGCACCGTGTTCCCAGTGAGCTCGCCAGCCTGGACGAGGCCTACGAATGCCGGTTGTGGGCGGCCGATATCCCAAGGAGGTGTGGTCCTGTACGCGTCCTCCCAAGAAATCAAAGTTTACGCCTCCAGATTATTAGAGCTAGTCGGGCTAAACGTCTCTTTCATAAGACTCTTCCATCCGGGACCATAAGCTGATGATTACTGAACCAGTAGCTTAGTGATGCCACGTGACCGACACTCAGTACCCGGAAGGTTTCACCGATTTTCTAGAATTCTTGTGTGAGAAGTACGGGGTAGATAAGAGTCGAGTATTCATCGAATACAGTTCAACGCGTCCTCCTTCCATAAAAGGAGGTCGAACTGGTTACTACGACGGGCTCCTCTCAGACCGGAAGAAAGGTGGAAAAGTTGAATTTCTCATAACAGTCTTCAAAGCGGCTCGGGACCCTCTCCTAACTCTGGGACATGAGTTTGCTCACTTGGTCGACGACTTGAAATCTGGGAAGATTGGCAAACCTCTAGGCCCGCCCGATGATTCACTTGAGAGAAGGTTTGACAGCCAGGCTCTGCGAGATCTCGACCAATTCTGGATGCAAAGGAAGATAGGTGCATCGAAACGTGATCAGCAACCTGCGGGAATTCAAGATGCGATCCCAGAAGGATAAGGCTGAAGATTTTCGCGGACTTCATCATGGAAAACGGATTCTGATTCTTCCGAACGCATGGGATGTCCCAAGTGCGCGCGTTTTTGAGAATGAAGGGTTCCCAGCGGTTGCAACCTCTAGCGCGGGACTGATGGTATCTCTCGGCTACCCTGATGGCGAGGTGATTGGTCGTAATGAATTCGTGTCGGCTGTCGAAAGAATCGCTAAGGTCCTCTCGGTCCCACTCTCGGTGGATATCGTCGCAGGATTCGGTAAGACCACTGAAGAAGTAGTAGCCACGGTCAAGGCAATTTTGAGAGCGGGAGGAATTGGGATAAACATCGAAGACTTCGCTCATTCAACGAAGAAGCTGTTTCCCGCCGAGAGACAGGTCGAGAACGTCAAAGCGATCAGAAGACTTGGTGATACTGTGGGCGTTCCTCTTGTAATCAATGCTCGAACCGACGCGCTACGATTTGCATCCGGCGACGATGAGGCTAAATTCGATGAAGCTGTTCGCCGCGCCATTGCCTACAGAGATGCTGGAGCCGATTGCGTCTATCCTATGGGTCTGACTAAGGCAGTTTCCATCAAACGCTTTGTGAAAGAGCTTGATTTCCCCATCAATGTTATGGTTAGGAAGGGATTGCCTGCGGTCAATGAGCTTGAGAGGCTCGGCGTTGCTCGTGTGAGCTTTGGCCCAAGTGCTTCGTATGCGGCGATGGGTCTCTTGAAGCGTGCCTCCAAGGAGGCGTTAGAGAAAGGAACTTATGAGAACCTTGTTGAGGGTGCGATCGCCTTTGACGAGTTGAACAGCCTGGCGACGCGTAGGCAAGATCCTAAAGCTTCCGAAGCGTAGACGGACATCCAACGGTCAACATTTACTCGATCACGACGAGCTTGACGCTCTTCAGCTTGTCCTCCTTCTGGAATTCGTGGGCCATCGATCCCACCTTCCTTGCGTCGCCTTCTAAGAGGAAGAGCTCGACGCAGTTGGTTTGGCTGATCTTGTTGTGGATGTGTGTCTTCACGATGTCATCGAATTCGTGTTTGAGCTTTGTTATCGGCGCTTCGTTGGACTCGTCGTGAGTTACAACGATGATGGCGTTCATGTGTCCCGAGAGAGCGTTCTTTTCTTTGTAGTCTTCGAGCAACAACCTAATTGCTGATCTCACGAGTTCGGATCGGCCGGCGAATCCCCCTGATCTCTGGATCTGGTCCATCTCCTTTATCATCTGATCCGGAAAGGATAAGCTGACAATGCCCATTTTCGACACCGTTGAAATGATTAACAATAGTTATAAATCTTCCAGCCAATTGTTATTAACATAGCTCCCGAGCCGATCCGCCGGCGGCAGAAACTCATCACGGATTGAAGGAGTTATGATGATCAGATAGCATAGTTCAGTATTGAATATCCGGCGTTACTTGCGGAAGTTAATAACTCCTGACACATACTTAATAGTCACTTGCTCCACTGCTAGGCTCACAGTTCAAGGAGAATTACGAATGAGAGGAAGATATCTAATCGCCGCGGTCCTAGCTGTAATCCTAGTAACGGCAACAGCAGCCGGATTGTACTTCAATGGGCCTTCATCCGAAATGAGTTCAACTCAGGTTCAAATAGTCGCCGCCGAAAACTTCTGGGGCAGCCTGGTGTCGCAGCTCGGCGGAACCCACACACAGGTACTGAGTATCGTTTCCGATCCAAACGCTGACCCTCACGAATACGAAAGCAATGCAGCGAACGCTCGGGCGATTGCGAACGCAAATTTCGTCATCGTTAACGGCGCTGGCTATGACGATTGGGCCCTAAGACTCCTTTCAGCAAACAATAACCCGAGTCAGAAAGTTTTGAACGTTGCAAATCTCCTTGGGAAACAGGCGGGGGACAACCCTCACTTTTGGTATAGCCCGAGTTATGTAAATCAAACCGTACATACGATGTATTCAGACCTTGTTACGGTCGATAGCACCAATGCTGCGTACTACGAACAACAATACGCTGGTCTGAACGCGTCCCTCGGACAATATAATAGTCGGATCAACGAGATTGTCGCAAAGTTTGCAGGGAGGCCCGTAGCATCGACGGAAAGCATCTTCGTCTACCTTGCCGAGGCGACTGGGCTCAACCTCATCTCCCCTTCCGAATTCATGAAAGCAGTATCCGAGGGAAACGATCCGACTACACCTGACAGAATCCTATTTGAGCAGCAGATTATCAACGGCACTCAGCCCGGAAACGCCACGGTGCTTGTATACAATGAGCAAACAGCGACGCAACTTACCTTGACGATTAGGGCCGAGGCTGTTGCCCATTTGATTCCTATTGTTGGCGTGACAGAAACCGTGCAACCCTCCGATGCCCGCTTCCAAGATTGGATGAACGCAGAGTTGATCGATCTTCAGCGCGCCCTAGACTCACAAGCTCCAGGACATTGATGAGTGGGAACACGATAGCCTCTGAAATCGTCGCAGCTAGAAACCTTACAGCAGGCTACTTGGATAACACGGTCTGGCGAGAAGCTAGTTTCAACATTAATCGTGGCGAGTTCGTAGCGATTATCGGCCCCAACGGGGCAGGGAAGACTACTCTCTTTCGCCTGATTCTCGGATTGCAGAAACCTCTTGATGGTAATATCGAGATATTCAATACCGAGCCCAAGCGTGGGAACCCCCTGATTGGATATGTGCCTCAGCGTCATGGGATCGACAGCGAGACGAATCTTGAGTCTCTCGAATTGGTCCGACTCGCGTACTCGGGCAAGCGTTGGGGGTTTAGCCTGTCTCCACAAGACCGCGAAGCGGCTCTTTGGGCGATGAGAGACGTGGGGGCGGAGGAACTGGCCCATCGTTCCCTCAATGTTTTGTCGGGCGGAGAATTGCAGAGGATATTTCTCGCGGAGGCATTGGTTAGCCGTCCCGAACTGTTACTGCTTGATGAGCCATTGTCGAACCTCGACCTGAAACGTGAGAAAGACTTGGTTCAGCTCGTGAATAGCGTTGTCCGATCGCGCAACGTAACCGCGCTACTCATAGCCCACAACATCAATCCTCTCCTACCTTTTCTGGACAAAGTGATCTTTATCGCGAATGGCAAAGTTGCAACCGGGAAGCCTGAAGAAGTCCTGACATCAGAATCTCTCTCAGCTCTCTACGGAGTCCCCGTTGAGGTTCTGCATGACTCTAGGGGCAATGTTGCGATAGTAGGCATTGAACAACACCACGGGGACAAGTAGCATGGCCTTCAGCGCAAATTTCGTCACCGATCTTCAGGAACTCTTTCGGTACCCATTCATGCAGCATGCACTTGAAGCGGGCACAATCGTCGCAGTCATCGCCGGCATTGTTGGCTACTTTGTTGTGCTACGTCGATCGTCGTTTGCGGCCCATGCTCTCTCCCACATCGGATTCGCCGGGGCGGCCGGAGCCGTGCTGTTTGCTGTCAGTCCTGTCTATGGTCTGCTACTGTTTACGGGGGTCGGTGGCTCGACGATGGCCGTTCTCAGCCCTCGAGCCGCACATCGTGATGTTCACATCGGTACAGTCCTTGCGTTCATGCTAGGCTTAGGAGTACTGTTCATCAGTCTCTACGCAGGGAATTCGAGCCAAACATATTCTATTTTGTTCGGTCAAATACTTGGCATTAGTAGTAGCGATGTGCTTCTGACTCTTGCTGCGGGTGTAATAATCTTGGCCGTTGTCGTGATTGTGTATCGACCGCTCCTATTCTCCTCCTTAGATGAAGATGTGGCAGAAGCAAAGGGAATGCCCACTTTCTTGCTTGGGATAGTCTTCATGCTTCTGGTCGCGGTCGCGACTTCCATAGCTGTGCAAGTGGTTGGCGTACTTCTCATCTTCTCGCTGATGGTCACCCCGGCAGCGATCGCTCAGCAACTAGCAAAGCGAGCTCGGACAGCCATAATGATCTCCGTTACTATTGCGCTAGTAGCAACCTGGATAGGCCTCTCCATCGCCTATTACGGGCCGCCATATCCAGTGAGCTTTTACATAACAACATTAGTTTTCAGTTTCTACTTGCTAGTCAGATTCGTCTATCGAAGAGTCAGGCCTTTGAGAGCGGATAGGGCCATTTTGCAGGCTAGCTAACCGCTCTTTAGGCATTGCTAGAATTCCCTCGTGGTGTGTTAGAATCTGTAATTGATTTTCAGAATAATTATATCTACTGGCTTCGATCCGCGATATGATTGACCTGTCTTGTTGAAAACTGAAGTCGCAATGTATGACGAGATGTCCAAGAACCTGGTGGACTCTTCGAAGTGGAAGATTCTCAGCTTCCCGATTGGAAATGGTCAGACCTGGGCCTGGGAAGAGCCAATGGCTAGATTCGAAGCAAAGAACGGGGGGTTGGCTGTAACGGTGGACCCGTTCACTAGGAAGCATAATCAAGTTCACAAGTTTGACGATCCCAAGCAGCTCTACGGATCTACCCGAACACTCCCAGTGTCCAGGATTGGTGAAACAATGTTCGAAGTTGAGACGGGGGGCGGAAACCTACCACGGCAATGCCGATGATCTTCGAGACGGGTTTGCCGGCTTCAACATTATGGATTTCTCGACCGGCATGATCTTCGACTTCATTTCGACAGGACAGAAGATTGGGGCGATCTACGAGCGATTATTGATTCCGGGCCTCACTGATGAGAAAACGGCTTTCACGTATCTGATCGAATCGCCGTTTTCTGGGGTCCGCACTGACCCAGGTAAAATGCATCATTACTCTGTGAGACTCAATGCAGCAAAGAGAAGGGTGGAGTGGCAAGTCGATGGAAAGCCGTTCTTCAAGGCAGAAGGAATACCCGTCGAACTGGGAGAGATAACGCTCGGGTTCGGGTTGTTCACCCTCAAACCCATAGACCCCGCGAAGGGCAGCGTGTCTACGCATGGACAGGGGGCGACGGGGATCTGGAGGAATTTTCGGTACTCTATCGTCTAGACCACTGAATCAGCGACCCAGAAGATCCGATCGGCGATTAGAAGCGCCTGACGCTGAAAGTCAGACGAGACCGTTCGTTACTTCTCGTGAAGGGCCTAGGACCCGTAGAGTCTGCTTCGTCCCACCAAGTCGGTGATGATGGGCATGAGGTCCAGACCACGTATTCGTCCGAGGTTTCCGCGGCTGGCGCTGGCCTCGCTGAGTTTGAGGACTCTGCTTGCTGGAACGTCCGGTCCCGCGATCACGACCGGGACAGGATCGCCGGTGTGGAATCCGTATCCAACAGGTGTCGCGTGGTCGGATGCGAGCGCAACATAGTTGGCTCCAATATCTACCTCGTCGATAACGTGTCCAACTAGTGTATCGACCTCTTCGAGGGCTCGGACTTTGCCCTTGAAGTCCGCGTCATGGCCCGCGATGTCAGGGGCTTTGACATGTACGACGACGAAGTTCTTGTCCTTGGCTCCCTCGATTACGGCCTTCGCCTTAGCCCCGTAATCTGTCTTAATGCTCCCTGTCGCTCCTCTAACGTCGATCACATCGATGCCTGCAGCGTTCGCGATGCCCTTGATCAGGGCTGTTCCTGAGATGCAGGCTCCTCGTAGATCAAACATTGATTTGAAGCTTGGCAGCGAGGGACGGGTCCCTGCGCCTCTCGTCAATATGATATTTGCAGGTTTCTCGCCATCGTTTGCGCGCTCCTGATTGAGAGGATGTTCTCTTAGAGCCTCGTGTGCTCTCTTTACGAACTCGTTTACGGCGGCCGAAGTCCTCTTTGCCTCTTCTGAGCCGTCGGTAGCTCTGGATATCACGAGTTTCAACCCTTCTTCTAGCGGATCGGTATCTGTCACATTCTTCGACAGTTTCTCTCCTCTGAGAACTAGCACAGCTCTGTGATCGACGGTCGGCTTGAAGATCGTCTTGATTCCAGGAACGCTTTCGACTTTGATCTCGCTGACAGATTTCGCGAGTTTCGACGCCCCCTTGCGGATTCTTCCCGCGCGTCTATCTTCGACGCGGAAGTCATCGTCTACGGTTGCGAAGTTGACTCTGAACGCAATGTCGTTGGGTCCCAAGTCTATGCCTGCGCCCAGCGCCTCTAGTGGTCCTCGTCCGGTGTAGTATTTGGCGGGGTCGTAGCCTAGAAGCGCTAGGTTTGCGACATCGCTACCGGGTCTGACACCGGGAGAAATAGGATCTAGTAATCCAACTAGTCCGCCTTTGGCGAGTCGGTCCATGTTAGGTGTGTTGGCATATTCCAAGGGTGTCTTGTAGTCGTGATCGATAAGTGGCCGATCGCCCATTCCATCGACGACGATCAATACTGCTCTCTTGTCAGCCATTTCTGAAACCGTGTAGTCGACATTTTTACGGTAATAGGGTTAAAACGCTTTCCCATGAATCCCGCAAGCGTGAAGAAATTGATTTCTGCAGCGCTACCCAATGGAGCTAGAATTTCTGGAATGACCCGACGTGTCAATCTGTTTTTCGCGAGAGAAAGAAGATGTCAATCCAAGTACTCGATCGCAACTAAGAATGCTTGGAATTGATCAAAACGAGCAGCGAAGTCAGCCTCTCACAGAAATTCGTCAAATCTGTGTTTGTAAACTTCCATTAATCGTTCTGACCTGATGTGGAAGTAATGGGCTTAGGCGACGATTGAAATCTCTACACAAAGATAGTTGATGGATCGACTTTCTGACTTTCTGGGCCGTGGCGACCAAACTACAAGAGGGGACCTAGAGTCACCTTGAAGTCCTCAAGGCTCCCAGTGTCACCGAAGATTTTCACTCTAACATAGATCGGTCTAAAGTATGAAATGTCCAGATCGACCACCCAGCTAGAAGTCACCTTTCTAGCAGCGATAGGGTAGACGAACGAATAGTACTTTCTCACAAAATCTACGGCTACCTCAGTAGCCTGTTCGACGGTTTGAACGGCGACCAATTCCGGAGACCATCATTGGATGGTGCGATTGTCATTCATAAGAGTGCCCCGTTGCGCACCCGAACGGCACAAGAGGCAGAAGAGAGCCGGGGAGGATACTAGTCCCGTCATCAACTGCTAGAGACTGTAATGCTGATCAGGTACACTGGGTTGATGGGCTGATCATAAAGTGGGCTGGTCTGGTCTGTGTATACCTGAGTCTTCGCGATCGCGTTAGCCGCATCCATTCCAGTAATGACCTTTCCAAACACAGTGTAGTTTCCATTGAGGGAGTTGTTGTTGGCGAGGTTGATGTAGAACTGTGAACTCCCACTATTAATATCACTACCGCGAGCCATCCCAAGGTAGCCGAGATTGTTGCGGAGAGAAGGGTCGATCTCGAGGGGAACTGTTTGCCCTGACCCTCCTTGCCCCCACGTATTCCTGTTACCTCCACCATTCAGGGTGGTCGGATCACCGGTCTGGATTACGAATCCTTGGACGATCCTGTGCCAGACAAGGTTGCTGTAGAACCCTGATTGAGCTAGGCTCACGAAGTTGTTGACCGTCTTGGGAGCCTGCGCTCTGTAAAGCTCGACCACTATCGTTCCATTTGTTGTTTCTAGTGTAGCGTAGACAGGCGTAGCTACCACCGGCGTAACGGAGTGCTTCAGACTACCACTCGTCCCGATAACTGTCACGGTATAAGTACCGTTGTTCTTTGCGGACATCGTCAGAGTAGCAATTCCCGAACCTGTGACGTTTGTTGGACTTATAGTTGCATTCAGACCAGCCGATGCGCTGGTGGACAATTGCACGGTACCGCCAAAGTTGTTAACAGCAGTGACGTTAACCCTTGACGTCACCGGATTTCCCGCGTGAATAGTTACGCCGGTTGGAGCAGCGATTGCGAAGTCGGGTGGTCCCTGGGCTGACGAGTATACGTACCAGCCGACCCCGATCGCTACGATAACGATGACGACAATTGCGAGGTAGATTCTTCCTCGACTCTCCCGCTTGCGTGCAGTCTGGATAGCCCGCTTCTTTGGGTTGATCGGTTTCTGACTATTGGGGCTTTTTGGATGTCGTGGCATTCCCTAGTCGGCCAATATTCGACGTTGTCTTACCGATACAAATATCGTTCGGTTTTTCCGACAAACGCTAAACTGTTCTTGTTCATGCGAGATATGGGCAGAACAAGCCCTGATCTGAAAACGGGGCAAGCGTTTTGAGGTCGCGAGATCTTCACGCTGATCTCTACGCTTAATCTGCAATTAGAAAAACGGTCGACGGTTCCATTCTGCGCCTAGAACCGATAGACTCGCCCGGTTCAGTTTCAACTGGCGAGACCCCTCGTCGAAAATCTCAAAAGTTGTTGCTCCTCGCGACACAAAACAGCTCTTTGACCGGCACTTCTGCAACAAAACAACACCGCGGTCGACGCTTGTGGTCAAGGGAGTGAAGAATATAGCGGATCGTCGTCGCGATACACTTCAACCACCTTGGGTTGTTCCGTTTGCGGCGAAGCTACTGGACAAGCCAATGCTGAGCTTTGCCCAAGCCACGAAAGAGTGTTGGAAAATGTGAGGCTGGCATTCGAAGCGTGGGCGAATGCGTTTGGCAGTACCGGACTAGCGGAATTTCTAAAGCGCATCTCCAGGCTGCAGGGAACAGGTAGGAACGCCAGGGAGATCGCTGAATTCGTTCAGAAGCATCCAGAGAAGTGGAAGTAGTGCAGACACTTATTGTGTGCGAGAAACCGGACGCGGCCGCGCGTATCGCACGGGCACTCGACGAGGACGCTGATCCGCGAAGAATCGAGAGTCAAGGCGTCCCATTCTACGAGTCTCACAACAGAAAAGAAACAATCCTTGTTTGTTCAGCCATAGGACATCTCTACGCTGTCGACTCGAAGACCCACACCAGCCGACGCTACTACCCAATCTGGGATTTCGACTGGAAACCCAAGCATCTCATAGACAAGAAATCCGCCCGACTAGCCAGATGGATCCAAGTCATCAGCTCACTCGCCATCAGGGCTGACCGTTACATCAACGCCTGCGACTATGACGTCGAAGGCTCGCTTATCGGATACACAATCCTACGATACACCTGTCATGGTGCTGACTCGAAGGCTCAGCGGATGAAGTTCAGCACCATGACAGAGAAAGAACTCAGATCAGCCTATCGGACCCTCTCCTCCTCTCTCGACATACCATTAGTCGAGGCCGGCAGAGCTCGACACGAGCTCGATTGGCTCTACGGAATCAACCTCTCTAGGCTACTAACAGAGTCAGCGCTCAAACAGAACCGCGGCTACTCCACCCTTTCCACTGGGAGAGTCCAAGGCCCGACACTGAAGTTTGTCGTTGACAGAGAAGAAGAAATTCAATGCTTTACCCCGACACCTTTCTGGACGATTGACGCAACTACAACGCAAAACGGACAATCTTACAACCTCGAATACGAGAAGGAAAAAATCCCCACCGTAGTCGAAGCAGAACAGGTCGTCAGAGATTGCAGAAATTCCATCCTAGAAGTGGACAGCGCTGATTCTCGAAACATTCAGCAGACTCCACCCTATCCGTTCGATCTATCCAGTCTACAGTCGGAAGCCTACAGGCACTTTGGATACACCCCGTCCAGGACCCTCGCATTAGCTGAGAAACTCTACCTTGAAGCGTTAATCTCCTATCCACGTACCTCAAGCCAGAAGCTCCCACCAGACATCGGATACTTGGAGATTCTCCGCGGCATAGCGAACATGGCTCAGTACCGATCCCTCGCATCAAAGCTGACTATCAACAATTCGCTCCGCCCGAATCAAGGTCCCAAGGAAGATCCCGCACACCCAGCAGTCTATCCTACCGGAGAATCCCTCAAGCGGCGTCTCATCCAGCCTGAAGCAAATCTCCTCGACTTAATCATCAAACGGTTCATGTCGGCCTTCGCGGAGCCCAGCCTCCGAGAGAGTTCAAAGCTAACTCTCAGGAAAGAGCCGCACCGATTCTTCCTCCGAGGAACCCCTCTCCTCCGAGAGGGCTGGATCCAATTCTACAAGCCCTACGCTTCAGACGAGTCCCAGAAACTCCCGGACCTCAAAGTCGGCGACAAGATACCGATCACAAAAATTCAAGCCACTAAGAAGTTCACCGAACCTCCCCCCCGATACAATCCTAGCAGCCTTCTCCGAAAAATGGAGGAAGAGAACATCGGGACTAAGGCTACGAGAGCTGAGATCATTGAGATTCTATACCGACGAGGTTACATCAAGAACATCCGGATCGAAGCAACTCCCCTCGCTGTAAAGATCATCAACCTCCTCAACAAGTACTGTCCGCTCATAATCGACCCAAAATTCACAGCAAGACTTGAAACCTCAATGGACAACATTCAGACACTCCAAACCACCAGAAGCCACGTCATAGCCGAGACTCTGGACCATCTCCGACCAATAATGCTCGATCTGATCGCGAGAGAGGACGATATAGGGTCCCAGCTAACGGAAGTTGTCGTATCCCAGAGAATCGCCAGCCTCACTTTCGACTATCCATGTCCCCAATGCGCATCAAAACTGAAAATTATTCGAAGCCGAACATCCGGCAAGAGATTCATCGGCTGCGCTGGATACGAGAAGGGATGCAGATTCACTTTGCCTCTTCCTCAATTCGGAAGTCTCTCCATAACCCGCACCAGTTGTAAGATCTGCGGATTCCAACTCGTCCGAGCAAGAACGAAGGGCCGGAGACCCATGACCTCTTGCGCCCGATGCTACTCTAACAAGACAAAGGCAACCGCTATAGAATCCCCAAACGCAGCCCGACCCTCGACGTCTCAGCAGGCTACGGGTAGCTTAGTTGAAGCTGCGTCGCTTGTCAAGGACCAGTAGAAAGGTTAGAGAAGCGAAGAACATCAGCACGAACAAGGATGCCACGAAGGCAATAGCGATCGGTTGCTGCCATAGTCCCGGGTACGAGATGACCGTCAACAGCGTAGACGCGGGAGCGACGATCTGTAGAGGAAACAGAAGGAGTCCCAACCAGAGACCCCATCTGGTCATCTTGAACACTCCAAAACTTCCCAGCAGAGACGCGGCTCCAATCACATACAAGTGCCAAGCCCCAGTATCCTGCGCTACTATCGGAAAAGCAAGATAGTAGACTCCCGACAGCGCATAGAAGAAGGATGAGATCGAGAGTCCAACAGGCCGAAAACTAGTCGCGTCAGCCGTCTCCTCCTTTGCCTCTTGCTTGGGCGTCTGCTTGGACATCTTTGGATTCTGGCGCAGGCCTCGTAACCTCACAAAATAAGCCTTACATTCGGTACTATTACAGACTCGAAGAGACCTTGAGCCACTCTCAACTCTATCTGTCCGCTCGACCCGCTTTCACGGGAATATCGTCTCCTCTGGAAAAATCCCGTTTCGTCTTCTTCGGCGTCCCATTCGACCGGACGAGCACCTACAAACCAGGATCCCGGTTCGCGCCTTCTGCTCTGCGGGACGTTTCGGCGAACATGGAACTCTACAGCGTCCGATCTAATCTTGATCTTGAGAAGATCCCCGTCCACGACGCGGGAGACATCGACACGGTTGAAGATCTCAATGAAACCCTTAGAAGAATTACTGCGGTGTGGAAGGAACTAACCGAGGCTAGCAAGATTCCTATCATGGCAGGCGGAGAGCATACGGTAACAAAGGCCGCCATCGACGCCTTACCAACCGACGTTGGGCTTGTGAATCTCGACGCTCATCTCGATTTGAGAGATGAGTTTCTGGGGGAGAAGCTATCCCACGCTACATTCATGCGAAGAGTCGCGGAGCGGATAGAGCCGAGTCATGTCATGGAAGTAGGGATTCGAGCATTCTCGAAACCCGAGCTCGACTATTGCCACGATTCCGGCCTCCAAATCATCACTGCACAAGACGTCAGGAAGAATCCACTCGACAAGACTGCGCAGAGAATCCGGACCTTCCTCTCAGGATTCAAACATAGCTACCTGACCGTTGACATTGACGTCCTTGACCCAGCGTACGCGCCCGGAGTCGGGAACCCAGAACCGGACGGCATCACGACCGATGAGCTACTAACCCTCGTTCAAGCCGCGATGAACCGTAACACCATAGGTTTTGATCTCGTCGAAGTCTCTCCCCAGCTGGACTCTGGCCAAACAGCGGCCGTCGGTGCAAAGGTCATATTCGAGGCGATAGCAGCACTATCCTCTCGGAGCCCTACGAAGTGACCCTAGACAACTACATCACCGCCTCAACGACACGAGTCAAGGGCGACAAGAACGTCCCCCGGGACAAGTTCGAACGTCTAAAAGAAGCCGCACAAAAGAAACTCAGCCTACATTCTCTTCGCTCAAAGGCGAACCTGAACGGGGTCAACATCGAGTTCCAGGGCAACAGCAAGCACCAGTACGATTTCTGGACCCTCAACTGGCATCAAGCACCACAAGCTTCGCCTATTCATTCACGGGTCATTTCCGCAATCGGCGTAGAAGGCCATGAGCCTTCGGCGTTCTACTGCCCGGAGACCCACGAGTCCCTCTTCTTCAACACTGAGTACTACGGCCAGTGCAAGAGCTGGGCACTCGGAATGGCGGCCGCGATTCTCGAACAAACGAAAAACACCCACTCGATACACGGCGCATGCGTCGATGTCGGAGGCAAGGGAGTCATCATAGTAGCCCCGACCGGCACAGGCAAAACAACTCAGGCATTCAAACTCATGGAACGGCCGGAAGGCAGGATCGTCGGAGACGACTGGGTCAACATCAACCACACTGAAGGCGAACAGCTAGGGTACATAGTTGGCAGACAGCCGGAGAAGAGTCTCTACATGCGGACGGAGTCACAGCTCAACAAGCCCTGGCTGAGACAAATCTTCGACGAGAGCAGATGCGAAAACGTCGTGATGAGTAAGAAGAACTGCGAATTCACACAGGGTCCGACAGGATGCAAACTCACCAACCAGCGCTGCGTCTTCGACGATGGATATGGGTGGTGCTACTATGCGTTCGGTAACAGCAGAGCTCTCGTTCCGAGAGAACAATTGTTCGGCAAGGACAAAGTGGCCGACGAGGCCAAAATCCGGCTCTTGGTCTTGCTACGACGTGACGAGAAGAGCCCGGAGGAGGTCAAGCTGAACTCGGATGAGGCAATCCAGGTCCTCCGGAAGGGCGAGTACATGATCCGTCCCGGAGCCGGACCCAAGGAATTATGGGGAAAAATAAGCAACGAACCTTGGTTCAACCCATACCTGCTCCACCTTGACCACGCGCGTCAGGAGGAATTCTTCCGTAGAATGATCTCTTCGTTCAAGGTCAATTGCATACTCTTGAACACAGGCATCGAAACTGTGGAAGGAACCCACAGCCGGATTCTATCTGCACTCGAAACCTGTTAGTCTCGTCTAGCTTCTGCTGTTGCTAAGACAGATCCGGCAATCGGAATCGTTAAGACTGGACAGGTTGCAAAGTGGGACCCAAATGGCAACTAAGAAAATTTCGACCAAAGCCAAGAAGCGGAAGGCCTATTATTACTACGCTGGGAAGGAATCGAAGGCAAAGAAGGTCGCGAAAAAGTCCTCCAAGACCAAGAAGACTAAACCTAAGGCTAAGAAGAAGCGCAAGAAATAGCAGTCTAGCCTACAAGAATCTCGGTATTGTGCGTTCGTTGGTTATTGGATCGAAGACTCCAAGTTCATTCTTAGCCAATGGGATCACGGCTCTGCTTACAAGGCCGTTTAGCGAGTAGGGTAGGCGAATCAGCCGCATTCCGCCGGAAGGGACCCATTCATCCATCACGAACCCTCGCTTTGTGAGCGACCGAACGAGGGCTAAACGTTTCTTTCGGTTCCAGAAAGCGGTCTCTTCATCTCTGATGTGGATGTGAAATCCTCGACCCGAATAAACGAGACTGATCTCGGAGAAATTTCTAGACAGAATCTCTGTGAGCTGAGCAGCCTCTTGTTGGGCCAGTTGAAATTCGAGCCGGCAGAACGACAATCCTTGATGCCTGCGCATCTTCTCTTCAAGAGTTCCGTGAATCGGACAGGTGAAATTCTCAGGATCAATGTCGAACACTAGCTCTTGGCCAACTGAGCTGCCCAGTTTTGTGGGATCGTTCTCGATGTGCCTTGCCTGTGCCCAATCCTTGTAGACATTGCGATCATAATACGCTGATTCTGGCATCAAATCAATCAGATAATTTCTCATTTCGGATAGGCTCTCGTACTCGTCGATGATTATAGTCCGGGCACGTTCGCGACGATATTTCAGCGGAGAAATACCTGTGTGTCTTCCAACCACGACCGCGAAAACAATAGGTGATCGCCATCCGCGGAACCAGTCTCGTATCCTGGTGAGTCTAAACTCGTGTGAGTAGAATTCTCTCCTCTCACCAAGCGAAGAAATGCGCATTCCATCTGGAAACCGGTACTTCGCAATTCTCAGTGTCTAGGCCGCTTCCACGGGCTGTGTCTGGCTCAGTTGCTTGAGCTGGCTTCTGTACATTTCTATGATTTCCCTGGTTGTCGTCGCATCCTCCGGTGACTTTTCAGTTCTGTACTTTCCCGTAAATCGTGGAAACCTGATCGCCAAACCGGCCCCTGGTCTAATTGAGTTCAAGCCACACGTATGTATCGGGCTGAGAGTTATTTCGGCTCCGATAACCTCCAACACTAAACCTGGCACAAACCATGTGTCAGGGACGATCTTGGAATCTACTCTCGGATGGCGATGACTGATCTTGAATTTCTCCAAGATGTCGGGAAGCTTTGCCAGATCTTCATCCTTGAACCCTGACCCGCACTTGCACGCGGTTCTGAACACATCATCTTTCCCGTCATACGCCGCCAAAAGAAGCGCGCCATAGGTTCCTCCCCTTCTTCCTCTCCCAGCGAAGGCCCCGACAACGACCAGATCGACGGCATCCTGCATCTCAGATTTGTATTCTCGTTTGTACTTGATCCAACCCCATCCTCTTGCCCCTGCCTTGTAGATTGAATCTGGTCCGATCGACTTTATCATCAATCCCTCGCATCCATCTGCCACTGCCTGTTGCATGAAGTCATCCAGCTGCTCGGGCTTGTTGACAATGATCTGGCGTGAAAGGTCGAGCTTTTCACTTCGCCGGATTATCTTTTCCAAGGCCTCGCGCCTGCGCGGAAACTCTAGTTGAGTGTAGTCGACCCCATTATCGTATAACAGGTCGAAAACGAAGAGTGCTACAGGTATTTCCTGGATCGTCCTCTCCAACTCGTATTTGCGTCCGCGTCGCTGCGAGACAAGCTGGAACGGTAGTAGCTCGCCTGTTGAAGGGTCCACGGGAACAGCCTCCCCCTCAAGTATTAGGTCGTCGCCGACAATTCCCTGATTCAGAAGAGCGTGGAGGTCGGGGAATTGGTCAGTGATATTCTCGAGACGCCTTGAGAAGAGCGTAACTTTTCGACTTGAAAGGTGTGCTTGGATTCTTAACCCATCATACTTGTACTCTGCGGCTGCACTACCGTTCATTTTTTCTAGAATTTCTTGAGGATCGGAGAGTCTTTCGGCAAGCATCGGCCTGATGGGTCTGCCAACTGTCACTTTGAACGACTTAATCGCGTCAATTCCGTCGCTTGCGAGAGCTTTCGCGACGAATCCTAGGTCGGAAGAGCGGTTGTAGGCTTGTTCCAACACAGGCTTCGACTCCTTTCCCTCGGCTAGTGCGTGTGCTAGAGCGTCGAGTAATGTCATGTCAGCCACGCCTAGTCTGAGTCTGCCTAGCGCTGTTCTGACGACGTACTTCGCCTCCATCGACGAGGCTTTGCCTACCAGCAATGTAAGTTGTCGAATCTTGGACTCGACAGATCCGGGTCCACTTGACTCTGCGATCCGGTCTAGGACTCCGTAGACCTCTTCCACTGTGAGTCGTTCATTCCTCAAGCCGACTTGGGTCTTGCCCGCGAGTAAAGCCTCGGCGGCATCCCCGAGATCGCCTCGTCGTCTGTACTCGTCAGCTATTCTCGACTCTTTGGCTGCAGTAACGATTGCGAGCGCTTTGATCGCCAATTTCTCAGCGATACCGATCTCAATTCCAAGGTAGTCAGGGTAGAGTTTGCCTTGGGTGAGGTAGACGACTTTGTCGATAATCTCGGAAGGTGTCTCTTTGAGAAGATCAACGAGCAGTTTTGTGATCTCGAGTCGCTTGGTCGTTGCCTCGATCTTCTGATAGGTCTCAACTATGCGTGAGTAGAGCATCGTCATCCCTCCACAAGGTCTGAGCCGGTCATCTTCAAGTCTTGTTGTTAAATAGCTGCGATCATTGCATCATCGCCCGACGATGAATTACCCATATGCCGCTTGGAGGAGGATCCTGTTCGTCGCTGTACTGGTCGTCATAATTGTAATTGCCTTCGCGCCAGCTACAACCCAGGGGACGATATTCCTACGATTCTCCAGCCTCTCTTCTTCCAGTGCTGTTAACCATATCTACGTGGGGTTTACCCAAATCGCACTCCACCAAGCCGGATTCGTCAATTCTACTGGCTGGATCATAGTCTCCCATAGTTTTCCCAAAATCGATCTATTATCAAATCAGACGACTCCGCCAACCGTCGCTTCGGCGCCAATCCATTCCGGACGTTACGACGAGATTCGTCTCACTTTCTCAAACTGCACGGTGGTCATTGCGGGGAGCCATTTTCCAATTTCGGCGCCCCCTATGATCAGCAGCAACGTGACCTTGCCAGTTCCTCCGAGCGGGATAGGAGACATTCTGCTAGTCGTTGCTTTCGATTATTCGACACTTTTCTCAAGCACGCGATCGCTCTCTTTCGTTCTAATCCGCACGTCAACTGCATAGATTGGATCCGGCCTCCTTGACCGAAACCATCAAATTCACCCTGTTATCGGGTCAAGATCATGTGCGTGATCGGTAAGAACGAGCTCACTGAGCTCATTCGGAGCTACAAGTGCATTCACCCGTTTGACTACAGCCTCTTGGATGGCGATGGATACATTCTGACGGTCAAAGAGGAGCGAACACTCCACTACCTGGAGCACCAGAATCTGGTGTCGAACGAGGTAGTTTTCACTCCCCCACAATTTGTCGCGCATCTCACCGCCAAGAGCAAATACGGAAGGATGGGGCTCTCTTTCCTGAACGCTGCGAAGGTCCACAGCGGCTACGTTGGCAGACTTGCTTTAGAGCTTGTCAACTTGAGCAATGAGCGGCAGCCGATTACAATCAAACGTGGAGACCCTTTGATGCATATCGAATTCCTGAAGAGGGAAGGGGAGCCTTCACCTTACACCGGTGGATATATGTTCCAGTTCATGAGCGAGGAGGAGATCGCTGACTACGTCGCCATACTCACACGTGATTTCAAGAATGTGTTTCACAAGGATGAGCTCGCAAAATCTGCGAAAGAAAGGGTCGCCCTGGCACCTCTAGTCTAGTTCTTTACAATTGTCGCTAGCGCGCGCTTCAATATCGGATCATTTGTCTCCTTAATCGCGGACTCGTAAAAGTCCCGCATTCTTCTCTGTCCCGTTCTTTTTCCATATTCATGGGCTTGAAACGCCATCTCGACCTTGTCCAGCTCGTGGACTAAGCGGGCCTCCTTACTCCGCCTTTCTTTCAGATCTGTCCATAGTTTGAGATATGATGCGCGACTCTTGCTTGGTAGTTTCGACAACAACTCTCGGATAGCTCCTTCCCGAGCCTTTTCCACCCTGGTCCGCCCCAGACGAGCTTTGTCTTGGGGCGTGAGATCCCCCACTATCGCCTCCTCCAGATCGTGAATCAGCGCAAGTTTCAGAATTCTCTCCAGATCATAGCCACGGCGCTCTCCCTCGTACAAGCCCAGCAAAGTCACGGCAAACGAGTGATCTGCCACGGACTCCAACCTCCCGTCAACTCTCTTCTGCCATCCTTTCCTCGGCTCGCGTTTGAGTTCCGAGGCATACTGCCAAAATCTGACAAGAGAATCCAACCCGGTCGAGGGACTTCCACATAAGCAAATTCTAAAAGCTTTACTTAAGTAAACGCAGATATACTTCCTCGCAAAGATGCGTCGGTGAGCGGTCAAGATTGGTCAAGAAGATTCTAACCAGATTCGCCGTAGCCAAGAAGTCCGCGAGCAATGGCGATGCTGTGTATAGATCGCCGAGAATCTACCTCCCTACGAAGTTGACTGATGATTCCAGTTTCCCGTTCAAAGAGGGAGACATTCTTTCGGTGAAGGTTGACGGTCGCAAAGTGATGATACAAAGGGCGCGGAGAGCAATCGGCCAGCGAAATGGCACCGCTGAACCTAGCAAGAAGTAATGATATTAGAGGCCGCGAGAGCCTTCTCAGATGATTGTATCGTGCTAAGAGTTGCGATTCAAGTCACGAATTTGAGCGGGGAGCGCTACTGGGCCTATGACACTCCCCTACCTGCACAAGTGCAGATTGCAGTTAACATCAACATAGTTGGCCTCGACCAGAAAACTGAGTCTACGGTCGAAGCTCCCTTCGTTTTCAC
>Ga0209577_10001578_pt1 | contig 22537 bp, 22 predicted proteins | sample GraSoiAngelo_109_FD_185874 | JGI IMG/M metagenome (GOLD analysis project Ga0209577, IMG submission 185874) | Grasslands soil microbial communities from the Angelo Coastal Reserve, California, USA - 14_0903_12_20cm (SPAdes) (version 2) | ecosystem: Environmental > Terrestrial > Soil > Grasslands...
GGGCCACAGGTCCGTGGCTACAACGCAAGACAGGGGGCTTAACCAAAACTGCCTAGCGCCGGAAGATCGAGAATAGCAGGCTCAACAGGATGCTCAGTATGATGCAGGTGACGATGGGAAAATAAAACGCAGTGTGTTCGCGCTCGATCCGGATGTCGCCGGGCAATCGTCCCAGCCACTTCGGCATAAATCCACCCCACATCATCAGCCCGACCAGCGCAGTGACCACGCCAATGATGGTGACGAATTTGCCCATCTCGCGCATTATTCAAAAAGTTGCGCGAATCGAGCGGAGGCACAAGCTTGAGAGGGAATGCCCGTACAATTTCGAGATTATTACGAGACACTCGGTGTCCCGAAGACGGCGACCGAAGATGAGATTCGCAGCGCTTTTCGCAAACTGGCGCGCAAACATCACCCTGACGTCGCCAAGGACAAGAAGGCCGCCGAAGAGAAATTCAAGGAGATCAACGAAGCGTACGAGGTCTTAGGCGATCCAGAGAAACGGAAAAAGTACGATCAACTCGGCGCGGATTGGAATCAGCCGGGCGGTTTCCAGCCGCCGCCACAATGGGGCCCGCAACCGACTGAAGGAGGATATTATCAATGGGGCGGCGACGGCGGTGGCGTGCAATTTGAGTTCGGTGGGACCGGATTCAGCGACTTCTTCGAGGCGTTTTTCGGTGGCGGCCGCGGCCGCTCGGCATTTGGCGGATTTGGCGGACGTCAGGCAACGGCCGAGCGCGGGGCCGATGTCGAAGCCGATATCATGGTCACTTTGGAAGAGGCGCTGAACGGATCGACGCGAACGGTCTCGCTGCGCCGGGCAGGCTCGAACAAAGTTGAAAATTATCAGGTTAAAATCCCGCGTGGCGTTCGCGAGGGCCAGCGAATCCGTCTGGCTGGCCAGGGCGAAGCCGGCGTGCGCGGAGGGAAAAGCGGTGACCTGTTTCTGCGTGTCCGGCTTGCGCGCCATCCAGATTTTTCAGTTGAGGGGAGCGATTTGATTCATGAGGTGAAAATCGAACCGTGGCGGGTAGTGCTTGGCAGCGAATTACTCGTGCCCACCCTCGAAGGAAAGGTGCGGCTAAAAATTCCATCAGGTACGCAGGGCGGTCAGCGGTTTCGCCTGCGAGAACGAGGTTTGCCGGGAGTCTCAGGAAAGCGCGGCGATCTTTACGTTGAAGTTCAGATCAACCTGCCGAAGAAACTGAGCGAACGAGAGCGCGAGATCTGGACCGAGTTGGCAAAACTTCACGGGGGATGAGATTGTCATTAGCGAAGTCTCCCGCTGCTGCGGGATTGAGATTATCTTTTCGACTCGACGTAATCTGGAGCAACAATTAGAGATTCCTCGACTTCGCTCGGAATGACATATCTATGAAAATTTCTCTTGGCTCAGATCACGCCGGTTTTCGTTACAAGGAAAAAGTTAAAGAACTGCTCACCTCGCTAGGCCACGAAGTAAAAGACTTAGGCACATTCAGCGAAGATCCGGTGGATTATCCGCTTTTCATTCGCCCGGCGGCAGAAGCGGTTGCTAGCGGTGAATGCGAGCGTGGCATCGTGTTCGGCGGCTCGGGGAACGGCGAAGCAATGGTGGCCAATAAAGTTCACGGCGTGCGATGCGCCCTTTGCTGGAGCGAAGAATCGGCGCGTCTCTCGCGCCAACATAATGACGCCAATGTGCTTTCCATGGGCGAGCGCCTGATTTCGGAAGATCTGGCGCTAAAAATTGTGCGGATCTGGCTGGAAACAGGATTTGACGGCGGCCGGCACGAGCGACGGGTGGCAATGTTAAACGCAATGTGAGAAAAAATGACGAAATCCGAATGACGAAGCTCGAAGGAATGACGAATGATCAAATGACCAATGACAGTTTCGCTTTTTCGTCATTCGGGCTTCGTGCTTCTTTCGTCATTCGACATTCGCGCTTCGTCATTTCTTTTGAAGATTGAAATTTCTGTCGGTTAGCGCAATCGATCTAAACAAACTGCAATAAGAAAGACCGCGCTGACAAACGCGTTGCTTTGGAAAAAAGCGCGGTTGATTCCGGTCAGATCGCGTTTCTCTGTGTTGTGTTCATAAAAAAGAGCGGCTGCAATCAGCGGCGTCGACCAGTAATAAACCGGGCCAAGCTGCGCCACTGCGCCGAAAGCAATGAGCGCCACAAATGTCACAAGATGCAATAACTGCGCCAGGCGAAGGCTCCGCGCGATTCCGAGTTTCACGACAAGCGACCGAATACCTTCGCGCCGATCAAAATCGTAATCCTGCGTCGCGTAAATGAGATCGAATCCGGCAACCCAGCAAATTACTCCGGCCGCGAGTATAACCGGGGCAACATCGATCCGGCCGGTTTGCGCGATCCATGCGCCGACCGGTGCGATAGCCAACGCAAGGCCGAGAAAGAAGTGTGTTGCGCTGGTGTATCGTTTTGTGAGCGAGTAAAAAAAAATCAAAGCCAGCGCAGCTGGCCCAAGAATCAGAGTCAATCGATTGATTGCGGCCGCCGCCAGGAGAAAGCCCCCAGAACTCGCCGCAAGCAACACAATCGCTCCTGACTTGGAGATAAGCAGATGACGCGAGGCAGTGCGCGGATTGCGCTGATCGAGCGACCAATCGACCACTCGATTAAAAAGCATCGCCGCGGTGCGCGCGAACACCATACAGACGACAACCAGAACCAAAATTCTCAACGACGGCCAACCGTTCGCGGCCACAATGAGCGCCCCAAGAGCAAATGGCAGCGCGAAAATTGTGTGCGAAAAACGGATTAATCGCAGAAAACGCGACAACGGTCCGCCAATTCCAATCTCCTCCCTGGATTCATGCATGCCGAAAGATTTCTACAGAAGAGAGCCGAGAAAACGAAGGTTCAATTTGGCTTGCGGCAACCGCTCGCTTCCCTTGCGCAAGATTTTGCGACCAGCGAAGCGTTAATAGCAAACCGCCGCGCGAAGACTCACCTTGCCCTCTGCGCTTAGCTCTTTGCCACTTACCCTTCCGGATTCACCGGAAAATGTTTGTTCTTGAGATGCTCCGGGACCCGCCTGGTTTGTTCCATCTCGACTTTCTCGCTTGCAGCATTCAGCTCATCGTACGCTTCCCGGCTTTTCGCCGCGCGGCACATGTAAGCTGTGGCATGAGCCAGAGGAATCCGCGCTTCGGGCATGCCGACAAATTCGACCGCTTGTTGCGTCGCGATCGCAAGCCGCAACGCATCCGGGTCGGCGAGGCCGATGTCTTCGCTGGCAAAGATCACGATGCGCCGCGCGATGAAGCGGAAATCCTCTCCGGCGTGCAGCATTTTCGCGAGCCAATACATCGCGCCTTTTTCCTCTGAGGCACGCATGCTTTTGATAAACGCGCTGATCGTGTCGTAGTGCGCATCGCCTGCGCGATCGTACACGACGGCTTTCTGTTGAATGCTTTCTTCGGCAACCTGAAGCGTGAAATGAATTGCGCCGTTATTTCCTTTCGGCGGCGTAGTGAGTACGCCGATTTCGAGTGCGTTTAAGCATTTTCGCGCGTCACCGTCGCTCAACTTCGCCAGGTGCCGGCGCGCATTCTTATCCATCTTCACGCTGTAATTTCCAAGTCCGCGCTCTTTGTCAGCTAACGCGCGATCAATTAACAGCTCAAGTTGCTCGACTGTGAGCGGCTCCAGTCGAAAGACCTGCGATCGCGAGACAAGCGCGCTGTTTACATAAAAGAACGGGTTGTAGGTGGTCGCGCCGATGAGGCGAAGAGTTCCCGCCTCGACGTCCGGCAAAAGAATGTCTTGTTGCACCTTGTTGAAATGATGGATCTCATCAACGAACAGAATCGTCTTTCGCCCGGACGTGCGCAGACGGTTCGCTGCGGCAGCAATGACCCGGCGCATTTCGGCGACATTGCTTTCCACGCCGCTGATCCGGACGAATTTTGCATGCGTCATCTCCGCAATAATTCGGGCCAGTGTGGTCTTTCCGCTACCAGGCGGACCGGAGAAAATCACCGAGGGTAACCGATCGGCTTCAATCGCACGGCGCAAAAGTTTGCCGGGTCCCAGAATGTGCTCCTGGCCCACAAGTTCATCGAGCGAGCGCGGGCGCATCCGAGTGGCAAGCGGCGCACTATCGGCGCGCTCGACTTCAACATGTTCGTCATCCCCGAAAAGGTCCGCCACCAGGGAAATTACGACGCGGCAGTGACGCAGGCAATCGTGCCTGCAATTCCTTGGTAAGCAGACAGGATTGTCTGTATCACGGCGCGATTGACTGAGCCCAACCCTTGAGATGTGGCAATCCGCCAGCTAAGCTCGATGACGCAAGCATGAAGCGCGTTCTCGTCCCGATCGATTTTTCCGATGTAACACCGCAGGTGATCGATCTGGCCCGGCAGCTTGCCAAGGCTCTCGATGCAGAAATCCATCTTGTTCACGTAAAAGAACTCACCGCGGCAGCGGCGCCTGGCATGCTTGGCTACGGTCTTGCGGGCATGCCTGAGCTTGCGCCGATGGCTGGCGTGCCAGTTCCAGGCTTTGAACCGGTGCCGGAAACACTCCCAGAAGACGAAGGCCAGACGTCAAAGCTCGCCAAGTGGCAAGCGGAGATAGCTCAGGACGGCATCAAGGTCAGTTTACATGAGCCGACTGGCACAGTGGCCGAAGAAATTTTGAATGAGGCCGATGAACTTAATGCCGACCTGATTGTGATGGGTACACATGGGCACGGCGCCATGTATAACTTGCTCGTAGGGAGCGCCGCTAAAGCTGTGTTAAAGCACAGCAGTCGTCCTGTGCTCCTGGTGCCAGCACCGAAATCTTCCTAGTAGGTTCTTAAACGTCCAACGCTTAACTCTCAACGTCCAACGTCCAATTCAGATAGTTGAGAGTTCGGTGTTGGACGTTGAGCGTTGGGCGTTTTTTCCCTCATTTCACATCTCCGGCAATCTGCCTTCTCGCGATTGCTGCTTGCCTTGCCAATGCCGGATAAGCGAAAAGCCGATGGATGAAATTCTTGAACGGGCCGCGTCAGCCATTTGTTGGTTTGTCGCTCATGGCTGCAATAGGAATTGTCGTCGCAGACGGCTTTCCCCTTCCTGAAGGCGCCTTGATTTGGGTCACGATCTTCCTGGCAACGTCCATTGTCATCGCCGCATGGCGACCCACCCTGCTCACGACCTCCATCATCGTTGGGCTTGGCTTTTTTCTTCTGCACAATTTTGAGACTAGCGACACAGAAGGCCAGCAGCTTGCTGCGGAACTTGGCAGTCGGACACGAGTCGTCACGGCAACCGGATCCGTCGTTACAGAGCCTAAGACTGCGCCCAGTGGATTTGCGACATTTCTGCTGAAGCTCAAGTCACTCGAATTTGGAGGTCGGAAACAACCGACACACGCTGTCTGGCAGGTCCGTTGGAAAGGTACGCCGGAATTTGGTGATGAATTGAAGCTTTTCGGAACCGCGGAAGTCATCGCGCCGCCGCGAAATCCCGGTGAATTCGATATGCGCGCGTATCTGGCGCGTCACGACGTCCGTCGAATGCTCTTTGTCCGCTATGCGGAGGACGGCGCACTGATTCGGCACGGCGGTGGCAACCCGATTTTGCGCCTGGCGCAGAAGTCGCGGGCATGGATGCAAAACGCAATTTGTAGAGGATTGGAGAACGCGCCTGAGGCGCAGAATTTTCTGAGTGGGATCGTGCTTGGACTCAGGCACCAAGCACCGGAAGACATCGAACAACCATTTCAACAAACTGGTACGCTTCACCTTTTTGCGGTCGCGGGCTTGCATGTTGGAATTGTTGCCGCGCTGTCGTGGATGCTGGCAATGGTCGCGCGGCTACCACGCAAATCGGCAGCCGCGCTCATCATACCATTGCTTCTTTTTTACGCTGCGGTGACGGGATTGCATGTTTCGAGTGTCCGCGCGGCGGTGATGAGCTCCATTTTGCTCGGCGGCTTATTTTTTGAACGCAGAGTCTTCGTCCTTAACAGCCTTGCTGCGGCGGCGTTCTTTCTCCTGTGCTGGAGCACGAACGAACTTTTTTCGACAGGCTTTCAGCTCTCATTCGCGGTCGTTGGCGCCATCATACTGTTCGCCGATCCATTTGCCGGATTTTTGCAGCGCTGGACCGCGCCCGATCCTTTCCTGCCACGAAGCTTGTTGCGGAGTCCGCGCCGTTGGTTGCATACCGGTTTCGATTGGCTTTGCAGCGGAGCTGGTGTTTCTCTCGCCGCATGGCTCGGTTCGTTGCCATTGGTACTTTGGTATTTCTACATCGTCACACCGATTTCGTTGGTGGCGAATTTGATCGTCGTGCCGATTGCGTTTTTCATTCTGGCGGTCGCGCTTCTTTCCGTGCTTTCGACGCCACTTCTGCCAGCGCTCGGGGTGATTTTCAATAATGCCAACTGGCTTTTGGCGCAGTTGGTCATGGCCATTGTACAATTCCTCGCGCATGTTCCCGGCGGCCATTTCTACGTCGAACACCCGCACTGGCCCGAAAAGCTCGTTGCAAAGATTACAGTCCTTGATGTCGACGCCGGCGCGGCTGTTCATTTACAAACGGGAAGCGCAAACTGGTTGTTCGACTGCGGGAGCGACCGGACTTACCCGCGGGTAGTCCGTGAGTATCTGCACTGGGCCGGTGTGAACCGGCTTTCCGGCGTACTGCTTACTCACGGGGACGGCAATCACCTGGGCGGCACGAGACAATTACTGGAGGACTTTCCCCGAATCTGCCTCGTGGATAATCCGGCGCCTGATCACTCAGCTGTTCACAGGCGATTACAACGTTTGTTTCAAGAACACGGAATCAAACCGGACAATCTAACTGCCGGAGACAGCTTCCAACTGTCGCGTGATGTGACTGCCCACGTCCTGTTCCCTCCACCAAACTTCGGCGCGCCGATCGCTGATGATCAAGCGTATGTCGTTCACCTGTTGGTGGCGCCGACGACCCGGATCCTGTTTATGTCGGACAGTGGTATCAAGACGGAACAGGCATTGTTGGTCAGCCGTTTCAATCTCCAAAGCGACATCATTATTAAAGGTCAGCATCATTCGGGAGAATCCGGCTCAGAAGCTTTCCTCGACGCCGTGCAACCCCGGTTGATCATTGCAACTTCGCGCGACTTCCCCAGCTACGAGCGAATCAGCGACGCCTGGGGTGACAATTTGCGAAAACGCGGCATCAAACTTTTTCGCCAGGATGAGACTGGCGCAGCAATACTCCGGTTTCGTCAAGACGTTTGGGAAGCGCAAAGCTATTTTACAGGCGAAACTTTTCGCAGTTCCAGCCATTGAATGGGCGCGCCCTTTTCGTGAAAAATGCGTCCAAATTTGCTCTGCGGTAGATCGACATCAGCGTTACCGATTGCAAAACCGGGATTTGATTCGGCGATTTCTTTGATTTTTCCAAAGTAATCAATGTCGTCTGTCGCGATGTGAATGCTCCCGTTTTTCTGAAGGGCGACTTGAATGGAATTCAAGAATTCCGGAGTTACAATTCGGCGTTGATGATGACGGCGCTTTGGCCAGGGATCCGGAAACAATAGATAAAATGTCTCCACTGATTCAGCCGGCAAAAGATAACGCACTGCGTACGAACTCTCCATTCGCAGCAGGCGGACGTTGTCCAGTGTGACAGCCTTACGCGCGGAAGTGCGGATTCGATTGAGCAGGCGTTCGATCCCCAGAAAATTCCTGTCCGGCATGCGCTGCGCCTGCGCGCAAAGAAATGATCCTTCACCGCAGCCAAGATCGACGTGCAAGGGTGCCTTGCGTCCAAAGATCTTATCGAGGTCGAGATGGTCAGTTAACGAATTAAGCTCGATTACTCGAAAAGGGACGTGCCTGCGGTGAGCTAAGCTACCCTCACCCGCAGGCACGCTGAGGAGAAAGTGAATCGGGAACGAATCCTGGAATTCCAATGAACGGGTAGACGATGCCGAGGGAAGCGTGGCTGTTTTGATGATTTGGTCTCGCCCGCATTGAATTAACGTTGAACCCGTTTATGACGATCCCCCTGCCAAAGGCAAGCAAAAAATCGACTGAGTTATTCACAACCGGTCACAATTTGTCTGTCGAGAGCGCCTGAGAGTGGGAAGTTAGGCTGTGCTGCGCGTATCTCGGGCCGCCTCGCCCTTGCAGGGAGGGGAGGGCGTGGTTTCGTCAGAGTAATCGATGCGTGAACCCTTCAACCCCTCACCTCGGTCCTCTCCCCTTGCCCAGGGAAGAGGCGAAACAACCAACGTTAAACTGTCAATCAACGAACACCGCCATTTACAACGGGACGACTTAGAAGGTGTCTAACAACGACAATATGAAGCGAACCCTTATCGCGGCACTCAGCTACGCGTTGATTGCTGCATGCTCTATCGCAAATAACCAGGAACAAAATTCTTCTCCTGCGGAATCGAGAACCGCGGTGCTGGCGGGCGGCTGTTTTTGGTGCATTCAACCCGCATTCGACCAGGCAAAAGGCGTGATTAAAACGGTCGTGGGTTATTGCGGCGGGACCGAACCGAACCCCACTTACGAACTCGTTTCGTCGGAAAAAACAGGCTACCGGGAATCGATCCAAATCACTTACGATCCGGCCAAAATCTCCTACGATCAGTTGCTCGATATTTACTGGAGGCAAATCGATCCGACCCAGGCGGATGGACAGTTCACTGACATCGGACCGAGTTATCGGGCTGCGATTTTTTACGGCAACGATGACGAGAAAAAAAACGCGGAGGTTTCCAAGGAGAAGCTGGCGCACTCGCGGAAATTCAATAAGCCAATCGTGACCGAAATTCTGCCAGCGATGAAATTCTATCCGGCTGAGACGTATCACCAGAAATATTACCAACAGAACCCGGAACATTTTGAAGCGTTCGAGGAAGGCTCAGGCCGCGTCTCCTATCAAAAGAAAACGTGGGGACAATAAAACGCTCAACGCTCAACGCTCAACGTCCAACCCCCAATATCCAATTCAGATAGTTGAGCGTTGGGTGTTGGACGTTGGGCGTTCAGCGTTTCCTCCGGAATCCTCAGTCTAGACAACCTGCATCCCTTCGGTCGTAGTTCGTTTGGCGTAAAGATCGCTTAGGCGTTTTGTCATGGGGCCGACCTGGCCGTCGCCAATTTGCCGATTGTCCAGTTTGGTCACGGCGGCGAGCTCGCCCATTGTGCCCGTACAAAACATTTCACTGGCGCCGTAAATATCGACAAGTGATAGATCAGTCTCGACGCAACGAATTCTTTCGGCGCCGCAAATGTCCATCACCGTCGCGCGTGTAATACCTTCGGGACAGGCCAGCACGCGACTGGTTGCAAGGTCCCCGCTTGCTAGCGATTTATCGGAGTTGCGCACGATAAAAACGTGCGTGGCGTTTGTTTCCGCGACAAAACCTCGGGTATCGAGCATCAAAGCGTCGTCTGCACCGGCGTTATTTGCCTCGATCTTGGCCAGAATCGAATTCAGCAGATTGGCGTGATGGATTCGCGCATCCAGAACCTCGCGCGGCGGACGCCTGATCTTGCTCGTAATCAAAGTCAGACCCATTTTCGTGTAAACTGGCGCCTTGTGCTCTGCGAGAACAATCAGCGTCGGCTCGCTCTGATTCAGGCGCGGATCCATTCCAGATGTTATTTTCACGCCCCGGGTAAGCGTGAGACGGATATGCACACCGTCGCTCATCTTGTTTGCCGCGAGCGTGCGTTTGATCTCTTCGATGATTTTTTCGCGCGTTGGAATTTCGGCGAATGACAAAGCGCGCGCGGAACGCTCCAACCGGTCGAGATGCTCGTTAAGTTTAAAAATCCGGCCGTTGTACAGGCGCAATCCTTCCCACACCGCGTCCCCGCCCTGGACGGCAGAATCAAACGGACTGATACCCGCTTTGTCGCGGTGCACGAGCTGACCGTTGATATTAACGATCAGATTGCGATTTCGCTCATCGAATTTCTGAAGCATGAAGTGAGAAAGCTAACCACGAATGCACACGAATGAACACGAATTTCACAGGTCAGAAATCCCAAGTCAGTGGTCCGGAATTTTGCGCGCGCAGCGCGCTTTGGAGTGCGGCGACTTGGCGCCGCTTTTATCCGCGCCGCCAGCGATTCAGCGTAAGCAATATTCGAAGAGCAGTCGGTAACACTCGCGACAACGTTCGTAAGTTTCCTGTAAATGCGCGGGCACTTTAGTGTCGCGGGGACGATATGGTTGAAACGACGTCGTCTTTGCCACTTCACCATACCAATGACCCGCCCAGATGCCATCGGTCTCGCGCAATCCAGGCGGCCAGGAAAGCATTGAGTCACTAAACTCCACGCCGACTGCCTTGCAAAGCAGGCGCAACATTCGTTCCGGATTTTCCAACACATCTTTTGCATCCACGACCGGTGGCACCGAATCTGTGCGAGCCCGAACAAAATCAAAGATCTCCGCCTGCTGCGTAAAACCCAGGTCCGGAAGCGTCGGGTCCTCTCGCTTTTTAATATACGAAGCGATCACCTCGCGCGGGTCGCGAATAAGGAAGCAGTTCGTAACTGAACCGAGCCATTCGCGATCCACTTCCGATAACAGATGATGCGTCATCTGTTTCTGGAAAAAAATCCGTTTGTCATTCGGGATCGGGCCGGTCAATTGCGCGATAACTTTTCGCCAATCGGTCTCGCCGGAGGCGATCACTTCATCCGCGCCAGCATGCTCTTTCCCGGTGGCGCTTAAGTAATAAGCATAAAACGGCTCGTCGATGACAAAAGTATCAGCGCGATTACCCCATGCACGCATCATGGCCGTCGAGATATTTCGTGGGCCCGACCACATGGCGATGCGGACCGGCTGAACCATTGACAAAGAATCTCGCGCAGCTGGACAGATTGCCAGCCGGAATTCATTCTTTCGCCCGCTCAGGATCGCTCGAATGAGCGAACTAACTCTTGGCGAAAACGCCTAGCAGCGGCCGGCGAGACGGCGTCTTGGAACGGAAATCACTGACGAAACCATCCTCAGTGCGAATCTCCACATGCCCGGCCGCGCGTTTCGCGTCATAGACCAACACCGCGCCGACCGGCGCTTCGTAGGGATTGGTCACGGGAAGTTTCTTGAATCCGTAATTATTCACCAGCTCTTGACCAGCTTGTTTCGCCAAGGTCGTTTGGGGACGCGACTTCACCACGCCTGCGGCTACAAGGGCCTCTTTCACGTAGTGCCAGCACTTGGAGAGAGAATGCGCTCGCGCGCGTTCTTCTGCGATGGTCGCAGCTCGGCGCAACTTCGGATCGATCTTTGAGTCATCGCCGAACGGCTTCACGATCTTCTTCGGATAGTATTTGTCGACGATCTCAATCGACTGCTTTTTGCCCGACGAATCCGTGTACCCGAACTTGGGCTTGGGCGCCGAAAAATTAAGCGCAGCCGCCGGACGCGGACAAAATGTTACGCAACAAAGGACGAGAATAAGACAGGGGGTTATTTTTCGCATAAAGCGGGCGTCCTATCGATGAAATCGACTGGTCGTGCAACTGATTTTTTTCAGAAAACGTAAATTTTTCCGGTTGACAATTGCTCAATGCGAACAGGGGTCAGTAAAAACGGATTCGAGAGGCAATTTCCGAGCGCCTGCGACTAAAGAGACGAGACTAATTCGACCATTCGCTGGCGCATTTTCGCATCAGGAAGCGCTCCGATCCCGCCCTGCATATTGTCTTCAAGGTGATGCGGTTTGTCGGTCGCGGGAATGGTGCAAGTGACAGCGGGATTGGCGACGATCCATTTAAGGAAAAATTGTGCCCAGGAACGACAACCAACTTCCCCCATCCAGTCAGGCAATGGCTTTGAGCGCGTTCGGCTGAAGAGATCGCCACCGCCAAACGGCCTATTAACGATAACCGCCACGCCGCGTTCCTGGGCAAGCGGCAAAAGCCGTCCTTCGGCTTCGCGCTCCATAAGCGAATAGTTGATCTGCACAAAATCGAGCTTCTCGCTTCGCATGATTTTTTCCACGTCGGCGAATGCGCCGGCTTCATAGTGCGTGATCCCCAGGTAGCGAATGCGTCCCTGGGCCTTCCACTCACGCAAGGTCGTCAGCTGCGTCTGGACGTCGACGAGATTATGAACTTGCATCAGATCGATTCGTTTTGCGCGCAGAAGTGCCAGCGAACGCTCCATCGATTTGATTCCATTCTCCTTGCCGCGTGTCCAAACTTTCGTAGCGAGAAAAATTTTATCTTGAAGACCAAGCGCAGTGGTCAGCTCGCCAATCACCTCTTCGGCGCGCCCATACATCGGTGACGTATCGATTACGCGGCCGCCAAGCTTCACGAAAAGCGAAAGAACGTCTCCGAGTTGTTTCCGATTATCTGACGTAAGATCGACATCGAATGCCTGCCAGGTTCCCAGACCGATCACCGGCAGCTTTTCCCCGGATGACGGAATCGCACGCGTCAGCATCGCTGATGATTCGGCTTTCGTCTGCGCACGCGACGTAGCAAGTGGCAGAAGCAATCCAGCTCCGCTTGCGCCAATCAGGCGCACGGCTTCGCGTCGAGTCATTCCGATCATCTCTCGAATTGTCATTTCGAGCGGACTCGCCTGCCAACCTGTCGCTTTATGCGAAGGCCTGAAAACATCTCTAATTGTCCTACGATAACGTTAAGAGATTCCTCGACTTCGTTCGGAATGACAACAAAGGTTACCGCACAATGAAGACGACGCGCCGCCAATTTATCAAACTCTCTAGTACCGCTGCTGGCGGATTTGCTCTCAGCATAAGATCGACCACGGTGCTCGCAGAGAAATCCGTGAAGCCCCTGCGCATTCTTATCCTTGGCGGCACCGGGTTCACCGGGCCGTACCAGGTTCGATATGCTTTGAGCCGCGGCCACAAGGTCGCGACATTTAATCGCGGGAAAAGCCATCCGGGCGAGTTGCCGAGTGAGGTCGAGCAACTGATCGGCGATCGCAACGGACAGCTGGACGCGTTGAAAGGCCGAACATGGGATGTGGTGATCGATAATCCCACAACGCTGCCGGTCTGGGTGCGAGATGCCGCGCAGATTTTGAAGGGAAACGTCAATCGATACGTTTTTACCTCGACTATTTCCGTCTATCAAGACTCAAAGACCGGCCCTGATGAAAACGCTCCCCTGCAAAGTTACGAGGGGGCGGATCCGTACAAAGAAACGCTTGAATCGATGAAGGCGAATGGTTTCAAATTGTACGGGCCGCTCAAAGTGCTTTCAGAAAAAGAGGCGGAGAAATGGTTTCCGGGCAAAGCGCTCATCATCCGGCCTGGATTGATCGTTGGGCCACGGGACGAGAGTGATCGCTTTACCTATTGGCCGGTTCGGATCGATCGCGGCGGTGAGGTGCTCGCGCCGGGTAAACCACAGGATTCGGTTCAATACATCGATGGGCGGGATTTGGCGGAATGGACGATCCGCATGGCAGAAAATGGCGAGACTGGAATTTACAATGCGACCGGACCGGCCACGCCGATCGGCATTGGTGATATGCTCGATGGAATCAAAACCGCTCTGAAATCCAACGCCAAGTTTACCTGGGCAGATGAGAAATTTTTGACCAATCAAAAGGTGCAGGCTTGGTCTGATATGCCGGTGTGGGCCGGTGCAGAGGACGGGGTCACCCGCACCAACATCAGTCGTGCACTTTCCAAAGGGCTAACCTTTCGCTCGCTTGATGAAACCGCGCGTGACACGCTTGCCTGGTTCAAATCCCAGCCGCAAGATCGACAGGCACACATAAAAGCCGGCATTACACCGGAGCGCGAAGCGGAAGTGCTTGCCGCGTGGAAGAAACAAGCATGACAGCCATGTCATCCCGAGCGAATGCGAGGGACCTCACGAATGCGGAGAACGTCACGCAAGTAGGCCGGATCCTTCGCTCACGCTCAGGATGACAGCGCCTCGGTATGAAACGCATCTTCGCCAAAATTGTCGACGTAAAGACGAACGAGCTCCGTGCATTGTGGCTCGGCTTTGCATTTCACTTCATCATCCTGACCGCCTACTATATCGTGAAACCAATTCGCGACAGCATCGCAGCCGGCAATCGACTTGAAACGTTGCCATGGATGTTCACTGCCACGCTGGTGGTCATGTTGATCGCCAACACGATTTTTGCCGCCATTGTCGCACGGATGGAGCGTCGAAAATTTATCCCATTCGCCTACGCATTTTTTATTTTGGTTCTGGTGCTTTTTTTCGTATTGATGCGAACTGGTTCGCCGTCGCAACAGGTGTGGACCGGCCGCGCATTTTACGTGTGGGTCAGCGTTTTTAATTTGTTCAATACTGCGATTTTCTGGGCATTCATGACGGACCTTTTTACCGTTGAGCAAGGCAAACGGCTCTACGCTTTCATTGCCGTCGGCGGAACGCTTGGGGCGATCGCCGGCGCTTACATTACGAAGAATCTCATTCGAGGCATGGGACCGGCAAACCTCGTCGCGATTTCAGCAATACTGTTTGGGATTGTCTGCTTTTTAGTGCGGTTTTTCCCCAACAATTTCACAGAGGGCACCAGAGTTGTGCCTGCTCGAGAACAACCGATCGGCGGGACTGCCTGGTCTGGTATCACGCACATCGCACGCTCGCCTTATCTATTCGGCCTGGCCGCCGCGATCATGCTTTACACCACCACGTCAACCTGGGCGTATTTTCAGCAGACCAGTCTCGCTCGTGAAGCGTTAAAGACGAGCATGGATCGGACAGTTTTCCTGTCGAACCTGGAAATCTGGGTGAACATGATCACGCTCTTCATTCAGATTTTTCTCACCGGCCGTCTTCTGAAGTGGTTTGGGGTAGCGTTCACGCTCATGTCGTTGCCATTCGTCAGCATGCTCGGCTTTGGGGCTATGGCGATTGTGCCAAGTCTGTCGATGTTGGCGTTTTTCCAAGTAACGCGGCGGGCTGCGGCCTACGCTTTGATGCGTCCCTCACGCGAGATTCTTTTCACCGTTCTGAAACGCGAGGATAAGTACAAGGTGAAAAGCGTCACCGACACGCTGGGCTATCGTGTCGGCGATCAATTAGGTGCCTGGTCGTATGGAGGGCTTGGACCCAATGGATTTGGATTGAGCCTCAATACCATCAGCTGGATTGCTGTCCCTATTACCGCGGGTTGGTGCGTGCTCAGTCTTTGGCTTGCGCGCAAGCAACGAGCGCTGGCAGACGCGCAAACGAAGAGACCTCAAGGCGCACCACTTGGCGATATCTCGACGGCGGAAACTGCATAGTTGTAGAGGCGCTCGCCGCGGCGAGCGCTTTTCGGTTGGATTCAGCGTTTGACACAAACGCTGCTACACCGCCTTCATTTGGACGAAAACAGATTGCGCCTAACCACGTCCGGCGCGACTCGTAATCAGTAACAAACAAAAGGAGATAAAAAAATGGCAACACGAACTGGATCGGCTGTTTGGGAAGGCACTCTTAAACAAGGCAAGGGAACCATGAAACTCGGGAGCGGTGCATTTGAAGGTCCCTATTCGTTTTCATCGCGTTTCGAAGAAGGAAAAGGGACAAACCCTGAAGAACTGATCGGCGCAGCTGAGGCCGGTTGTTATACGATGGCCCTGTCGGCGAACTTGGAGAAAGCCGGTCATCCCGCAAAGCGGGTTAGCACCACTGCGACAGTGAAACTCGAGATGGTTGGGGGCGGACCAAAAATTACCACGATCGATTTGAAGACTGAGGCCGAAGTCCCAGGCATCGATGAAGCGAAATTCCGTGAACAAGCCGAGTTAACGAAAAAGACTTGTCCCGTCTCGGTCGCACTTGCCGGCACCCAGATCAATCTAGAAGCAAAGTTACTGTAGCCGCTAGCGTTGCTTGCGGATTCCTGCCTATTCCTGCACGAAATGAATTCCGTGCTCGGCGCCGATCTCGATGATCCGGGTCATATCCGGCTTGTCGTGTTTTGCGAACTCCTCGCTGCAGCACGCGAAGAATTTCTCGAAGCCTGACGGCGTCGTTATGGTCAAATGCCGAGACGGTTCATCACCGACGTTCTTAAATGTGTGGACGACGCCTCGCGGAATAAATGCGGTTCCGCCCGGACCAACTTCGTTCGATTTTCCATTCAAAAAGAAAGCGAGCCGGCCGTCGATGACGTGGATTGTTTCGTCCTCATTCAAGTGATAATGAGGCGGCGGTCCGCCACCGGGACGCGTAACCGCCGTCCACATTGCGAGCGTTCCAGCCGTGCGCTCGCCGTCCAATAGGATCGTCATTTCTTCACCGAACGCACGCAGCACCCGGGCCTCACTTTGCCTAACTATCGCCGCTGATTTTTCGCTCATCGTTACTTCGCCAATTCATAAAGATATTCGACGAACGACATCGCTGCGCCGTCGAATCCCTGGATCTTCGGATTCGTTGATTCGATGATGTAATATTCGTCCGGCGCGTGCGCGCCGCTGCCGTGACCGAGCCCGAAATGCCCCGCGGCAAGTTTGAGCGGCTCGCCGGTAAAAACATATCCCGGATACGAACCGGCGTTGCGCGGCCAGAGCAGCGCGTCGATTCCGAAGTTTTTGTAAGTCGCAACCTGTGCTTTGATCAGTGCAGAATCAGCCGATGTGCTCGTTGGATCGTAACCTCCGGTCATGTTCACTTCGATATCGCCAAAGCCGCGCTTAGCCAGATGCGCTTTCAACGCAGCAAGCGCGTCCGCGGCTTTCATGTCGGGAACAAGACGCATGTCGATCTTCGCGACCGCGCGATGCGGTAAAATCGTTTTCCCTCCAGGACCGGTGTAACCACCGACCAAACCTTCAATGTTAACGGTCGGCTGCGATTCAAGCCGCTCGTTTGCCTGCTCCCATGGCAGATCGTTGATCCAATGCTGAACGCTAAATAACTTTCTTGTCTGTGCTTCGCTGCGGACCTGACACACTTTTTCAATCATCCCTTTCTCTTCTGCGCTCAGCGGATGCGGTTTTGGATAATTGTCGATCTTAATTTCATTGCCGTCCTCGGAGACAAGGGTGTTCAGAGCTTTGACCAAATGCCACGCCGGACTGTCCACCATCGCCTTTAGCGAGGAGTGAATGTCTTTGGCCGGTCCGCGTCCCCATTTTTCACCGCTCGATACCAACTCAAGCTCAATCACTCCTTTGGAGCCGAGGTTAACGGTCACAATTCCATCCAAATCCTGCGTCGCCGAGGGCATGAACACGCCGTCACATTTTTTCAGAGCGGCCAGCACTTCCGGTCGCCTAACAAGTTGCGGGATGTGCGGCGAACCGATCTCTTCTTCGCCTTCCGCCACCATTACAAGATTGACCGGCATCTTCTTACCAGCGCCACGAATGGCATGCAGCGCTGCAAGGAACGCTGCTTCCGGTCCCTTCTGATTTACCGCGCCACGACCGACAATCACTTTTCCCAACGCTGGTTTGTCCACGATCCGTGCTTCAGTCGGCGGCGACGTCCATTCCGCCGGATCGAACTGTTTCACATCGTACATGAAATAAAGCCCGACCGTTTTCGGCGCGCCTGCATCGAGCGTTGCGAACACGCCAGGTTTTCCATCGGTGTTGATCACCGTCGCCTTTTGAAATCCCGCATCGCGCGCAAGCTTCGCCATGTACTCCGCGCCTTCGGGATATCCACGATTCTCCGCCGCGATCGAGACCTGCCCGATCCAATCCTGCAATCGTTTCACCGCCTCATCGTGGCGTTTGGCGATTTCGGCTTTGATGTCGCCGAGCTCGTCTCCGACTGCGCGAGAACTTAAAGCCGCCGTGATTACGGCGAATGCCGAGAGCAAAGCAGCAATACGAATATTGAAACTCATGAAAAATGTCATCCGCTTTTGCAGCGGAGCAGTCAATGTGTTTGACATCCCAATATTATGGACAGTATGCTGTCCATGTCGTGAAATCGATTACTTACACTGCGGCTCGAGAGAATCTTGCCGCGACGATCAATCGCGTGTGTGAAGATAACGCCCCGGTGGTAATCACTCGCAATCGCGATCAGGCCGTCGTCATGCTCTCGCTTGCCGAGTATGAGTCGCTCGAGGAGACCGCTCACCTGTTGCGCTCTCCAGAGAATGCAAAGCGACTCCTGCGCTCTATCGAGCAACTCGAACGCGGAAAAGGTGTCCGGAAGAAATTGAAACGGGAAAAGTGAATCTGGTCTTCGCGGATGATGCTTGGGAGGAGTATCTCTACTGGCACAGGACCGATCCACAGACGCTCAAGCGCATTCACCAGCTCATCAAGGACATCATGCGCGATCGTTATCACGGCATTGGGAAACCGGACCCATTAAAACACGCGCTGCAAAGGTATTGGTCTCGCCGGATCACAGGTGAACACCGGATTGTTTATCGCGTTTCCGGCGAAGATCTGCGGATCGCACAGTTGCGTCACCACTATCGGCGCTAAAGCGCTAGACTCTCCTGCTTGGGCACTGACGCCACCGCTGTGAGGCTACTGAATTTTTTCACGAGGTCGTCGAGTTTCGCGACATAGTAGTCGACGTTTTCATCACGGTTTTCCGGATCGAAGTCGCTGGCGGGTTTGGCAGCTTCGTAGGCGGGGACCTTTTTTGGAGTTGCTTTGATGTAGTAACTGATCTGGTCGCCCGGTTTGTAATTGCGGCCGCTGGCTAGGGCGAGTTCGTAGGCAGCGGCGCGATTTCGGGCGGAGCCGGTGATCTTGGCGCGATATTTATCGAGCGAATCCTGCAGCGTGTCGGTCTTCATCAACATGTCGATTTTCCATTCGCGGTTCCGGATTCTTTTCTCAAATTCATTCCGCAGATCAGTGATCGCCTCTGGCTTTCCTTCCATAATGAGTTTGATCATTTCCTCCAGGAACACGCGCTGGAATTTCTCCAGTCCGCGCGATTTAAGGGCACCGCCCTTGATGACCACCTCGCCATCTTTAGTCAGAAGTGCGTAGTTCTTCGCCTTGTAGCTGAACATGGCGTCGAATTGTTCGTCGAACTCGATTTCAATTCCCTCGGGCAATACTTTCGCCAAACCTTTTTGCAATTCATCTGTGTCGTCTGCTGTAGTGGCAGCCCTGTTGGCTGCTCTACCTTTCTTCGCAGGCGACACGCCTGCCTCCACAGAAGAAGGCGGGACGAAATAGATTCCGTCCGTATCGACTTCAATCACTTTCGCTCCCTGCGTGCCTAACCAGTCGATCATCTGTTTCAGCAAATCGCGCCCGATCTGAGTCACGCGCGCTGCAGCATCGAAATCGGCAAAATGTCCCTGTGCGAACCCGAGATATCCGTAGAAACTGTTGAGCAGAATCTTGAACGTATTATGCAACGCCTGCAGGTGATGTTGCTTCGCGGGATCTTTCTCCGCCCGCATTTCTGACTTCGCTTCCAACCGGAACGTACGCAAGTCGGTGAGCAAATGGCGGAAGATTTGCAACTGATCCGTCACCGGAAAACAATCGAACTTCAACATGATCGACGGATAGAGCGAAGCGACGTCGCAGTGCCAGACATCGTGCGCAACCCCGGTAAAGAAGACGTCTGTGTAACCGCCCTCGAACGCGCTAACCATTGGCAGCTCGGGAATGGAATGGCGTTGCCGGAAATATTCACGCAGGAACAGCGCATTAATCCGCGTGGCGTTGCCGCGAACGATCACATCCTGATAGTTGTAGGGGAAAATCTGTGCCTGAATGAAGTAGCTCGCGCCTAACAATTCAGATAGCCTCCGTGTCTCTCGCACGCCGCAGACTGCGCGTTGTCGAAATGCTTCTGAATTTTCAAGATACGCGCGTTGCAATTCCTTGCCTGTAAGCGCAGAAACTTCGTCGTCGCCGCAAAGATCAAAATGCCGGGCGACGTCAGTCCGTTCGAAACCGGCAAGGGACCTCATGCCGACGTCGTAAAAGTGTGCCAGCAAAAAAGTATCGACAAAATGACGGCCACCGACTGTGAACTTCGGATAATCAATTGTCTTTTCCGCGATTTGCAGTCGTGATGGTCGGGAGCGCAGGAATCCATCGCTACGTCCCCAATCGAGCTTCGTTTTCGCCTTCTTCGCGCGGGCGGCCAGATACGGAAGATGGAAGCGGAACAAGTCGTGGCCTTCGATCACGTCGGGATCGCGCTCTTTGATAATGGCAGTCAGACGCTTTAGGGCCTCGTGCTCCGATTCTTCGACATTTTTAGGATCAACAATCAGCAGCTCTTCCCAGCCGGTGTTATCCGAGAGCGCGATGCTCATGATGTGATCGTTGTCGTGGCCGGGGTCGCTGGCCGCGGCGCCGGGGTCAGCGACCCCGGCTACAGCAAGCACCTCAATCTGCATTCGTTTCAATTCTTCAAACGGAAGGTCCTTGAACAATGTGCGACCGGTTGCGGTCAGGTAGTGCTGCACTGGATCGGTAAACGCGAAGAAATCGCGCCCGGCGCTTTTCAGTCCATTCCGTAATGCAATGAGTTCTTTCCAGCTATCGACCGTAACCAGCCAGCCGTACTTGAGACTGCTTTCGAGCTTTTCCGATTCAATGCCAAGATCGACAACATCCGAGTCGCACCAGACAAATGGATGGAAAGGCTCAACGTCGGCAACCGTCGATCCGTCCGCTTCCCGGCGGTAAACCTTAACCGTTCCGGTTTCGCCGAGCTCAATTGCAACGATGCGTGGCGTCGGATCAGCGCCGAAGAGCAGCGTGTTTTTCTCGAATTCCATTTCTATTAACGTGCTGTCATTCCGAACGAAGTCGAGGAATCCCGCTGCGTTACCCGATGCTTCCGCCACGGGCTCCCTCGACTACGCTTCGCTCCGCTCGGATTGACAAAAATAATGTGCGGAAATCTGCCAAATCTGTGGATATAGGTGAGAAATGAAATTTCGTTGGTTGCCGATCTTCTTGTGCACGATTCTGCCGGCACTTGCACTCGCGCAGCAAGCACCGCAATCGCTAGCTGATGCGGAGCTGCCCTCTCTGCTCCCGATTTACAAGGACATTCATACTCATCCCGAATTATCCGGGCACGAGGAACGCACTGCATCTCTCATCGCAAAGGAATTGCGCGCCGCAGGCTGCCAGGTCACCGAGAATCTGGGCAAATATGAGAACTCCAAACTCAAAGGCTACGGCGTGGTGGGCGTGATGAAGAATGGCGACGGGCCAACTGTGCTTGTGCGAACGGATATGGATGCACTGCCAGTGACAGAAGACACCGGTTTACCGTACGCCAGCAAGACCGTCGCCCAAAACGATGAAGGCAAAGAGGTCCATGTGATGCACGCCTGCGGACACGACGCGCACATGGCCGCTTTCATTGGCACGGCCCGCGCCCTTGCGAAGCTAAAGGATCAGTGGCACGGCAGGATCCTTTTCGTTGCGCAGCCAGCGGAGGAAACCGGCAATGGCGCGCGCGCGCTGCTCAAGGACGGGCTCTACGAAAAATTCGGCAAACCGAATTTCGCGTTGGGTTTCCATGACAAAGCCGATCTGGAAACAGGCCGCATTGGCGTGACCGAAGGTTACACTTACGCCAATGTCGATTCAGTCGATGTCACCGTCCGAGGCGTGGGCGGACACGGCGCCTATCCCCATAAGACAAAGGATCCGATTGTACTCGCGGCGGAAATGATCAACGACTGGCAAACCATCGCGAGTCGCGAAAATAATCCGCTCGACCCAATCGTTGTCACGGTGGGATCCATCCACGGCGGGACAAAGCACAACATCATCCCGGACGAAGTGAAAATGCAGCTAACCGTGCGCACGTATAAACCCGAGACGCGCCAGCGCGTGTTGGCCGCGATTGACAGGATCGCTCAAGGCATTGCCGCCGCAGGTGGAGTTCCGCGTGATCGAGCGCCAATTGTGAATGTGTCGAAGGACCTATTTTGCCCGGCGACCTATAACAATCCGGAGCTGACCAAGCGGCTGGTCGCTGTCTGGAAGAACTCGTTAGGCAACGAGAACGTCGAGATTGTTGCTCCAACGATGGGCGGCGAAGATTTTTCCGAATACAGCTTGCCGGACCACTCCATACCGGCGGTTGATTTTCACATCGGCGCGGTCGAGCCGGCGAAGATCGCGGAGTACAAGCAGGCGGGAAAAGAACTGCCAACCCTGCATTCGAGTAAATTCGCGCCTGTCCCCGAACCGACCATCCGCGTGGGTGTCATCGGAATGACGAACGCCGTGCTGGAACTGATGAAGAAGTGAAACTGTAGTGGCCGGCGTGTCGCCGGCAGGCAAAACAGACTTGCGGCCGACACGGCTGCCTCCACAGTCAAATCACTTCACCTTGATTTTTTTTCGCAGATAGGTCGGAACGTCGAGGTCTTCGCCTTCGACAATGGTTGGCTCACTCTTTTCAAAGCGACCACGGTTGACCGGCTCGAACTGCAAAACTTCCTGTTTGGCCTGCGTCGATTTTTCAGCGGATACTTTTTCCTCGTTTGCGGGAGCCGGCTTTCTTCGCGGCGTGATCACGGGCGGCGGCTCAGCCGTGTCGAGAACCTCAACCGTGTTCGGCGCTTGTTCTTCGAGAGGCGCTGGCGCGATTTCGACCTCAGCAAGACCCGGCTC
>Ga0209577_10001579_pt1 | contig 22536 bp, 24 predicted proteins | sample GraSoiAngelo_109_FD_185874 | JGI IMG/M metagenome (GOLD analysis project Ga0209577, IMG submission 185874) | Grasslands soil microbial communities from the Angelo Coastal Reserve, California, USA - 14_0903_12_20cm (SPAdes) (version 2) | ecosystem: Environmental > Terrestrial > Soil > Grasslands...
CCGAACGCGGTCGAGAACGACATCGCGCACCACCTCGACATGGGCGCGATCGAGGGCATGGCCGAGCTCGGCATCCTCGGGATCACGATCCCGGAGGAGTACGGCGGGGCCGGGCTCGACTTCGTCTCGGAGGCGCTCGCGTGCGAGGAGATCGAGCGCGGCGAGGCGGCCTTCCGCACGTTGATCTCGGTCCACGTCGGTCTGAACTCGCTCTCGCTCCTCCGCTACGCGAGCGAGGAGCAGAAGCAGCGCTGGCTCGTCCCGCAGGCGAGCGGAGAGAAGATCGCCTGCTTCGGCCTCACCGAGCCCGCGGCCGGATCGGACGTGGCCTCGATGAAGACGACCGCCCGCCGCGAGGGCGACGTCTACGTCCTGAACGGCCAGAAGAACTGGATCTCCTACGCCTCCGTCGCCGACCACGCGCTCGTCTTCGCGAAGACGGACCCGTCCGCGAAGCACAAGGGCATCTCCGCCTTCGTCGTCGAGAAGGGCACGCCGGGGTTCACGACCGCCGACACCGAGAACAAGCTCGGCGTCTGGGCGGGCTCCACCGGCGAGCTCTTCTTCCAGAACGTCGAGCTGCCGGCCGAGAACCTGATCGGCGAGGAGGGACAGGGCTTCGAGATCGCGATGTACGGCCTGGATCAGGGCCGCTTCACCGTCGCCGCCGGCGCGTGCGGCGTCATCCGCGCCTGCCTCGAGCGCTCGGTCGAGTACGCGCGCGACCGGGAGACGTTCGGCCAGCCGATCGGGAAGTACCAGTTCGTGCAGGACATGATCGCGTCGATGGTGCTCGGCTACGAGACCTCGAAGCTCCTCGTCATGCAGGCCGCGTGGATGAAGGACGAGGGCCGCCGGAACACGCGCGAGACGTCGCTCGCGAAGTGGCACGCGACCGAGTCCGCGTTCCAGGCCGCGCACCTCGCGATCCAGGTCTTCGGCTCGTACGGCTACTCGGCCGAGTACGGGATCGAGCGCTACTTCCGCAACGCGCGCGCCCCGCTCATCTACGAGGGCACGACGCAGATCCACAAGCTGATGCAGGCCGAGCACGCGCTCGGCTTCCGCCGGCTGAACGGCCACACCGGCGAGATGGCCCCGCTCGTCTCGTGGCGCGCTCCGGGCGCGGCCGAGCCGGTCAAGGCCTGAGCGTGGCCCCGCTACCCGACGAGGTCCGCGCGCTCCTCGAGGCGCGCAACTTCGCCCATCTCGCGACCACGCTGCCGGACGGCTCGCCGCACTCGGTGCCGGTGTGGATCGGCGTCGAGGGCGACCACGTCGTCTTCTTCACGCAGCCGGAGAGCCGGAAGGCGCGGAACCTCGAGCGCGAGCCGCGCATAGCGATCTCGCTCGTCGACCTCGGGAACCCCTACCGCAGCGCCCAGCTCCGCGGGCGCGTCGTCGGCACGGTCGAGGGCGAGGAGGCGCTCGAGATCATCGACCGCCTCTCCGTGAAGTACACCGGCGAGCCGTTCCCGATGCGAAGCGGCGTCGTCTTCCTGGTAGCGCCGGAACGCGCCCGCGAGACGGTGCTGCCCTTCCGCCACACCTGAGCGGCGAGCGGGATCGGTGGGCTCGCTGGCTGCTCGAGCATCGGCACGCCGGCGATCCCGACGAGCTCGCGCGGCAGCTGCCGAACCTGGAGGAGTTCCGCCGGCGGGTGCTGGAGAACGCGGAGATCCGGGAGGGCGACGTCGTGCTGGACGTTGGTACCGGGGACGGCCTGATCGGCTTCGGCGCTCTCGAGTTCGTCGGCGGGAGCGGCCGGGTGATCTTCAGCGACGTCTCCGAGGACCTCCTCGACGAGTGCCGGCGCATAGCGGACGAGCTCGCCGCTGCCGACCGGTGCGAGTTCCTCCGCGCCTCCGCGGACGACCTGCCGCTTCCGAACGCGTCGGTGGACGTCGCCACGACGCGCTCCGTCCTCATCTACCTGATGAACAAGCGACCTGCGTTCGTCGAGCTCCACCGCGTGCTGAGGCCCGGCGGGCGGCTGTCGATCTTCGAGCCGATCAACGTCTTCGGCAATGAGACCTGGCGAGAGCGCTACTGGGGCCTCGACGTCTCGCCAGTGGAGCACCTGGCCGAGAAGGTCAGGGCGCGGTGGAAGCAGCCCGCCGAGCACCCGCTCCTGAACTTCGACGAGCGCGACCTGCTCCGCTTCGCCGAGGAGGCGGGCTTCGCGGAGATCCGCATGGACTATCGCGCCGAAATCAAGCAGGAGCCGCATTGGGCCAAGAGCTGGGACACGCTCAAGCGTTATTCGGGAAACCCGCTCGACCCCACGCTCGAGGAGGAGCTCCAAGCCACGCTCGACGACGACGAGCGCGCCGAGTTCGAGACCTACCTCCGCGAGGAGCTCGCGCGTCGCCCGCTCGTCCCGATGCGGATGGCGAGCGTCTACCTGAAGGCAGTGAAGCCCGAAGCCTGAGCTACCGTTTCGGCCTGTGCGCCGGATCCTCGTGCTCGCCGCCACGGTCGTCCTGGTACCGGTAGCGGCCGCGGCGCCGCCGCGGAAGGGCGTCTTCGCGCCGGGGAAGAGCCTCGGCGGCCTGCGGCTCGGCATGACGCCCGCGCAGGTGAAGGCGGCGTGGGGCTCCAGCTACGGCCGCTGTCGCGGCTGCGCGCAGCCGACGTGGTACTTCACGTACCGCCGCTACAAGCCGCACGGCGCGGCGGTGCAGTTCCGGCGCGGCCGCGTCGAGGCGATCTTCACCCTCTGGGCGCCGAGCGGCTGGAAGACGACGAAGGGGCTCTACGTCGGCGACAACGTCGACCGCGTGGCGGGTCTCTACGGCACCCTCGCCCGCGCCGACTGCCCCGGGAACTACTACGCGCTGACGATGCCGACGCCCGGCGGCGTGAACGCGATCTACGTCGTCAACGAGAAGATCTTCGGCTTCGGGCTGCTCAGCTTTCGGGCGTCTGTCTGCCGTTGAGACTGCCTCCAGCGGATCGACCGGTCGTTTCAGACGGACGCGCAGGCAAGCCTGCACGTCGTGGTGGTCGGCGCCGCAAGCGGCGCCTTAGCTGCCGGTAGCGGCTTCGAGGCGCATCAGCCGGCCGACGAGCGGGATCACCGCGAGGATCGGCAGCGAGCACACCGGCCAGAGCACCTGGTAGCCGCCGGTCGAGCGGAGGTACGGCGAGGCGAGGTCGATCGCGCCGCCGGCGAGGAGCGGACCGACGATCAGGCCGACGCCCTTCGTCGTCGTCGCGAGGCCGGAGATCGCACCGCGGTGCTTCGGCGGCATGAGCTTGAAGAGCAGGCCCCAGGCCTGCGTCATGACGGCGCCGCCCGCGATCGCGACGGGGAAGACCAGCCCGTAGTACCAGTCGTGCCACTCGCGGGCCCAGCCGCCGGCGAGGAGGCCGCCGCCGTACACGAACGAGCAGAAGAAGATCACCCGGCCGAGCCCGATCCGGTCGGCGACGCGGCCCGACCACACCGCCGCGACGACGTAGCCGCCCGCGACCGTCGCGAGCACGAGCGAGGCGATCTTCGGCGACTGGTGCAGGCCGCGGGTGATGTAGAGGACGACGAAGATCCGGGCGGCGGCGAACGTTCCCTCCCACGCGGCGTTCGCGGCGAGGAAGCTCCGCACGTCGGCCTCCTCGCGCAGGATGCCCCAGCTCGTCGAGAGGTAGGCGCGGAAGCCGCGGAAGACGCGCCCGTGGCCACCGTCCTCGCGCATGAAGACGATCACGGCGCCGCAGGCGGCCGTCGTGACGACGGCGGCGACGAGGAACGGCGCCGGCGTCCAGAGGTCGAGCAGGAACCCGCCGCCGACGAGCGCGCCGCCGAGCGCGAGCCCGCGCAGGACGTGCTGGACGCCCTGCGCCTTCCCGAACACGTGCGGCGGGAGCAGGTCGGGGTAGAGCCCGCGGTAGGGCGGCTCGTAGACGTAGTAGGCGAAGAAGAAGGCGAAGACGACGAGCGCCGTCGTCCAGAGGTTCGGCATGAACGGCATCAGGACGAGGCAGAAGGCCATCGGCCCGAGCGCGACGAGCATGAACGGCCGACGGCGGCCGAGCGGCGTGTGGAAGGTGTCGCTCCACGGGCCGATCACGGGCGAGAGCAGGAGCGCGAAGACGCCTTCCGCGCCGAGGACGAGCGCGATCAGCGTGCCCGAGCGCGTGAAGTGGCCGAGCTCGACCGGCAGGAAGGTCAGCGTCGTGATCGAGAACGCGAGCCCGAACGCGCCGAGCCCGAGCGTCCAGAAGAGGCGGCCACCGGTGAGCTGCGGCCGCGACGGCGCGACGAGCTCTTGGATGCTCATGCCGCGGGGTCGCTGTCGAGCCCGGCGCAGACGACCTCGACGACGGCGCACTCGGCTCCGGTGACGTCGTCGTCCCGGCCCCCGCGTCCGAGGACCCAGCTCGTCAGGATCGTCTCGATCCCGCCGTAGAAGACGAGGCTCGCGAGCTGCGGGTCGAGGTCACGCCTGAACTCGCCCTCGGCCTGGCCGTGCTCGACGATCCGCTCGATCGCCGCAAGCGCCTCGGAGAGAGCGTCGACGCGCGCGTGCAACGCCGGGCTGCGCGCGATCTCTCGCACGAGGACCCGGACGAGGTCGGGCTGGCGCTTCCAGGAGCGGAGCATGATCGCCGCGACCTGGCGCAGCTGCTCACGCGCCGGCGCTCCCGAGGCCTCCACGTCGCGGATCGCGTCGAGGAGACCGCTCCAGGTGTCGAGGAAGACTGTCTCGAGCAGCTCGTCCTTCGAAGCGAAGTAGTGGTAGAGCAGGCCGTGCGCGACGCCGGCCTCTGCGGAGATGTCGTCCACGCGGCAGGTGTGGAAGCCCTTGCGGGCGAACACGCGGACTGCCGCGTCGAGGATGAGCTGCCGCTTCTGCTCGGCGATGACTGACCGGTCAGTCAATGCGCTCAATCTAGGCCGAGCGCGCCGGGCAGCGCAAACAGATCGGGCAGGCGTCCTTCCACCTCCGGATAGCGATCCTCGCGGTCGACGAGGAAGGCCCGCATGCCGAGGGCCTGCGCGCCCTCGACGTCGTCGGCGATCGAGTCGCCGACCATCGCTGCTTCCGCGGGCTCGACTTCGAGCCGCTCGAGCGCGGCGCGGAAGATCGTCTCGTGCGGCTTGATCCGGCCGTGGGCACGGGAGCAGACGGCGACGTCGACGCCGAGCGCGTGGTGGACGACGAAGGCGTCGAGATCACGCACGCCGTTCGAGACGAGGCCCAGCTTGAGGCCGGCCCGGCGTAGCGCCTCGAGCACCGGCACGGCGTCCTCGTACAGGTCGAAGTTGCCGTGCTCCTCCCAGGCCTGCTCGATCGCGACGGCGCACTCGCGGGCGCGGTCGCCCTTGCCGCCCATGCCGCGCACGATCCGCTCGGTGAACGCGATCCAGATCTCCTCGTCGTGCTCGAGGTTCGGGTGCCGCTTGAGGTCGACGAGCGCCGCAGCGCGCGCCTCCTCGTAGCGGGCCGGGTCGAGCTCCAGGCCGCACCGCTCGCCGCGGCGGCGGTAGCCCTCGGGACCGAGCTCCGGCCCGGGCTTCGCCAGCGTGAAGTCGACGTCGAAGAGGACTGCGCGGAGGCCCATCACGCTGCTTGTACCAGCCAGCGCGCCGTCTCGACGTGGCTCGGGTGGTCGACGCCCCACGCGATCGTCTGCCCGAGCGTCCAGCGCCGCGCACGGTCGCGGTCGAGGCCGAGCTCGGACGTGAGGCGGTCGAGCCGATGGAGCACGTCGCGGCGCGAATGGCCGAGCTCGTAGCCGCGCACGATGGCGGTGAGCGAGAACTCGCGCTCGGCGAGCAGCGGCTTCGGGTCGATGACGAGCCAGGGCTCGCGCTCGGCCCGGAGGATGTTGTCGGAGTGGAGATCCTGGTGCACGAGCACGAGCTCACCCTGCGTCGCCGGGAGCTCGACGAGCGCCTCGATCGCCGCGTCGAGGAGCGACCGCTCGAACGGCCGCCCCGCCTGCTCCCACCGCTCCGGCAGGTAGCCGACCCACCACGCCGCCTCGTCGGCCACAGGCCGGAACGGAGCTCCGGCGGGCTTCCAGAGTCGCGGCAAGAGGCCGGCGACGACGTCCAGCGCCTCGTCCTGCCCGACTCCGGCGAGCGACGTCCCCGGGCGAGCGCGCTCGAGCAGGAGCGCGTGCCGCTCGGGGTCGTGATCCAGCAGCCGCGCCGCGCCGTCGCCGTCCCACACGCGCAGGGCGTCGGCCTCGTGCTCGGCCTCGCGGTCCGGAAACTGGACCTTCAGGACGACGTCGCCGGCCGGGACGGCGAGCGAGGCGAATGCGTACTCGAAGGGCTTCTCGAGCTCGAGCCCCCACCGCTTCGCGCACTCGCGCACGAGGTCGGGAAGGCGCGCGAGCCACGCGCGGCCTGCCTCCGACTCCTCGAGCCAGGCTAGGCCGGGGTGGGCCAGCGGTACGCCGCCGCCTGGCGGTTCGCGAGCGACGGGAGGTTGCGGCGCACCTCGAGCAGCCGCTCCCGGTCGAGCTCGGCGCTGATCACCGTCTCCTCGTCCGGCGCCTGCGCCACGACCGTGCCCCACGGGTCGGCGATCAGCGAGCGGCCGTAGCTCGGCTTCCCGGGGATCGTCTCGCCGATCTGTGCCGCGGCGGCGACGTAGTTCTGGTTCTCGATCGCCCGCGCGCGCAGGAGCACGTGCCAGTGGTCCTTGCCCGTGTAGAGCGTGAAGTGCGCCGGAACCGTGACGAGCTCCGCACCCTCCAGCGCGAGGATGCGATAGAGCTCCGGGAAGCGCAGGTCGTAGCAGACGGTGAGCCCGATCGGCCACCCTTCGAGCCGCGCGACGACCGGCTCCTCGCCGGGCTCCTCGGCCTCCGACTCGCGGTAGCGGTGCCCGCCGACCTCGACGTCGAAGAGGTGGATCTTCCGGTAGGTCGCGACGAGCTCGCCGTCGGGGTCGAAGACGAGGCTCGTGTTCGAGAGCTTCTCCCGCCCCTCGCGCCGCTCCGTGATCGAGCCGCCGACGAGCGTGATCCCGTGCCGCGAGGCCCAGCCGCGCATGGCGGCCACCGACTCGCCGCCCTCGATCGTCTCCGCCGCCCCGTGCAAGGTCTCGACGTCGCCGATCGCGTTCCACTTCTCGGGCAGGAGGACGACGTCCGCTCCGCTCGCGGCGGCCTTCGCCACGAGCTGCTCCGTCTTTGCCAGGTTCGCCGCCTTGTCGGCCCTGCTCGTGAGCTGCACGCACGCGACGCGGATCAGGTCGGGCATCGCCGCAGGATAGCTTTGGGCACATGGAAGCCGTGACCACCGAGGCCGCACGTCTGCGTATGTTCGAGGCGCTCAGGCACCGCGACTTCCGCCTGCTCTGGAGCGGCCAGGCGGTGTCGCTCCTCGGGGACATGGCGTTCCTGACGGCTCTCGGCTGGAAGGCGTTCACGCTCGCCGGCTCGTCGCGCCTCGGGATCGTCCTCCTCGGCCTCGCCGCCGGCGAGCTGGCGACGCTCCTCGTCGGCGGGGCGCTCGCCGACCGCTACGAGCGGCGGCGGATGATGATCGTCTCCGACGTCTGGCGGTTCGCCGCCGTCGGCGCCCTCGCCGCGGTCGACGCGTCCGGGCACCTGACCTTCCCGGTCCTGGTCGCGTTCGCGATCGTGGTCGGCGTCGGCGACGGCTTCTTCTACCCCGCGGTGGGCGGGATCGTCCCGCTCGTCGTCGAGCAGCCCGCGCTCCCGTCGGCGAACAGCCTGATGGGCGTCGCCCGCTGGGGAAGCGTCATGGTCGGACCGTCGCTCGCGGCGTTCGTCTACGGCGGCGGCGGCGCGTCCGTCGTCTTCGCGTTCGACGCGGCGACGTTCCTCGTCTCGGCCGCGCTCATCTCCCGCGCGCAGCCGCGGCCGATCCAGGGCTCGTCGGGCGAGGGGACGCTGCGCGAGATCCGCGAGGCGACGCGCTACGTCGCGCGCGTCCCGTGGCTGTGGGTGACGATCACGCTCTTCGGCGTCGTGATCACGCTCCAGTACGCGCCGCAGCAGGTCCTGCTGCCGAAGCTCGTCCACGAGCACTTCGGCCGCGGCGTGGGCGCGTACGGCCTGCTGACGACGTCGCTCGGCCTCGGCACCGTCCTCGGGACGCTCGCGTTCGGGCAGCTCCAGCCGCGGCGGCGGCGCGGCGTCATCGCCTACGTGCTCTGGCTCGTGAACAGCTTCGCGATCGCGGGGCTCGCGCTCTCACCGTGGTTCGGCCTCGCGTCGGCGCTCGCGGTCGTGCGCGGCGCGTGCCTCGCGTTCGGCATCGCGATCTGGGAGACGATGCTCCAGGAGCTCGTCCCGGAGCACCTCCTCGCCCGCGTGATCAGCCTCGACTTCTTCGGCAGCTTCGCGCTCATGCCGATCGGGCTCGCGATCTGGGCGGCGATCGCGAACCTCGCCGCGCCGGGAACGATGATCGCCGCCGGGGCGTTCGTCTCGTGCGTGCTCGTGTCGCTCGCGCTCACGCGTCGCTGGCTCTGGGAGGTCGACTGACGGTGCGAACGCCGGCGGAGATCCTCCGCGACGCGAGGACGATCGCGCTCGTGGGCGCGTCGCCGCGTCCGAACCGCCCGAGCCACGGCGTGATGCGCTACCTGCTCGAGCACGGCTACCGCGTCATCCCGGTCCGCCCTGGCGACTACGACGAGATCCTCGGAATTCCGTGCGTCGCGTCGCTCGCGGAGATCGGTGAGCCCGTCGACCTCGTCGACGTCTTCCGCCGGCCCGAGTTCTGCGCGGACGTGGCCCGTGCGGCCGTGGCCGCCGGCGCAGCCGCGATCTGGCTCCAGCTCGGAGTCGTCTCGCCGGAGGCGCGGAGGATCGCCGCCGAGGGCGGGCTCGACTACGTCGAGGATGCCTGTACGGCCATCGTCCATCGCCGCGAGCTCGCCTGAGATGCCGATCTACTGGAAGCCGCGCTACGCGACCCGCTCGATGCGCCACCGCGCGTGGGCGAAGCGCGATCGTGCGCGCGAGGAGGCGCTGCGGCGCGCGCGGCCGCCGTCGCTCCTCCGGCGTTTGCTCGGCCGCCTGCGCAGGAATACGTGACCCGATGTCCAACGGGCTCCTCCTGCTGCGCGTGGTCGTCGGCGGGACGATGGCCGCCCACGGCGCGCAGAAGCTGCTCGGCTGGTTCGACGGGCCCGGGCTCACCGGCGTGCAGGGGATGCTCCGCAACTTCGGCTTTCGGCAGCCTGCGTCGATGGCTCTGGGCCTGGCCCTCACCGAGTGCGCGGGCCTGCTCTTCGCCCTTGGTTTACTGACACCGCTGGCCGCACTCGGCATCGTCGTCGTGATGCTGAACGCGATCGCGCTGGTGCACTTCAAGAACGGCTTCTGGAACGGCAACGGCGGCTACGAGTTCAACCTGGTGCTGCTGACCGTCGCCGTTGCCGTGGCCGCGACGGGTCCCGGCCGCTTCTCGATCGACCGCGCCCTGAGCTGGGACGACAACCTGAGCGGCCTGCGATGGGGCGTCGGCGTGCTCGTCGTCGGAGTCGGGGTTAGCCTGGCCACCCTGCTGCTCGGCCGGCGACGCGAACGTCTGCGCCAAGCGACGGTTACTTAAGGAGGGGGCTCGCGGGGGAACCAGGGTTCCCCCGCGTCCAATCGGGGTGCCCAGATTTGAACTGGGGACCTCTCCGACCCGAACGGAGCGCGCTACCAGGCTGCGCCACACCCCGAAGCCTCGACAGGTTAGCGTCTTCGAAAGGAGGGGCTCTACCAGGCTGCGCCACACCCCGAGCCCGGAAGGGTTAGCGTCTCGGTGTGGATCCGCACGAGCACGACCACGACGAGGAGCAGCACGAAGGCGAGTACCGCTTCTACGTCCCACCGGAGCAGGAGGGCGGGGTCTACGCCAACACGCTCGGCGTGTGGCACACGGCGTACGAGTTCACCCTCGACTTCGCGGCGATGCAGCCGGTCCAGCCGCCGGACCCCGAGGACGAGCACGGCACGCCGATCGTGCCGTGCCGCGTCGTCTCCCGCGTCCGGATCCCGGTCACGTTGCTCTTCGACGTCATGCGGGCGCTGAACGACAACCTGACGGCCTACGAGAGCGCGTGGGGCGAGATCAAGCGCCCGGAGCAGGAGGAGCAGGCGGAATAGCTTCGTCCGTTTTGGCCTATCGCAGCGAGGCAGCCGCCTCTACCATCGGGACGACGCGCAGCTCGCTCGATCTCAGCCTCGCTGCGTTCGCCTCGATCGGGCTGCCGGTGACCTTGTCCAGCTCGCTCTACGGCTTCATCCGAGCGCTCGACGGGCTCCCGCGGAACGCGTCGGCGAGGCGATCAACTACTACGGAGCCGCCTTCGGGTTCGTGCCTGGAATCGCCCTTGCGGCAGTCGTGTTGGTGAACCCGACACCCTCCCGCCTCAGCCTCAGCCTGGGGACGTCGACGAAGAGTTCGTCCGGCGCCTCGAGACTCTCGCCGCACGGATGCGAGCGCAGCTGGAGGAGCGCCGAGGCGGCGCGGCCGGCTAGCCCAAGAGCTCCGCGATCGCCTCGACGCAGGCGTCGGGGCGCTCACCGATCACGAGATGGCCGCAGTCGGGGACGATGCGGAGCGGTGCGCGCAGCCGTCGCGCGTACTCGATCGCGTCCGTAACGGGAACCATGCGGTCACGCGCACCGGCGAGCACGAGGCAGGGACAGCGAACGGCGCCGAGGTCGACGCGCGGGTCGTCCGCGACGAGCGCACGGCCCGCGCTCAGAACGTCCGTGTGCAGCGCGGGGCCGGCGAGAAAGCCCTCGACCGCCGCGGGCGAGAGGGCAGCCGCATCCGAGACCTCGAAGAAGCCGAACACGGGATAGCGAAGCAACGAGAGTCGCGCTACGAGCCCGCGGAAGGGAGCGACGAAGCGCGCTGGCCGCGCGAGGACGAGCGTGGTCACGGCGACCTCGCGGGCGCGGGTGCCGGACGAGATCCCTGCCGAGGCGGCGAGAACGAGCGCGCGAATCGCGTCCGGGCGGCGAAGCGCGAGCCTCAGCCCCACCAGGCCGCCGAGGGAATGCCCGACGACGGCCGCCGGAAGCAACGCCTCGCGCTCGGCAACTGCGGCGAGCACGTCGGCGAACGGCGTCAGGCTCGGCGCGGCCGGGAGCGGCGACGAGCCGCCGTGTCCCGGCAGGTCGAGCGCCAGCACGCGGTAGCTCCGCGCGAGCGCCGGCGCGAGCTCGACCCAGTTCGACGCCGCTCCGCCGAGACCGTGCACGAGGAGGAGCGACGGCCCGTCGCCACCCACGAAGTAGCGGATGCGCGCGCCGCGCACCGTCGTCCACCGCTCCTCGAGCCCGGCGAGCCGCGGCTCCGTTGCGCCCGTCACCGGCGGCGATTATCCTTCGTGCGCGATGAGCACCCGAGGGGGGCGGGCCCTTTGAATCCCGCAGCGGCAAACTAATGGTCTCACGAGCCCGTCCGCGCCACGCGCCGGCGGGTTTTTTCGTGGACAGGGAGGAGCGACATGGCGAACCACCTGACGCCTGACGAGCTGTCGAAGGAGCTGGGCATCGACCGGAGCGAGGTCATCCGCGTCTGTGTCCAGGAGGGCGTCCCGATCTACCAGGGGAAGATCGACAAGACCCTCTTCCAGGCACAGCTCCAGGCGCTGGGCGCCATCTCGGAGCCGCACTAAGAAGGCGGCCGATCGGCCGGCCGCCGCACCGATCGCCACCGCAGCAGCAGCCGCTGGGGCACCCCGACCCACCACCCGCTTTCTAGCGTAGCGGCGAAAAGCGCACGCATGGTGACGCGCGAGCGCCGGAAGCGTGACGACCTAAGCGGACTTGCGCGCAGAGCCCGCGCGCTCGCGCGAGGCCCGCTTCCGGCCTGAGGTCTTCGCCTTGCCGTCCGCAGAGCCGCGCTGCTGCACCTCGGCGACGCTCTTCTTCAGCGCGTCCATGAGGTCGACCACGGGCGTCTCCGGGACCGGTTCCGGCCGCGCAACCTCCTGGCCGGCGAGCTTCGCCTCGAGCATGGCGCGCAGGTCGCGCCTGTACTCGTTCTCGAACTCCGCCGGATCGAACTCGCCGACGAGGCTCTCGATCACCTGGCGGGCGAGGTCGAGCTCCGGCTTCTTCACATCGGTCGACTCGACCGCCTCCTCGATCTCCTGGCGGGAGCGCACGTCCTCTGCGAAGAAGAGCGTCTCGAGCGCGAGCGACTCGCCGTGCGGCCGGATGAGGCACAGGTTCTCCTTGCCCCAGAGCACGAACTTGCCGATCGCGGCCATGCCCGTCTCCTCCATGGCCCGCAGCAGGAGCACATAGGGTCGCCGCTGGGCGGCGGTGGTCGCCGGCGCCAGGAAGTACGTCCGGTCGAAGTAGACGGGATCGACGTCGGCAAGCGCGACGAAGCGCAGGATCTCGATCGACTGCGAGCGCTGGAGCGCGACCGCCTCGAGATCGGACTCCTCGACGATCACGAACTCGCCCTTCGCGACCTCCCAGCCCTTTACGAGCTCCTCGGCCTCGACGTCGCGCTCGTGGAACGGGCAGTAGCGCTTCTGCTTGATCGGCGTGCCGCACTCGCGATGGAGCGTGCGAAAGGCGATGTCCGAGCGCTGGGTCGCGACCGCCAACCCGATCGGGATGCTGACGAGACCGAAGCTGATGGAACCGTTCCAGATCGTGCGCATGGGCTCACGTCCAAGTCTAGTGGGACCACCGAGGTTCGCCCCGGGAACGCGCTTCCCTCTCGAACTAAGCTAGGGATCGCCGTGGGAAACCCAAGCGGCCCGACTGTTCATTTCAGACGGACGCGCAGGCGAAGCCTGCACGTCCTGGAAGCGGCACCGCAAGCGGTGCCTCGGCGCCCATGACAGAGACGACGGTTTCCGTTCCGCCCAAGACGATCGCCCCGACGGGACGCACGATCGCGCGGCTGTGGCTCGACGCCGCCGCGGAAGGACGGGACGGCGCCGGGTACCTCGTCGAGGACGAGCCCGGGGTCTGGCGCGAGGTCTCATGGGGCGAGGCGGCGCGCGCGGTGGACGAGCTCGCCCACGGCCTCCTCTCGCTCGGCATCCGGAAGGGCGACGCCTTCGGGATCCTCGCCTCGACGCGGCTCGAATGGGTGCTCTTCGACTTCGCCCTCGCCCTGGTCGGCGCCGTCGGAGCGCCCGCCTACGCGACCGGCTCCGCGCGCGACTGCGCGTACATCCTCGAGCACTCCGACGCGCTGGGCGTGCTCGTCGAGGACGAGGAGCAGCGGGGGAAGATCGAGGGCGTCGACCTCCGGCACGTCCTCACCTTCGCCGACCTGGACGATCTGCGGGCGCGGGGCCGCGAGCACGCGCAGGCGCACCCCCGCGCCGTCGAGGAGACCGTCGCCGCGATCGGCGACGACGACCTCTTCACCTTCATCTACACCTCGGGGACGACCGGGCCGCCGAAGGGCTGCATGATCCGCCACCGCAACTACCACGCGATGGTCGACGCGGCGCTCGCGATCGACGACTGGGCACGTCCCGACGACGTGATGCTGCTCTACCTTCCCCTCCCGCACAACTTCGGGCGGCTCATGCACCTCCAGAACGCGCGCGCCGGGATCACGACCGCGTTCTGCCCCGACCCCTACCGCGTGCGCGAGGCCCTCAAGGCGGTGCGGCCGACCGTCCTCCCGAGCGTGCCGCGCGTGTACGAGAAGATCCACGCGACGATCACCGGGCGCTTCGACCAGCTGAGCGGCCCGCGGCGCCGAGTCGTGGACTGGGCGCTCGGCGTCGGGCGCCGCGCGAGCGCGCCGCGACAGCGCGGCGAGCCCCTGCGCGGCCGCCTCGCGCTCGAGCATCGGCTCGCCGACCGGCTCGTGTACTCGAAGGTGAAGGCCGAGCTCGGCGGCCGCCTGCGGGTCGGCATCTCGGGCGGCGCGCCGCTCGCGAAGGAGATCGGCGAGCTCTTCCACGCGCTCGACATGCTCATCCTCGAGGGCTGGGGCCAGACCGAGTGCACGACCGCGGCCACGGTCAATCGGCCGACGCGCTTCCGGTTCGGCACCGTCGGCCTGCCGATGCCGAACGTCGAGCTCCGGCTCGCGGAGGACGGCGAGGTGCTCGTCCGCTCGCCGACGATCTTCGCCGGCTACCACAAGGACCCCGAGGCGACGCGCGAGGTGCTGGCGCCCGACGGCTGGCTGCGCACCGGGGACGTGGGCGAGCTCGACGCGGAGGGCTTCCTGACCCTCACCGACCGGAAGAAGGACATCATCGTCACGGCGGGCGGCAAGAACGTCGCGCCGCAGAACCTCGAGAACGCGCTCAAGGCCGCGAAGGAGGTCTCGCAGGCGCTCGTGGTCGGCGACCGGCGCCCGTACGTCACGGCGCTCGTCACGCTCGATCCGGAGGCCGGCCTCGACCCCGCCGAGGCGCAGGCCCGCATCCAGGAGGTCGTCGACGAGGTCAACGCCGGGCTCTCGCGCTTCGAGCAGATCAAGCGGTTCGCGATCCTGCCGCGCGACTTCTCCGCCGCCGAGGGCGAGCTGACGCCGACGCTGAAGCTCAAGCGCCGGGTCTGCGCGGAGCACTTCGCCGCCGAGATCGAGGCGCTGTACTCCTGAGGCTGCGGCGCGTCCTCGAGGCGCAGCGCGCGCTCCCGGCGAACGTCCGGGCGCTCGGCTGGGTGTCGTTCGCCAACGACGTCGCCAGCGAGCTCGCCTACCCGATCATCCCGCTCTTCCTGCGCACGACGCTCGGCGCCTCGTACACGATCATCGGGATCATCGAAGGTGTCGCGGAGGGCGTCGCGGTCGGCTTCCGCGGCCTCGCGGGCCGGCTCTCCGATCGCGGCGACGAGCGCCGAAAGCCGTGGATCGCTGTCGGCTACGGGCTGACGACCGTGTCCCGGCCACTCCTCGCGCTCGCGCACGGCTGGGGACTCGTCCTCGGCGCGCGGCTCGCCGACCGCGCCGGGAAGGCGGCGCGCACGGCGCCGCGCGACGCCCTGATCCGCGACTCGTCGCCGCCGCACCTGCTCGGCTCGAGCTTCGGGTACCACCGCGCGATGGACTCCGCCGGCGCCGTCCTCGGGCCGCTTGCGGCGGTGGGCCTGCTCAGCCTCCTCCACGTCTCGCTGCGCACGGCCCTCTGGGTGGTCGTCCTTCCGAGCGCCGTCGCGCTCGCGCTCGTCGCGGCGGTGCGGGACGCGCCGCCCGCGGCGCGGGAGGAGGTCGCGCCGCGAGGCCGCCTGCGCGACCTCCCCGCGCCGTTCTGGGGCGTCCTCACCGTGTGGGTCCTCTTCTCGGCCGGGAACTCGGCGGACGTGTTCCTTTTGCTCCGAGCCCGCCAGATCGGGCTCGGGACGAGCCTCACCGTCGTCGCGTACGCGCTCTACCAGCTCGTGTACTCGGGCCTCTCGTGGCCGCTCGGCGCGCTGTCGGACCGGGTTCCGAGGACGTGGATCCTCGCGGCGGGGCTCGCCGTCTTCGGGCTCGTCTACCTGGGCTTCGCGCGTCCGCCGGGCGACTGGATCGTCTGGCCGCTGCTCGCCGTGTACGGCGCTTACGTGGCGGCGACCGACGGCGTCGCCAGAGCCGTCGTCGGCGATCATGCGCCGCCCGGGCTCGTCGGCACGGCGTTCGGCGTCTTCTCGGCGGCGACGGGCGCCGCGCTGCTCGTCGCGAGCGTCGCGGCAGGCCTGCTCTGGTCGAAGGTCTCGCCGAGCGCGCCGTTCTACGTCGGCGCGGCCGCAGCCGCCGTCGCGCTCGTCGTGCTGCTCGGCCTACCGAGTACGGGCTACAGGATCCGGCGCGCGCCGACGTAGCCGGCGCCGAGCGACGAGATCTTCACCACGTCGCCCGTGTGCGGCGCGTGGATGTACTGGCCGCCGCCGATGTAGATCCCGACGTGGCCGAGCCCGTAGAAGAAGACGAGGTCGCCGGGCTGAAGGGCGCTCTGCGAGACGGGAACGCCCATGCCGTACTGCGCGTAGCTCGAGTGCGGCAGCGAGACGCCGACCTGGGCGTAGACGTACATCGTGAAGCCGGAGCAGTCGAAGCCGCTCGGGCTCGAGCCGCCCCAGACGTACGGCGTGCCGAGGTAGCGCATGGCGATTCCGACGACGCCGCCGTAGCGGGACGGGGGCGCGACCGAAGCGCCCTCGGGCGTCGAAGCGCCGACGCCGAGCGGGTTCTGAGCCGCAGCCGACGCCGCCGCGCTCGTCTGGGCCGGGATCCGGGCGCGAGCCTCCGCCGCGAGCTGCGCCTGGCGCGCGCGCTCCTGTGCCTGAAGCGTGGCGATCTGGCTCCGAATCGAGCTCAGGAGCGCGTGGCGCTGCGCGAGCTGTCCGTGGATGCTCGCCTTCGCGGCCGCGCGCTCCGCGACCACCTTCGCCTGAGCCGCGTGCGCGCGCCGAAGCTCGGCCTCCTGCTGCACGACGTCCCGCTTGAAGGTCCGGACCTCCCGCATCGTCTGCGCGTCCTGGTTCGAGACGCGGTTCACCGCGTCGATTCGGTTCAGGAGGTCGTCGAGGCTCCGCGAGCCGAGCAGGACCTCGAGCGCCGAGTTCTGCGTGTCCGACGTGTAGATCGCGACGAGCCGCGCCGAGAGCGCCGCCTGGGCGTGGCCGAGGTTCGCCTTCGCGACGTGGAGCTCGAAGCGGGCGCGCTTCTGGTCGCGCTCGATACCGGCGAGCTTGACGTTCGCGGTGTCGTACGACTGGATCGCGCGCTCGAGGCTGATGTCCAGGCGGTTGATCTGCGCCAGGACCTGCCGAGCCTCGCCTTGCTTGGACGCGATCGAGGGGTCGGCGGCAGCCGGACCCACGGCGGCGAGGAGTGCCGCAAGGGCGATGACGAGCGCTGGCGCCAGCCTTCGTTGTGAGCGCGCACCAACCTCCCTGGACGGCTCACGGCGGGCGCACCGGGGGGGCCGGTACGTCACAGGCAGGGCACCCTAACAGCGGCCTCGGATGCTCGCAACCCGAAATCTCAGTCGGGCTGTGTTACGGTGCCGCCCCGTGTCCCCCCGGCACAGACTCCTGCCGGTGCGATCGGTCACGGTGCTCGTCGGTGCGCTCCTCGCCGTCTCGCTGACTGGATCGGGCGGCGCCGACTCCGCGCCGGCGCTGCTCCAGCGCGCTCACGACCTCCGTGCCGCGAACACCGCCCTCGCGGCCCGCACGCACGCGGCGCTGCTCCAGCTCTACTCGCTCGACAGCCGGCTCGCGCGCGCGCGCGCGCGTCTCGACATGCTGACCGCCCAGGCCGAGGCCGTTCGCCGCGAGCGCGTCCTCACCGCCGAGCGGCTGCGCATCGCCCGCCACGACGTCGCCGCCGCCGAGGCCCAGCTCGGAGCCCGCCTACGCGTGCTCTACGAGCAGGGCCAGACCGATCCGCTCGCGGTTCTGCTCGGCGCCCAGTCGCTCGACGACGCGCTCGCCGGCCTCGACGCGATCGACCGCTCGGCGAAGCTCGATCGGCGCCTCATCCAGGAGACGCGCCTCGCCCGCGCCCACGAGCAGGCCGTCGCGGAGTCGCTCGCCGCGCGGAGCGCGACGCTCGAGCGGCTCCGCCGGGACGCAGCCGCGGCGACCGCCGCGATCGCGACGACGAGGGCGCAGCACGCCGGCTACCTCGTAAGCCTGCGCGCGAAGGAGCGGCTGAACGGCGCCCATATCTCGTCGCTCGAGCGCTCGGCCCAGGCGGCGGAGGCGAAGAGCGTCGCCCTCGCGACGTCGCCGCCCGCCGCTCCCCTCACGGCGCCGGCGGGAAGCGCACAGGCCATGTCCGTCGTCGCGACGGCCTACTCCGGCACGGGCGCGACCGCGACCGGCCTCGCGGCCGGCTGGGGCGTCGTCGCGGTCGACCCCGGCGTGATCCCGCTCGGCACGCGGATGTCGATCCCCGGCTACGGCACGGGGGTCGCGGCGGACGTCGGCTCGGGCGTCTCCGGCGCCATGATCGACCTGTGGTTCCCGACCGACGCGCAGGCCCGCGCCTGGGGCCGCCGGACGGTCACGATCAGCCTCAACTAGACTTCCCGCGACCCGCACATGGTGGAAGCCCAGCACCCGGCGGCTGTTCTCGACGTGGTCCGCGTCCTCATCGTCGACGACCACGACCTCTTCCGCGCGGGCCTCCGCACGCTGCTCGAGGAGCAGGAGGGCGTCCACGTCGTCGGCGAAGCCTCGGGCGGTGCGCAGGCGGTCCAGCTCGTCAGCGAGTCCGCGCCCGACGTCGTCGTGATGGACCTGAACATGCCGGGCATGACCGGCGTCGAGGCGACGCGCCACATCTCGACGCTCGCGCCGCTCACGCGGGTCGTCGTCCTGACCATCTCCGACCAGGACAGCGACGTCATGGACGCGATCTTCGCCGGCGCCTGCGGCTATCTGCTGAAGGACGCGTCCATCCAGGAGCTGATGCACGGCATCGAGGCCGCCGCGGTGGGCGAGTCGCTCATCTCGCCGACGATCGCCGCGAAGGTCCTGCGCCGCGTCCGCTCCTCGAGCAGCCAGCCCGACATCGAGCGGACGATCCGCGCGGAGCTCTCCGACCGCGAGATCGAGGTCCTCAAGCTGATCGCGAACGGCAAGGACAACGCGCAGATCGCCGCCGACCTCCACATCAGCCCGAAGACGGTCAAGAACCACATCTCGAACATCCTGATGAAGCTCCAGATCGACAACCGCATCCAGGCGGCGGTCTACGCCGTCCGCAGCGGGATCGTCTAGCTCGCTCTGATGGTTCGCGCCCGGGCGTGCAGCCGGGCCAGGGTGCCGCGCAGGCTCGTGAGCTCCGTGTCCGCGTCGGACAGCCGCCGCGCCACGGTCGCGAGCTCGTCGGTCGGCGCGTCGGCCGGATCGTCGCGGAGCCCGTCGGTGAGCTCGCCCATGCGCTTCTCCAGCCGGACGCGCTCGGCCTCGAGGGAAAGGGCGCGCGCGTAACCGTCGGTCAGCGTGTGCTCGAGGCGCGCGAGGAAGGCGCCCTGTTCGGCTCCGGGCGCTTCTTGGAGCAGGGCGTGGATGTCCTCGTACAGGGTGGAGGTCTCTTGCGTCATAGGAGCCGCGGGTCTCGTCGATTATCTGCGGCGGAGGGCGACGGATCATGGGCCGAGCGACCTATCTTCCGCTGCGTCGCGGCCCATCTTCCTTGACGTCACGCGGGCGACCCTTCGACACTATGGCCGTGCGTCTCCCGGCCGCCGTCGTCGCGTTCCTCGCCTCGCTCGCGCTCGTCGGATCCGGGGCGGCGCAGACCCGAAGCGATCCCGCGCTCCAGAAGCGCCTCGCCCACGCGCTCCGTGTTCCTCATGTCCGGCCGAGCCAGACCGGCGCCCTGGCCGTCGAGCTCGCGACCGGGCAGACGGTGTTCGCCGAAAACGCCGCCGTCCCCTTCGCGCCCGCCTCGACGGAGAAGCTCCCGGTGACGCTTGCGGCGCTGGCGGTGCTCGGCCCCGCGTTCCGCTTCGAGACGGACGTCCTCGGCGAGGGCGCGCAGGAGGGAACCGTCTGGCACGGAAGCCTCGTCCTCCAGGGACACGGCGACCCAACGCTCTCGAGCAGCGACCTGAAGACCCTGGCCGTCGAGCTCCGCCGCCTCGGCCTCCGCCGGATCACCGGGGACGTGCTCGGCGACGAGTCGTGGTTCGACTCTCGCCGCACTGCGCCGGGCTGGAAGCCGTCCTTCTACGTCAACGAGTCGCCGCCGCTCTCGGCGCTCGCGGTCGACCGCGCGCACTACCGCGGCGCCGTCTCGACGCAACCGGCGCTCGGCGCGGCCCTCGCCTTCCATGACACGCTGCGCGCGACCGGGATCGCCGTCGCAGGCCGGTCGACGACGGGGCGCGCGGACGCCGAGGCGTTCCCGCTCGTCTCGGTCACGTCGCCGACCCTCGCCACCGTCGTCCGCGGGATGGACCTGGAGAGCGACAACTTCACCGCCGAGCTGCTCGTGAAGGAACTCGGTGCGATCGCCGCCGACCGAGGCACGACCGTCGCCGGCGCCGCGGTCGTGACGAAGCAGCTCGCCGCGGCCGGCGTGCCGCTCGCCGGAGTGCGGATCGTCGACGGGTCGGGCCTCTCGCTCCTCGACCGCCTGACGCCGAACGCGCTCGTCGGCATCCTCGAGGCCGCCTGGACGACGCCCCAGGTCCGGGACCGGTTCGTGGCCGCTCTGCCGGTGGCGGGGGTGAGCGGCACGCTCCACGACCGGATGCGCCGCGCACCCGCCCGCGGCAACGTCGTCGCGAAGACGGGCACGACCTCGATCGCCTCGGCGCTCTCCGGCTTCGTCCGCGGCCGCTACGTCTTCGCGGTCGTCCACAACGGCCACCCCGTCTCGTCGTGGTGGGCCCGCGTGGCGCAGGACCGCTTCGCGACGGTGCTAGCGGCTCAGTAGGTCGAGGAGATCCGCTTCCGTGAGGAGCGGCACGCCGCTCCGCTGCGCCTTCGTGAGCTTCGACGCGCCGGGCTCCTCGCCGACGACCAGACCCGTCGTGTTCGACGAGACCGAGTTGGTGATCTTGGCGCCCTTGGCCTCGAGCGCCGCCGCCGCCTCGTCGCGCGTGTAGCGCTCGAGCGTCCCCGTGATCACATAGGTGTGCCCGGTGAGCGGCCCTTCCTTCGGACGGTCCTCCTCCCCGAGCTCGAAGCGGAGCCCCAGCTCCCGCAGCTCCGCGACGAGCTGGCGGTTCGCCTCGTCGGAGAACCACTCGGCGATCGCCTCCGCGCGCTCCGGGCCGATCCCGTCCACCTCCTGGATCTGCTCCTGGCTCGCCTCCAGCAGCCGGTCGACGCTCTCGAGGTGGCGCGCGAGGTTCTGGGCCGTCACCCAGCCCACGTCCGGGATGTTGAGCCCGAGCAGCACCCGCGAGAACGGCACGGCCTTCGACGCCTGGATCGACGCGATCGCGTTCGTCGCCGAGATCTCCGCGTAGCCCTCGAGCTCGAGCAGCTGCTCCTTCGTCAGCCGGTAGAGCTCGGGCAGCGAGCGGACGAGGCCGAGCTCCCACAGCCTCCGGATCGACTGCTCGCCGACGCCGTCGATGTCGCCCGGGCCCTCCACCCAGGTGATGAGCGTCTCGAGCCCGCGCGACGGACACGCCCGGTTCGGGCAACGGTGCATCGCCTCGCCCTCCGGCTTGACGACCTCCGCGTCGCAGAGCGGGCAGCGCTTCGGCATCCTGAACGGCTTCGTCCCCGGCCGGTGCGCGCCGGCCGGCCCGACGATCTGCGGGATCACGTCGCCCGCGCGCTGGACGATCACGTCGTCGCCCTCGCGGATGTCCTTGCGGTTGACGTCCTCCTCGTTGTGCAGCGTGGCGCGCGAGACGGTCACGCCGCCCACCTCGACCGGCTCGAGCATGGCCCACGGGTTGAGCGCGCCCGTGCGGCCGACGCGGATGAGGATCCGGTTCAGCCGCGTGGTCGCGGTCAGCGGCGCCCACTTGTAGGCCCGCGCCCAGCGCGGCCGCTCGTGCAGGGAGCCGAGGCGCCGCTGCTGGTCGAACGCGTCGACCTTGATCACGATCCCGTCGATCTCGTAGTCGAGCTCCACGCGCCTGGTCTCCCAGACACGGCAGGCCTCCGCGACGGAGGCGACGTCCTCGTGGCGCTCCGCGAACGGGTTCGTGCGGAAGCCGTGCGCCCGGAGCCACTCGAGGGCGGCCCAATGTCCCTCGACCGGGAGGCCGTCGCGCACGCCGAGGCCGTGGACCCAGATCGACAGCGGTCTCTGCGCTGTGATCGTCGAGTCCTTCTGGCGCAGCGAGCCCGCGGCGGCGTTGCGCGGGTTCGGCGTCGGCTTCTTCCCCTCCGCGACCAGGCGCTGGTTGAGCTCGTTGAAGCCCGAGAGCGGCAGGTAGACCTCGCCGCGCACCTCGAGGAGCGGCGGCGGCGTCTCGCGGCCCTCGAGCTGCATGCGCATGGAGATCGCCTTGATGGTGCGGAGGTTGGGCGTGACGTCCTCGCCGCGCCTTCCGTCGCCGCGCGTTGCGCCGCGCACGAACACGCCGTCCTCGTAGATCAGGTTGATGGAGAGCCCGTCGATCTTCGGCTCGGTGACGTAGGCGACGTCGCTCGTGCCGAGTCGCTTGCAGACGTCGTCGTGCCACTTCTCGAGCCCTTCGTCGGTCGTGACCTTCTCGAGCGACCCCATCGGCGTCGGGTGGTCGACCTTCTCGAACTTGTCCGAGGGCGGCGCGCCGACCCGCTGCGTCGGCGAGTTCGGCGTCTGGAGCTCGGGATGCTCGCGCTCCAGGGCGAGCAGCTCGTCCCAGAGGCGGTCGAACTCAGCGTCGGAGATCTCCGGGTCGTCGAGGACGTGGTAGCGATACAGGTGGTAGTCGACGAGCTTCCGGAGCTCCTCGACGCGCTTCCGCACGCTTGCGCTAGAGACGGCCAAGGAGCTCCTCCGCGCTCTCGACGAACGCGTCCGGCACGGCGGCCTCGAGCTTCTCGCGCGTGTGGATTCCGCCCCAGCCGACCGCGACGGCGTAGACGCTTGCCCGCTTCGCCGCCTCGACGTCGAACGGCGAGTCGCCGACGTACGCGGCCTCGTCGGGCCGGGCGTCGAGCAGCTCGAGCGCGCGCAGTATCCCGTCGGGATACGGCTTGTTGCGC
>Ga0209577_10001582_pt1 | contig 22512 bp, 16 predicted proteins | sample GraSoiAngelo_109_FD_185874 | JGI IMG/M metagenome (GOLD analysis project Ga0209577, IMG submission 185874) | Grasslands soil microbial communities from the Angelo Coastal Reserve, California, USA - 14_0903_12_20cm (SPAdes) (version 2) | ecosystem: Environmental > Terrestrial > Soil > Grasslands...
TAACTGGCAAGTATGACGCACCCGCTCGAACAACTCCGCGACGACGCGTTGCGCGAGATTGAATCTGCGCGCGACGAGAAATCGCTGGAGGCAGTGCGCGTAAAATATCTCGGGAAGAACGGCAGCATTTCCGCCTGGGGCGAACGAATGAAGACCCTCGCCAAAGACGAACGCCCGGTGGTAGGTAAGTTGCTCAGCGACGCGCGCAACACCGTTACCGCAGCGATCGAACAACGCGGTGCAAAAATCCGCGCTGAAGAAGAATTCGACGCGCTTGCAAAGATCGACATCTCATTACCAGGAACGCCGCATGAGACTGGTTCGCTGCATCCGCTTCATCAAATGCATGACCGTGCAATTCAGATTTTTCGACGGATGGGCTTCGCTCTTGCGGAAGGTCCCGATATCGAAACCGAGTGGTATTGTTTCGATGCTCTAAATACGCCGGCCGATCATCCCGCCCGCAACGAACAGGACACGTTTTACCTCCCCGACGGACGACTTTTACGAACGCATACGTCAACGGTGCAAATCCGTACGATGGAATCCGCGCCTCCGCCTATCCGCGTGATTGCCTCAGGCGCAGCGTATCGGCGCGATGAACTCGACGCGACGCACAGCCCGCAGTTTCATCAAATCGAAGGCCTATACGTCGATAAAAACGTCAGCGTCGCGGATCTAAAAGGCGAGCTCGAATTTTTCATTCGGGAACTTTTTGGTGCCGAGACTGAAGTGCAATTTCGTCCGCATTACTTTCCGTTTACCGAGCCAAGTCTGGAGATCCACGTGCGATCAAAAGCCCTGAAGAGCGGCGAACAATGGATCGAAGTGGCGGGTTGCGGCATTGTGCATCCTGCCGTTTTTGAAGCTGTCAATCAAGCGCGCGGCGATAACGCTTACGATCCGGAAAAATGGAGTGGCTACGCGTTTGGGCTCGGCATGGATCGGCTGGCAATGATTCTGTTCGAAATTCCTGATATCCGTTTGTTCTCGCAAAACGATCTGCGGTTTCTCCGCCAGTTCGCATGAAATTCTCGATTAACTGGTTGCGCGAATTTATCGATCTTCCAAAGGATCCGGAGGAGATCGCTGAATTGCTGACTCGCGCCGGCATTGAAACTAAAAGGATCGAAACGCGCGGCGCGAACATCGAAAAGGTGTTCGTTTCACAAATCACTGCGACGTCGCGCCATCCGAATGCAGATCGGCTCACCGTGTGCGAAGTGGACGATGGCAGTGGCACGAAACGCCAGATTGTCTGCGGCGCAACGAATTACAAAGTCGGCGACAAAGTTCCTCTTGCGCTTCCGGGCGCAAAGCTGCCCAACGGCACTGAGATTCGAAAAAGCAAACTGCGCGGCGTAGAATCGGAAGGGATGCTTTGTAGCCCGATCGAGCTAGGCCTCGGAGAAGATGCGTCCGGTCTCTTAATTTTGTCGGCAGATGTGAAAGTCGGCGCATCGATTGCTGACATTTTTCCCGCGGACACAATCCTCGACGTCGAGATCACGCCTAATCGCGGTGATCTGTTGAGCCATTTCGGTCTCGCCCGCGAAATCGCAGCTCTCTCAGGGCAACCGCTCCGGTTGCCGCCGGCAGGCCAAGCGCCGGCCCTACAAAAATCCAGTGTCAACATAACGGCAAACCGCGAATGTCCATTCTTCTCATTACGCAGAATCGACAATGTAAATGTGGGTCCGAGCCCGGTATGGCTTCGTGCGAAGATCGAGAGCGTAGGCATTCGCTCCATTAACAATATCGTAGACATTTCGAACTTCGTGATGCTGGAGTTCGGCCAACCGACCCACGCATTCGACGCCGACAAACTAAAGGGCAACATCAATGTACGCCTCGCGCACGATGGCGAGAAGTTTCTCGCGCTCGACGGAAAGACTTACTCGCTCAAGCCGGACAATTGTGTCGTCGCCGATCAGGATCGTGCTGTTGGCATTGGCGGCGTAATGGGCGGCGAGGAAACAGGCGTGACCGATTCGACCAAAAATATTCTGCTCGAGGCCGCGTATTTTCTGCCGGCAAGTATTCGCCGGACAGCGCGCGATTTAAATCTACAAAGCGACGCCAGTTATCGATTCGAGCGCGGCGTGGACCCGGAGATGGTCCTGCGAGCGTCGCAGCGCGCGGCCGAATTGATGCGCGACATCGCCGGCGGAATACCGGCAAACGAAATTCAGGTTGCCGGCGAACCTCCACTGAATCTGGCTGACGTTCCATTGAGCTACGACAAATGTGACCGCGTAATCGGCGTCGCAATCTCCCCGAAAACTGTTGATGAAATACTCATGCGCTTCGGATTGCGCAAAACCGCGGGCAAGAGCGAGACTGCCACCTGGCGAATTCCGAGTTATCGACGTGATTTGCGGCGCGACGTTGATCTTATCGAAGAGGTGCTCCGCGCGTACGGCATAGACAAGATTCCGGGAAGGACGCGCGGCCGGTTTGTGTCCACGAGTGACGCCGATCGCTCCCACGATCTCGAAAGCCTTGTTCTGCGCGAGCGATTGACTACATGCGGTTTGTCGGAAGTGCGCACGTCAAAATTGATTTCGAGAACCGCCTCCGCTTTGAACGAAGCGGTCGAGCTGCGGAATCCGCTTAGCGAAGATCACGTCGCGCTTCGGCCGAGCTTGATCAGCGGTTTGCTCGAAGTGCTCGAACGAAATATTCGCGCCGGAGCAGAAAGCGTTTCCATTTTTGAAATCGGACGCGCATTCATCCCGCCATCAGGAAAAGAGGAACGGCATATCGGGATTCTGCTCTGGGGAAATGTCGCGACCACGCCGAATTGGCGATCGCAGACAAGACGCACCCTGGATTTGTTTGATCTTAAAGGAGCGCTCGAATGCATTGTTCCGGATCTCTTGTTTCGGCCGGGAAGATTCGCGGAGCTGGCGCTCGCAGTCGAAGTTTGGTTCGGCCATCAGCTGCTAGGATTCGGTGGGCAACTCCTGGGGAGCAAATCGAGCGCGACCGGTCCGGTTTTTGTTGCCGAGCTGAATGCCGATCTCCTTCTGGCCGGAGTCGGATCAGCAAAAACCTTTCGAGAGCTCGATCGATATCCGGGCATCACCCGCGACATCGCGATGATCGTGCCCGAGAAATTGACGCACGCTGAGATTTTGCGTGTGATTCGACAACCCGCGGAGCCGTTGCTCGAGAAAGTGCAGTTGTTCGACTTGTTTGAAGTCAGGGACGGAGGGGCTGCGACTGGTCCCGGAAAATCACTCGCATATAGATTGACATACCGCGCGAAAAATCGCACACTGACAAACGAGGAAGTAACTGAGGCGCACGCGAAGATTCGCGAGCGACTAAAGCGCGAATTGGGAGTGACGCCGCGGGAATAGTTCTTTGAGAGTAGAGAGCCGTTCGTTGAGGGTTGGGACGAAAACCAGTGCTTTTCTCTCAACTCTCGACCAACGGCTCTTCAAGCGGTCCCGAACTGGTCCTGATTTTGGGATCGAACATTTACCCTGCGATGTTCGAGATTACGAGGTGTGATTCCCGAACCGCTATTGAGAAAGCAAGGAGGCTGGGTTGCCGCGGAAGATGGCATGCCTTGATTGGAAGTCAGACACCGTGGCGACGGTCATCCACCCGTGACTGAAAGGGAACGGGTGATCCGCCTAAACGGCATCGGCGGGGTAACATTTAAAACCCGGATCGAAAATTCGATCCGGGTTTTGTTGTACATCAGCAGTCATCCTGAGCGGAGCGCAGCGAAGTCGAAGGGATCCCGAGTCGTTGCCGCAGCGTACTGCCACGGGATTCCTTGGCTTCGCTCGGGATGACAATGCGATTAACGTCACGGACGAATTTGAAAATTCATGCATACCATTGATACTGCGCAGTGACGTGCGCACACTCATAGCCCTCGAAGACGGCCGATATTTCGAGGGTGAATCCTTTGGCGCAACTGGGACATGCGTCGGGGAGATTTGCTTCAACACGTCGATGACCGGTTATCAGGAAGTGCTGACCGATCCATCCTACCGCGGGCAGATTGTGGCAATGACATACCCGTTGATCGGAAATTACGGGATCAACTCGCTGGATCAGGAAAGCCGCTCCCCGCATGTGCGCGGTTTTGTTATTGAAGAACTGACCGAAGTACCAAGCAATTGGCGCTCCGAGATATCGCTCGATGAATACTTGCGCAATTGGAACATCCCCGGCGCGAAAGGAATCGACACGCGCGCGCTCACGCGGCATTTGCGCACCCGTGGCGCCATGAAGGCGTGCCTCACGACCGAAGAGATTTCGGCCGACGAAGCGACGCGAATGGCTGTGAAAGGCGAGGGTGTGATCGGGATGGATTACGTCCGCGAGGTCTCAACAAAGGAGATTTATCGCTGGGATCCGGACGACAAACTCAGCGCGCCATGGTCGATCCAAAAACCACCAGACGGCGAAGGCACACGAGCCTTGCCACCGGTTCGCCTTAGGATTGCCGCGTACGACTACGGCATCAAGCGAAACATTCTCCGCCTGCTTCGACAAAAAGGATTTGAAGTCACTGTGGTGCCCGCCGCCACGTCCGCTAAGGAAATACTGGCTCTCAATCCCGATGGAATTTTTCTTTCCAACGGGCCGGGTGATCCCGCCGCGCTCGATTACGCGCATAAAACGGTGCACGATTTAATGGGCAAAAAACCAATCTTCGGAATCTGTCTCGGTCATCAAATCCTCGGGTTCGCGTTTGGAGGATCGACATTCAAATTGAAATTCGGACATCGCGGCGCAAACCAGCCGGTCAAAGATTTGCGTACCGGCAAAGTAGCAATCACTGCACAAAACCACGGGTTCGCGGTAGATGGAGAGTCGTTACCCCGAGATGTTGAAGTGACCCACATCAATTTGAATGACGGCACGGTCGAGGGAATGCGCCACAAGGAATTACCCATCTTCAGTGTGCAATATCATCCCGAAGCCGCCCCCGGGCCGCATGACGCCACATATTTTTTCGATCAGTTCGCCGACTTGATTGAAGAGCAGAAGTAATGACGAAGCGCGAATGACGGCGGATGAGCGATAAACCCTTCGTGAACCAACCTCTTGGGGCATCGTTATTTGATCATTCCTTCGTCATTAGGCATTCGTCATTCGTCATTTTTGCCGATGGGTTTGACCGACGCGCCAAGTAGCCCAGATTGATTTATGTTCAAACCAACAAACAACAGACCTTCCGTCGCGAAGATTGCAGTTGTTACGACGTTCATCGCTGCTTTGGCGGTCTCCCCGCTGGCGGTGGCGCAGGAACAACACGGCGCCGACACAGCCGCCTCCAAAGAAGTGACCGGCGAAGTGATCGACATGATGTGCTACGTCGATCACAATGCGGTCGGCGAAAAACACGGCCAGGCCTGCGGAGCGAAATGCGTCAAGGGCGGCGGTCCGGTCGGGATCGTCAGCGATGGCAAAGCCTACCTAGTCGTCGGCGAACACAAGCCAATGAATGACCAACTCGCTGAGTACTGCGGCAAGACGATTACGCTCAAAGGCAAATTGGCCGAGCGCGGCGGCATCGCCATGATCGAGAACGCCGAGATCGTAAAGAAATAATCGACGCGTTAACCGCTAGTCATCCTGAGCGGAGCGCAGCGGAATCGAAGGACCCCGCGGACCTGCTAGATCGTGTTGCGATGGAATTCCTCGACTCCGCTCAGAATGACCGTGAGATTATTTGTAGTATGGCCGCAGCGACGGCCGTAGCTTGCCGATTCGCAGAGCGTTTTCGACTTGCAAATCTGGGACATTCTTGTCGGACACCTTTCGAATCTCGCCTGACTCGAGCACAGCAATCGGCAATCCGTCGCGAAACAAAATCCGGTTCGCGGTGAATGCAGCCAGTCGCGGTCCGGGCGTAAGGATCCCTTGCAGGTTCAAGGGATCAGCAGCGCTTAGTGTAATCAACTCGCCATAGGACGATGCTTTGCGCGTGGAACGCAACAATCCAATCGCTTCAGGTAAGGCAAATTGTTCTCCACTCACTCCGCCGACGAAATAACCGCCACGAATTTCGCCGCGTGCTTCCCACCGTCTATACACTCGCCCCAGCTCAAACCAAGTGATGGGAAGAGTCTCTCGTCCGAGCAACCGGCGAAAAACAACTCCATAGCGACGCAATAACACCCGGGCGAATTTTTCGACCGCTGTTTCGCGTGCACCTGCACCGTTGGATGAGCTTACAGAGCCAGAAAGGCCGCAGCTCCTAGGCAACATCGACCAGCGACCTGCGAACTCGATGCTGGCAAGGTTTGTTCTGCGCCGCCGTTTGGCAATGTTCCGGCCGAACGTCGGACGTTTGTTCGAAGGCACGAGCAGAGCGCGCAACCCGTCGAAACTGTCTGAAGTAACCAAACCGATAGCCGCAAGCTGCGATAAAGCATCTTCAACTTGAGATGGCAACAAGCCGGTGCGCCGGACCAACTCGCTAAAAAAAAGCGCGCCTCCACTTTGCAGTGCGCCAAGCACAGCTCGACTGGTCGCCGAAAATGCGATTGCCGAGTTCGGCAGGGTCAACGCGAGCCAATCGGGGAGATTTTCGCGTATATAAAGCGCGATTGGACTCGTTCGCAACGGCGCCGAGGCTCGTGCATTTGGATTTCGCGGGGTGCTCACACGTCCCCAACCAACTCGACCAGAAAAACAGAGCCGGTCGAGCCATTCGGGATCGTAATCGGCCACACGCGCAGGAAGCACCGCCGATTCCCACGACGCCAGTGGCAACTCGCAACCATCGAGTTGTTCCAGAACCGATTGCAATCCTTCCAAACTTTCAGCGCGGTGTTCCCTGTCGACGCGCTGCCACGCGAAAAGAAAACGATAAAAATCGTGAACCGAGACCGGCTGAATCGCTGCGCGCAAGCGATCGATAGTGAGCCTGTGAATTCGAGCTAACAATCGGCGATCACACCATTCTTGATCGGCCGCATCGGGATGAAATTTGCCGCGCAATACAAAGCCTTCCGCTTCGAGTGCGAGCAGCGCCGCGTCAATACCCGACTGTTGCGAGACCAACGTATCTGCGAGCTCGCTGACCGTAATTGGTCCGCAAACCTCCATGCGACCACGGACCAGTTCGCGAATCGCATCGGCGCGTTCCCAAGTTTTTCCGCGGACCGATTCGGGCAACATCAATTCGTGCTCAGCTGCCGCGTCGCAATAAATCGCCCGGAGCATTGGAATTCGTTCTGCAGCGACGTAAAAAAGTTTATCGCCAATCTGAAGTCGCGTTGCTCGGTCGGAGGCAACGAGTTTTTCAAATAAGTGCCCCGAAACTGCGTCGTTGCATTCAAAGGTAGCGCATGCGTCTCGCTTGCGTTCTAATTGCGGCGCAAGCCGGAGGCTCGCGCTACTCTCGCCGTCCGACGTTCGCTGAAGTTCATCGCGCGTCATTACGCCAACCAACATCAGCGCATCATGCAATTCGTCCGCGTTCGTCGCTTCGGGCCATGCTTCCGTCTTAACCTTATCGATCGCGGCAGCATCGAGCACACCGAGGCCGTCGCTGCCGTTTCTCTCGGAGGCGCGCCGCGTGTAAACCGCTTGAGTGCGACGTTCTTCCAATGGTGCGTTGTCGAGAAATGCGTACGGACGGGCATTCAGAATCTCGGCTGCGAGCGGTGATGGCTCCGGCAAGTCCCGCGCAATACAACGAATCTCTCCGCCCTCGATGTGGCGCAAGACTTGTTCTAATCCGTCGATGTCCATCGCTTCCGTGAGGCAATCATCAATGGTCTGTTTCACCAACGGATGATCTGGAATCTCGCGATCGCCAACGATGTGCTCCAAGCACGCAAGTTGGTCCGGGAACACTGCTGCCAGAAGATTTTCCGATTCCATCCGTTGCAGCGGCGCCGCGATTTTTGCGCCGCCACGGAAACGCGGGACGGCAAGCGAACGGGTTGCGTTCCATCGCCAGCGAATGGTGAACATCGGCGCGTCGAGCAACGCCTGAATAAGAAGCGCACGAACTGTTTTGGAATTGAGATAACGAAATACTTCGTCGAGCGGGAAGGAATGCTGCGTACCGAGCGAAATCACGATGGCGTCATCGGTTGCCGCCGCTTGCAGTTCGAAATTGAACGAACGGCAAAACCGTTTTCGCAGCGCTAACCCCCAGGCGCGATTGATCCGGCTACCGAAAGGCGCATGCAAAACAAGCTGCATCCCGCCCGATTCATCAAAGAAACGCTCCATCACCAGAGTTTGCTGTGAGGGAATTGCGCCTAACGAACGATAGGTATCCGCGAAATACGCGGTGATCTGTTCCGCAGCACTTTGCGGCACTTGGAATTCTTTAGTGAGCCACGTCTGAATTTTGTCGCGGAAGGTGTCAGCCTCCCCTACAGACAAACGTCTTTCGAATTCCATCCGAAAATCAGAAACGGCATGCGAAAGCTCGTTGGTTCGCGCCGGAGCCTCGCCCAGCCAAAATGGAATTCCCGGTGGCTGACCTTTGGCGTCCTCGACCCTGACAACGCCTGAATTTATACGCAGAATTCGCCATGACGCGTTGCCCAGTTGGAAGATGTCTCCAGCGAGACTTTCTACAGCAAAATCTTCGTTGACCGTGCCTACGAAGGTCTCCGACGGCTCGAGAATCACTCGGTAATCGGCGTTGTCTGGAATTGCCCCGCCGGATGTTAGCGCAACGAGTCGCGCCCCGCGTCGGGCGCGCAAGCGGTGATTTATCGCGTCGTGACGAATCAGCGCCGAGCGGCGACCGCGCTTGGTGCTAAATCCTTCGGCAAGTACGTTTACGACGCTATCAAATTGTTCGCGCGCAAGATTTCGATAAGGCCAGGCAGCACGGACCAGCTTAACCAAATCATTCTCATCCCAATCTCCTGTGGAAGCTGCGGCGACGATTTGTTGGGCCAAGACGTCCAGCGGCTTTTCGGGAATCGTCAGTCGATCAAGCTCACCGCGATTGACGCAGCGCAGCAGCGCCGCGCATTCGATCAGCTCATCGCGAGTCAAAGGAAAAACGCGGCCTTTCGGCAGGCCGCCGCGCTTGTGCTCGGCGCGACCGATGCGTTGCAGCAGTGTGGCGATGGAACGCGTGCTGCCCAGTTGGCAAACGAGATCCACGGAACCGATATCAATCCCCAATTCCAGCGAAGCAGTGGCCACGAGCGCCTTTAACCGGCCACTCTTCAACCGATCTTCCGCATCGAGTCGCAGTTTGGCGGAGAGACTTCCATGATGTGATGTGACGGCATCGGCACCGAGCAGTTCGCTTAAGTGATGCGTCACGCGTTCGGCCATGCGGCGCGTGTTAACGAAAACCAGAGTAGTTCGATGTGCCTGAATTAACTCCGCGAGCCGATGATAGGCTTCCTTCCAAACTTCATTCGACATCACGGCTTCGAGTGGTGATTTCGGAATTTCAATCGCCAGATCCAGTTCGCGGCGATGACCGATGTCAATGATCTCGCAATCCGGCTTGCCACCCTCATCCACCGCACCGGTGCCGACGAGAAAACGAGCTACTTCTTCGATCGGTCTCTGCGTCGCAGATAAACCAATTCGCTGCAGCGGCTGCTTGGTTAATGCGGCGAGACGTTCCACGCTCAAGGCAAGATGCGCGCCGCGTCGGTCATCCACTACGGCGTGAATCTCATCGAGGATAAGCGTGCGCGCCGTGCGCAACATACCCCGGCCGGAGTCCGACGTGAGCAGTAGATACAGTGATTCCGGCGTGGTAACCAGAATGTGCGGCGGTTTTTTGATCAGAGCCTTCCGTTGCGCGGCAGTGGTGTCGCCGGTGCGCACTTCCGCACGCACGTCGATGTCGCAACCGTTCGTTTCGCTCAATAGCGCCCTAATCCCGCGTAGCGGTTCCTGCAGATTTTTGCGAATATCGTTGCTCAACGCCTTGAGCGGCGAGACGTAAACAACCTGCGTTTCGTCGGGCAAATCATGTTCTGCGCCTTGCCGGAACAGCGCATCGAGCGAAGCGAGAAACGCCGCCAGCGTTTTGCCTGAGCCCGTCGGCGCGGAAATCAATACATGCTGGGCGGACTGAATTGCTGGCCAGCCGCGAATTTGCGGCTCCGTCGGGGAATCGAACGTTTGCTCGAACCACCGCGCAACCGCGGGATGAAATCGGAAGGACTGCATGGACGAAAAGGCGGAACAAGTAATTTAGACATCCACGCAATAAAGAAAAGTGAAGGTGGATCGGCTTCTCCAAAGACGATGTCCATCGCAGAAGGCCAACGATTTCATTACAAACGCGCTTTGTCAGAAGAATCAGGCGGCGAAGCCGCAATTGTTTGCCAACGCGTTGAGGACAACGCGTTCCACCTTTGTAAGGCTACGCTTGTGCTCGCAACGCGATGACTTCGCGTAACATCCGCAGGCTGTCGCGGAAAAAACTAACTTTGCTGCCTTCAGCGTGATTCCATCGCACGGGAACTTCGCGGATCCGAAAACCCTCACGTTGCGCCCTATAAAGAAGCTCGACATCGAACGCGAAGCCGTCGATCCGCGCCGCTTTAAGAATCGGTCGGCACGTATCGAGGCGAAAGGCTTTGAATCCGCATTGGGTGTCCCAAAAAGCGAGACCGGTGGCGAGTCGCACAAGTAGATTAAAAACGCGACCAGCCTGCTCCCGGCGCCACGGCTGATGAACACCAATCAACCTGCGGTCCAGCGCGCGTGAGCCAAACGCGATGTCGACTTCGCTATTAGCAATGGGTTCGATCAGCTTCGGCGTCTCCTCAAGCGGCGTGGAAAGATCGGCGTCGGAAAAGAGACCGATCGGGCGTTGCGCTGCCAGTAATCCCGAACGGACGGCCGCGCCTTTGCCGCGATTCGGAAAATTTTCCACCAAACGCGTGGCGACCTGTGCGGAGTTTAATCTCTCACGCGCTATTGCTGCCGTTGCGTCCGTTGACCCGTCGTTCACGACGATCAGTTCGCTCTCAGGCGCGTTTGTCGCGAGATAATCGAGTGTAACGCGAAGCGTTTGCCCAATGCGAGCCTCCTCGTTGAAACACGGAATCACGATCGAAAACGGCGGCAGCATGAGAGTCGTTAAACCGTTGAAGCGGGAAAAAAATGTCATCTTGAGCGAAGCGAACAACCGGTGGAGTATTTTTCGGGCAAGGCTAGGGCGAAACCGAAATGTTTCGCTCACTCAAAATGATAATGCCAGGCTTTCCCGCTTGAATGCTGTGAGGCTTCAACGAATTACGACCTCATCTGTAGATCTCGACTACAAACTTTCCATTCGGATCGACGTAGCCGCGGTACATACCGTTTGTATTAAACGGCAGAGCAATGTCGCCATTCCTATCGATTGCGATCAAACCGCCCGTGCCGCCGAGCTGTTTCACAGAGTCCAGAGCGGTCTGCGCCGCGTCCTGTAATGTCATACCGCGGTATTTCATCAGCGCTGAGACTTCATGCGCCGCTGCAGCACGAATAAAATATTCGCCGTCGCCGGTACAGGACACCGCGCAAGTTTGATTGTTCGCGTACGTGCCGGCGCCGATTACCGGCGTGTCGCCTATTCGCCCGGGCAGTTTGTTTGTCGTCCCGCCGGTCGAAGTCGCCGCGGCCATATTGCCGCCCTTATCCAAGGCGACGGCGCCGACCGTGCCGTGTCGATCTTGATCGGTAATCACAAGGATCTTGCCCACGCCGCTGGTGCGGTGTTTTTCCGCAGCTTTAATCCTCTGCAAAGCGTCCCAGCGTTCCTTCGTAAAAAAATATTTCTGGTCCACTAGGTCGATCCCATTTGCCTTTGCAAACGCTTCGGCACCCGCGCAATCAAGCATGACGTGCGGTGACTTTTCCATGACCAAACGCGCGAGACCTATGGGATTTTTGATGTGTTTGACGCTGCCAACTGCACCGGCTCTGACTGTCTTTCCATCCATGATAGATGCGTCCATTTCATTTGTGCCAGCGCTGGTGAAAACAGAACCGCGCCCGGCATTGAAGTGGGGATCGTCTTCGAGCACGCGAACCGCCGCCTCCGTCGCGTCGAGACTTGATCCACCGCGATTGAGAATTTCGTAACCCGCATTCAACGCCCGCTCAAGTCCGCCGCGATATTCCCGCTCTTTATCCCGGGTCATCTTGCTGCGGTCGATCGTTCCGGCGCCACCGTGGATCGCGAGTCCAATCTTTTTTGTTTCCATATTTCTGTTGTTCTCTGCGCGTTTCTCTGCTGGCGGTGTGGCAGACCGATCCACTTCTTCCGCAAACTGGAACGCCGAAGCAGTAATGAACATCAAAGCAAAGAAGCAATCGGGTGCGCAAGCTCTGGCAATTCTCACCAACCCAAATCTAGTGCGGTGCAATGCGATATGTCGAAATGTTTGATCGAGGCATCGAAGCGTTGGAACCGTCGAATCGTCTGTAAGTTTGCGCTTTTCCGTAGGACGAAGTGAGGCAATGTCTCATCCATGGCTAACGCCGAAGCACGTCCCACGATGCGGGGACCGCTGGAAGTCGTTGAGATCGAGCGCACTTTTCTACGCGAGGTCGGCAGCGTTTTCTGGTTCATTGTAAACACGTTCCAGGAGACTTTGGAACGCGTGCAGCAGGGGCGCGCGCCATTCCGCGCAGCCAGCTTTTTCCGGGAGAGCGTACGGGCTGGTGTGAATTCGGTGCCGCTGGTAGGGCTGGTCTGCTTCTTTCTCGGGCTGACAATGGCTTTATTAACGGGCTATCAGCTGCAACGCTTCGGAACGGAGCGACTGATTCCGGGCCTGGTGGCCATTGCGTTTACGCGTGAACTTGGTCCGCTGATCACCGGGATTATGGTCGCTGCGCGCATCGGCGCCGCGTTTACGGCGGAACTGGGCACAATGCAGGTCAACGAGGAAGTGGAAGCGATTGAAGCCATGGGTATCGGCCCGCTGCGATTTCTCGCCGCGCCTCGAATGCTAGCGCTGTTTCTCCTGACTCCGTGTCTCTCCACGGTTTCAAACCTTGCAGCCGTATTTGCGAGCAGCCTCGTTTGTAAAGCGTATTTCAGCATCGCGTTTCCGTATTTTCTCGATCTGGTAAAAGATTCATTGCTCATTCGCGATATCATCACCGGGATTTTGAAGAGCTTCATGTTCGGCCTGCTCATCGCCTCGATCGCATGCTACCGGGGACTCACTGTGAAGGGCGGCGCGGCTGGAGTCGGCACTAACACGACTTCCAGCGTGGTCACCGCTATCACAACCGTGATCGGCTTCGACACGGTTTACAATGTCATTTACACCAACTTCTACCCGGTGTGAGAACGCCGTCGCGCATGGTTCAGCTTCGCGAGGTGCAGATGCAGTTCGAGGAAAAAATAGTGCTCGAAGGCGTCTCACTTGACGTGCAGCCGCAAGAGCGCCTGGTCATCATGGGCCAGAGCGGAAGTGGCAAAAGCACAATTTTGCGCTTGATCCTTGGCATACTTCGACCCAATGCCGGCTCGATTTTTTTTAAACAGTTTGAAATCAACCGCCTTAACCGCAGAAAGCTTCAACAGGTGCGACAGCACGTCGGGATGGTTTATCAATATTCGGCGCTGTTAAGTTCGCTCAGTGTTCACGAGAATGTGGCACTGCCACTAGAAGAGCTTACTGACAAGTCTCAGAGTGAGATTGACAGGATTGTTGACGAAAAACTCGAGCTTGTAGGAATGCAGGACGCAAAGGACCTGCTGCCCGACGAACTCAGCGGTGGTATGCGCAAACGCGTAGCACTTGCGCGCGGGCTCGTGCTCGATCCCGAGCTGATTCTGCTGGACGAGCCTTCAGCAGGACTCGACCCGGTCATTGCCACGGTTGTTGACGAGTTGATTATCAGCCTCACCGAAAAATCGAAGGTCACGTCCATCACGGTTACCCACGAAATGGAAAGCGCCTTTCGCATCGCTACGCGAATGGCTATGCTGTATGAAGGAAAGATTATTGAAGAAGGCGAACCCGAAAAATTCAAACAATCCAAAAACCCGGTGGTCGCACAGTTCTTGAGCGGCAGCACTGAAGGCCCGATTCTGGAAGGCACACTCGATGCAATTAGAAAGAAATGAAATCCTGACCGGGCTGCTCGTCATCGGCACGATCGGAGTAATCGCGTTCCTTCTGGTTTTGCTCGGCGCACCGGGATTATTCCGGCCACTGGTGACTTACCGGGTGTATTTCGACAATGCCGCCGGAATTAAACCAGGCGCGGTGGTAATGTTGGCAGGTCGCAAGATTGGCCAGGTCGGGAAGTTGTATTCACCAGTAACACCTGCCGAAGAAAAACAGGCGCAGCAAGCCGCGGCGGCGATTCACCCGCCCGAATCTGGCGCGAGCCCTTCGCCATCGCCGCGGTTCGAAGTACGCGTGGACGTGCAAGTGGACAAGAACGCCAAAGTTTACCGCGATGCCAAGGTCCAAATGATGCAGCTCGGCTTGTTAGGCGATATGGCAATCGATTTCACCCAAGGAACTAAAGAGTCGGGCCGCGCGAGAGATGGTGAGACGTTTTCAGGCGAGCGCACACCAGACCTCGGCGAGGCCGCGGCGAAAATGCTTGAGGTCATCAAACCGGTTGCCAACGAAGCAACCAACACCATGAAAGATCTCCAGAACACCGCCCAGAATCTCAATAAACTCACCGACGAAAACTCCGAACTCAATCTCGCTCTCACCCAGTTCAAGACATTCGGCGAACACCTCTCCGGTCTGACCGCGCCTGACAGCGCACTCTCGCATTCGCTCACTAACATCGAAAAAATCAGCACCAGCCTGACAGACAACGACAACATCGAGGTGACACTGCGAAACCTGCGGAATTCGTCGGAGAAATTGAAGCTCGCGGTAACCGATCTCGAGCCTGCCGGCGAGAACATCAAGCAATTCAGCGAAACAGTAAAAACTCAGCCATGGCGGTTGATCTGGCCCACGACCAAGAAATATCCCGAAGCCTCACCCACGCCGGCTATCGCCCGGGAGGGACCAATCACCATGCGCAAGACCGTAAAGACGAAGCCGCATCCACGCGCTACTCCCGGCACACGCACGAGCAGCAGATAGCCTAGCAGCGCCCTCAGGCGATTGACGAAGTCCTTGCCAGGCGCTCTAGGGGTTATAGGCCAGCTTGTGACTCGGCTCGTACAGCTGGATATCATCCGCGCCCGGCACAGCCATCATGACGACGCGGCCATATTCGCGTTGCTCAATAGCCCCTCTGAACTCCGCTCCTTTTGCCTGTAAATCGGCAACCGTGGCCTCGATGTTATCGCACATCACGGCAATCAAGTGGTGCCGCGGGTGATCGTAGGTTTGGCCTTCCCATTCGCTGTGCGTCGGATGCACGCCCATCTCGCTCGGCCCCGATTTAAAAATGAGCCAATCATGATCAAAATCCTCGGTAACGTACTCCCAGCCGAACACGTCGCGGAAAAACGCCCGTGTTGCGTTCGCATCGTCGGAGTAGATCAACGTGTGGATGGAGGTAATCATGACGTAATCTGTTATAACACAGCACCAAGAACATCAAGACGCTCGGCTTGTAAACCTGCCAAATGTGCAGAAATCGATGACACGAATAATCTCTGCCAAGCAAATCGAGCTACGGGCCATAGCTTTTGCTGAATTTCTTTCGCGATTCTGGCTCGGGCTCGCTCGAGGTAATTGGTGGCGATTGCTGTGCGGCGTCTTGGGGCGGTTGTTCCATCGGTTGTGACGGGGTGGCCTGAGGCGATCCGGGATGTGCGGCGGTGTCTGTGCCGGCCGGGCCCGCCGTACCAGAGGCTTCGACAAACGCCATCTGTAAATTGGACAGGGTATTGCGCAACACCATTGTTTCTTCGTTCGTCAGGTTGCCGCGCGTTTTTTCCTGAATCATCTCGAGTTGATCGATAAACATCCGCGCGAGGTCCAAATTGATTTCGGGTTGGCCGGTTTTTGGATTTGGAATCTGGCCAAGAAAAAGCGCGGCATTTTGCGCATGCATCATCACGAACTCGATGAAGCGCTGGGTCATCTCGCCGGTCTGGACGGTTTTTTGGACTTCAGGCATACGGTAGAGTGATGATTGATGAGTTCACCCAGCATATCATGAACCGAGCGCCTCGTCACTCATCACTCGTCACTTGTCACTTCTTCTTAGTCACTTTTTCTCAGGCGGCCGTACGGTGGCCAGAACGTACGGTTGATCGCGAAAATATTTCGCGGCCACCTTCTTGACATCGTCGAGGGTCACCGCGTTTACATGGTATTCGAGCTGCTTGTAATAATTAAACCCAAGACCATAGAGCTCGTCGAGCGCGCAATGGTAACCGAACGCGTCGTTGCTTTGATTGGCGATCTCCTGTTGTCCGATCAATTTCTTCTTCGCACGCTGTAATTCCTCGGGCGTGAGACCGTCATTCGCTAGGTTGTGAATTTCGTCGAGCAACTCGGTTCTCACCCGTTCGAGCTTCTGCGGATCAGTGCCGAGATAAAATGCGAACAGCCCCGGCACCAGGCCTTGCATTTGACTCGCTCCCACGTAATAGGCGAGGCCCATTTGCTGGCGAATGCGAATGAAGAAACGGGATCCGAGATCGCTGCTTGCTTCATCGATCAATTCCAGCGCGTACCGGTCGGGGCTGGACAGGCTCGCGCCGCGAAAACCGACCATGATCACGCCCTGCGCCTTGTCCTTGCGGCTCTCCACCATCGTCGTTTTCGCCAGTGGCATGGACGCCTTTGCGTCAATTAAAGTGAGAGCGCCGGCTTTCATGTTGCCGAGGGTTTGCTCCACGAGTTGCTTTATTTCGTCCGCTTTAACGTCACCAAAGACATAGATCACGCCGTTCCTTGCGACCACGTAACGATCACGAAAATCGAGTAAATCCTTTTGAGTCAGGTGCTGGACGGCGCCGACAGAACCGTTCGAACGCAAAGCATACGGGTGCTGCGGAAACAAGGCTTCTCGCATGATGTTACGCGCGACGCTCGTGAGTTGTTCTTCCTCTTGCTGGATGGCTGCTATCTGAATTTCCTTTTCGCGCGCAATCGCTTTTTCAGGGAACGTGGAGTTGAGTAAGACGTCCGAAAGCAGACTGAAGCCGCGTTTCACGTCCGGCTTCATGACGTCGACCGACACGCTGAAGCTGTTATTTCCGGCCTCGCTGGAAATTGAGGCGCCCACGGATTCAAGCTCGTTGGCGATCTGCTCGGCGGTGCGCGTCTTGGTTCCCTTCAAAAGCACTTTCGTCATCAAACGCGTGATGCCGTTGTCCTGCGGAGTTTCAGCCAGCAAGCCACCACGAAAAACCGCGCCCATTCCCACGAGCGGCAATCGATGATCTTCCCGCACCAGCAATCGCAATCCATTCGAGAGTTCGAATTTTTGAACCTCACCAGCGGCAACCGGTTTGACCAGCTCAGCTTTGCCGCTGAGCGAGCCCTTTGGATTCAACGAGACGACCGTCAGATTATTCTCGGTCAGATAAGTTTTGGCGACACGCTTCACGTCATCGAGCGTCACTTGCTGGACCGCATCCAGGTAATGGCGACTGAAGTTGAGATCCCGCGTGAGTAACCAATTCGAGCCGATATCCGATGCCTGACCGCGCATCGTAGTCAGCGCGCCGAGATGCTGACTCAGCGTGATCTTCTTCGCTTTGTCCAATTCGTCTGCGGTTACGCCGCTTTGTTTTACTTCGTCAACGATTTGCAGTGCCAATTGTTCCGCGGCTTCGCGTTTCTTCGGGTCAAGTGTGGCATCGATGCCAAAAAGGCCCGAATCGCCCGGCGTGTAGGAAAATGCTGATATGCCAAACGCGAGGCCGGCTTCTTCGCGCACGCGCTGGTAAAGCCGCGAGCTGCGGCCATCGCCAACAATCGTCGAGAGCAGATCAAGCGCGGGAACATCCGGACTCGTTACCTCTGGAATGTGCCACGCCATCGAGAAATGAGTTAACTCGGTCGCAAATTCCTTGTGCACTTCGCGACGGCCAAGTTGCGGCGGTTCGGACGGAATGAATACCGGCTTGAGCGATTTCTCCGGATAGGCATTGAACAAGTCGCTCAGCTGTTGCTGCACCTTTTCTCCATTGACGTCGCCGACAACAACGAAGGTGAGATTATTCGGCACGTACCGAGTTTTGTAATATTGCATCACCTGCTCCTGCGTAAGCTGGTTGTAAATCTCCAGTTCGCCGATGACCGGAAACCGGTACGGGTGCCGTTGATAAGCCGTTGCAAAAAGCAGCAGGCTGGCCATGCGATCGGGATCGTCCATGCCCATCGCGAATTCGCGCCGGATGACCTCCTGTTCTTTTTTGTACTCGTCTGGTGGGAGGTTGGAATTCATCATCGCGTCGGTCAAAACCTCGAGCGCTGTACTGACGCCATCTTTTGGGACGTCGATCCAAAAAACCGTTCGATCGAACGAAGTGTAGGCGTTGATGTATCCGCCAACGTCCTGAATGCTTTGAGCAATCTGATTGGCAGACCGCGTTTTGGTCCCCTTGAAAAGCATGTGCTCGAGAATGTGGGATAACCCCGCGCCGAGGTGCTGGTCTTCATCGACGCTTCCCGTGGAGCACCACGCCTGCACACTCGCTACCGGCGCGCTGTGATCCTCCTGAACGATGATAGTCAGACCGTTGGGCAAAATCCATTTTTGCGCCGTGCTCGGCGGAAACGCGATCATGGGCAACGGTTCAGGCGGCGCAGCCTTCAAATTAGCCATGGCGAACAATAGAGCGGATGCGACAAGTTTCGATACTTGGATGCGATGCATTACTGAAACATTTAAACTGGAGAGCGTTACTAAAGCTCAGTAATCGGTGGTCAGATAGCTGATGAGCGACAGCCAAAGCGAAATTTTCGTTCAATTCACCCTGGCAGAATTCAATTGGTCGACGTGGCGGGTCTAGCCGCGGACAATTGGGCCGGCGGTTTATCCGGTTCCTGCTTTGCAGGTGCAAACGGCTGCACGAACGCCTGCTGGAAATCGTAAACGTTCTTGAAATCTTCGATCGAATCCTCGTCGGTTTTTCCGAAAACGCCGGCGCCGATCAGATTAAAAACCATGTGTCCGATATCTTCGCAGGAATGAATACCCCAGCTATCGAACACTGTCATTACCATCGGGCCAAACTCCTTCAACGCGTACTGACGGACGCCGTCGAGCAATTCCGGCCCGGTCACATGACGCACGCTGACGCCCTTGATCTTCTTTTGTTGCTTGGTTGTGAAGTCGAGCGCGTCGCGCAAAAAGATGTAGCCGTCCCGGTGATAACGCGGGTCATTGGTGATAACCGCCTCGAGCGCTTCGGCGAATCCAATCTTTTGCATCAACAGAAAACGTGCCTTTCAACACGACTGCTTAAGATAATCGGCAATGCTAAACCGGCAACTGCGAGCGACTCAAACCCGAAATCGTAGATTTTGCGTCGTCGCAGCGGTTCTGCCACTAAGGACAGCTTCGTAGACCACGATTCCTCGATTGATCTAGCGACCTAGTTGTCAAACTGATCCGCCACGACATCCACGTAGAGGGAGAGTGGATCGCGCCGCCTTGGCGGTTGGAGCTGCGACTGATCCACCGCTTTGAGGTAGCCAGTGAAGTTGCCGCTGACACTTTTCATTTGGGTGGCTTCGAACCAATTCATGTAATCATCAATTTCCCTCATCCGTGAGACCAGTCGTTGACAAGTGGCCTCGAGCCGCAGCAGACGCTTGGCCATGCCCCGTCGTTTTCCGCGAGAAAGGAGTCCTGCGATAGCCTCGTATTCACGCGCGATCGGACGCAAAACCGGATTGGCCTGGGGAACAAAGAACAGTAAATCGCGCCTCAACTGTTCCAAGGCCATCTTCTCACCGGCAGAAAGTTTATGTTGCGTGAATTCGTCGAGGCTTACTGTTTTCATCGGCTTGTTCAGTTCCGAGATTTTCAAGCTCAACAATTCGTCAAGGTGCCGCTCACTTTCAGCGAAGGTGAGTAACGAAAATGTCTGAGCGCTCTTCAATTGCTTCAAGGCGAGTTGCCAGGTCCGCTCTGCGTCGTCCGCCAGGAGCCCAAACTGCGCCTCCAAGTCCGCCAACGGGTCATTTGAAGACGCGGATAGATGATCAATGTATTGCGTCAATCGGGCAGCGCCATCCTTTTCACTGAGTAACATTTGCACAAGCGCAAACGAATAAGCGCGATAAAGCGTGCGGCCCGAAGAGTCGAAAATGCTCGGGCGCTGGTGAAGAAATTTCTTCAGTGCCAGAGGTGTGCCCGTGTTGGCAAGTGCTTCGACCAGCGGCCCGGGGTCGCGCCCCGGCGCAAGCGCGAGGACGCCGTCAATCAACCAATCGGGTGGCTCAACCAGCACTGCGCCCGCACTGATGTTCGTTTGTTTTCGGTACATCATTTCGAGCAAAAGCGCGCGGACCAGTTCACGTTCGACAACCGAAACGTCGAGGTTCTTGGAGATGGTGAGGTCCAGCTGAAGCTTGATACCAAAGCCCGTCTGACTGAACCGCAGGTCAGCTGGCGGAACCTCGGGAAGATTTGCCTGTTGCGACTGCAAGTTCACCACCACGGGCGTCTTCCAGTCATCGCGCTGCCGGAGCAGGGCAAGAAGATTGGCTTTCGTCTGCTCTGCAAGGCTGGAGACGGCTCCGCGGATCTTCGGGTCAGCGCCGTAAATCACGAATTGGCGTGAGGGACTTGTGCTGCGTTCCGACTGTGCCGCGTAATCGCCTTGCAAGCTGATACCGACAAATAGAACTATCGCGACCCGCTTCATCATTGTTGCTCCGTGCATGATACTGGGAATGGGCGTGCGCTGACCAGAAGCAAATCTATGCGGAGAATGCTGGTGATCACCACTCTTACCAGCTGGTTCACAACGCGTCCGCCAGGCCCTGCCGCTACGAATCAGAGGTACGGCGAGTCCTAAGATCGAAGTCGGCCAGGCGTTCCCGTCGCGGCCTGCGAATACTTGGGGCAGCGCTTTGTGAAATCGGAATAGAAAGGCAGGACAATATCATGAAAACCAAAGGTTCAATCTTCATAAGCTGCCTGGCTGCAGGCGCATTGATGGCCTCGCCTGCGCTGGGAAAACCTGAAAAGAAATCGGGAGATGCGTCCACGTCGAAGCCAAAACGCATGGCTCCGCACACGACCCAGGTGACGCCGAGCTATCGCTATCATCAAAATCGGATGAGCTCGCGCACGGCCAACACCCGTTACTACGCTGCGCCGCGCTACAATGGCACGCGCTCTTACGCCAGCCGCCAATACAGCGGCACACGTTACTACGGCGGTAAGGCTTATTACGGTGGTACCGGCTACTATTATGGCGGCGGATCGGCTTACCCGTATTACAGCTACTACTCAGGCTGGCCGTACTCCAATTGGGGTTACGGAACATCCTGGGGATATTACCCATACTCGTATTCGGGCGGTTATCCGTACAGCTACTACAACAACAACTCCTACTCGTACTACACACCAACTTACGGCTATAATGTATCGCTGGTTGCCGCCGTCCAGAAGCGCCTTGGCCAACTTGGTTATTATCATGGCGGGGTCGATGGAGCTATGGGACCGCGAACGCGATCGGCCATCGCAGCTTTTGAGAGCAGGCATGGCCTGACCGTGGACGGGAGGATTAGCCGGCCGCTGCTCGGCACATTGGGGCTAGGCTAATTGGAACGAACCGTCAGCTCCGGTCAAATCGGTGCCCGGCGGCGTCGCGGCGCGAGCCGCGAGCCGCCGGCTTCATTTTAATTCTTTTGCAACCGTAAATAAAGTGAGACTTTGCGCCTCGCGCGGTGTCTAATGATGTAGAAAAATCGACCTATTATGAATTATTCAAAACTTTTCCTTTTCTTGAGTTGCCTTTTTGCGGCCATACTGACTGCTCCAATTCTCACAGCTGCTCCACGCGGTGGAGGCGGCTTCAGTGGCGGCCGCCCTGGCTTCAGTGGGGGCCGCCCTGGCTTCAGTGGTAATCAATTCGCTGGGCGCGGCGCGATGGGCAACCGGCGCGCGGGTAACTTTAACGGTCACAATCATTTTCACAATGGCCACCCTAATCATGTTCACAATCGTGTCGTCTTCATCGGAGGCTTCGGCTTCCCATGGTGGTGGGGTTGGGGCTGGGGTTGGGGTCCGTGGTGGGGCTGGGACGGCTACCCCTACGGCTACGGCTATGGTTATGGCTACGGCGCGTACGGATACAGCAATGGCTATGGTCAAGGTGGCTATGGTCAAGATCAAAATGGCTATGGTCAGTATGGCGAGGCCAGCCAATCCAGAGTTGCCGAATTACAGCGCCGGCTGCAACGCGCTGGTTATTACCACGGATCGATCGACGGAGTCTTGGGGCCACAAACCCGGAGCGCAATCCGGGCATACGAACAGAACCACGGCGACGTGAGTTAAGCTGGATACTTCCAGCCGAGCTGGATTGACCAACAGCTGTAATCGTCTTTCGGTTGATTGACCGGCGGTGGTCGCAGGGGGAATGGGAGCGAGCCGCCGGTCGCCTTTTCCAATGGGTCG
>Ga0209577_10001583_pt1 | contig 22511 bp, 13 predicted proteins | sample GraSoiAngelo_109_FD_185874 | JGI IMG/M metagenome (GOLD analysis project Ga0209577, IMG submission 185874) | Grasslands soil microbial communities from the Angelo Coastal Reserve, California, USA - 14_0903_12_20cm (SPAdes) (version 2) | ecosystem: Environmental > Terrestrial > Soil > Grasslands...
GAGGCCGGTTTCCAAGCTTTGATTGCTGAACAATCCCTGTCCATCGTTGTGATAGGCGCCGTAGATTTCCCTTGGCAACACCGTCACAAAAATATCCGGCTTGCCGTCATTGTCGTAGTCCTGAAACACCGTGCCCATGCCCGAGAGCGGCCTGCCGTCCGAAGAAAGCGCCGCGCCCGATTCAAGCGCGCATTCCGCGAACGTCCCGTTGCGATTGTTGCGGAAGAGATATTGCTGCATGCCGTCATTGGCCACAAAAATGTCCGTGAAGCCGTCATTGTCGTAATCAGCGAAGGCAACGCCCAAAGCACGCCCTTTCTTTGCGGCAATGCCGGATTTTTCACTCACGTTTTCAAACGTGCCATCCCCACGGTTGCGGTACAGAAGGTTCGTCGTCGGCGGAAATTCCGCAGGCGGACAGTATGTTCGCCAAGCGCCATTGCAGGTCTTGCTGTGCTGCGTGTCCCATTCCATGTAGCGCGTCACGAAAAGGTCCAAATGACCGTCATTTTCGTAATCAAAAAATCCTGCGGAGGCCGACCACCCGCCGCCTTCCACTCCAGCCTTTGCCGTGACATCCGTGAAAGTTCCGTCTCCATTGTTGTGGTAGAGAATGTTCTTTCCGTAGTTGGTCACGTACAAGTCAGGATAGCCGTCGTTGTCGTAATCACCCACCGCTACGCCCATGCCGTAATTTCCTGACCCGGCATTGGCCAAGCCCGCAGCCTCGGTCACGTCTGTAAAGCTGCCATCTTTGTTCTGGCGATAGAGCCGATTCCAATACCGCGGATTGCCGCGGTCAAATTTTTCCGGAAGCCGCATGGGATCTGTCAACCGCCCCCCATTCACCAGAAAAACGTCCAATAAGCCGTCGTTGTTGTAATCGAGCAGGGCGACCCCGCCGGGCATGGTCTCGATGAGGTATTTCTGAGTGGTTGGTGAATTCTCGAGTGTGAAATCCAGCCCCCGCGGGAGCCTCGCATCAAAAATCGGCGCACCGGCGGAGAACGCTGTCAAATGCAAAAATCGTCGCCGGCTGAATCGCCCTTTCATGCATTTCGTCAGGCCCCCGGCTCTTCCCACATCCCGCCCCGCCCCAATAGGCTTACCGCACAAGCGAACGTTTTCGCCGCTTTCTTCCACCGCTTCCTCGGCTCAACACTTGAAAGCATATCCGACGTGAACCGCACCGCCAAGCATACTGAAGTTGTTCGCACAACTCCCTGAACCCTGCAGAAATAGAAAAAGGGGGTGCTTTTTCGCCTCCCCCTATGTCCCGCACCTTTCAAAACGCGAACCGTAATCCGAATTGCACAAGCCGCGGATTGTTTGCGATGGCGCTCACTTTTCCAAAAGTGCCGCCGGTGTTGACGAAGGTAGTATTCGGCGCCGCAAACTGCGGACGATTGAACAGGTTGAAGAATTCCGTCCGGAACTCCACATGCATCTTCTCATCAGGTCCGAAGTAGGTCCTCTTGAACACCGCGAAATCGAAGTTGACAATGCCGTCCTGCCTCAGCATGGGATCCGTGCGCGATTCATCGCCAAAGGTGTAGGGCGCAGGGTCCGTAAAACAAGAGGTGTTAAACCATTCACTGGTCGTTCGCGGGCCGCCCTTATTGCATCCGGGTACGTAATTAGGTCGCATCGTTCCCACGCCCGCTGCTAAACTGGAAATTGCCAGCGAGTTTCCGTCACTGATTTTCAGCGGGAATCCACGCTGCAACACGGTCACTCCGTCAACTCCCCATCCGCCGATGACTTTGTCCTCGACTCCGGCGACGTCCCTCATGAACCTCCGGCCCCGCCCGACCGGCACGTCGAGAACGTAGTTGATGGCCAAGCGCTGTGGAACATCTTGCGAAGAGAGCGAATACTCGTGCTTGAGATTATTCCAATCCTGAATGCCGCCCACGCCGCCATCTGCAGGGCCTTCAAGCCAGGACGTCAGCGTGTCGGTGTTGGAAAGCAACTTGGAATTCGTATAGGCAACAAGCAGCGTCCCGCCTCCACTGAACCGCTTGGTCACGGTCAGTTGCAGCGAATCGTACCTGCTGCTACAGCATGGGTCGTCGTACAGGTTAAGCCCTGCAAATTGCGGATAAGCACGATCGAGCTGCGCTACTTTCAAACTGCCCGGTCCCAAAGAACCTGGCAAATTGAAATTAAACGGGTACGGAGCACTGAAGGGTTGAGCGATGGCCACGGTCTGCCCGGCCGCCGCTTGCTGCGCGGCTTGCGCCAGGAAACTGTCAGGAATTTGATTTACGTTCGTGCTGTATTGTTGTAGGTGCACGCCGTGTGCTCCGGCGTAAGCGATATCCGCGAAGAAGCCGGCAGGCAGCTCCCGTTGGATGTCGAGATTCCATTGCTGCACATATCCGGGCTTATATCCCGTGTAGTCCGCAGTGGTGGGTCCTGATGCATTCACAAAGAACGTGGACACGTTTGGCTTAGGATTCCGCCCCGCCGGCGGTATAAGCGTGGAGGTATTCTGCCCAAATGGTCCCTGGCCCGTGCAAGTAAACGTGTTCGTCGTTCCGCCGCTCCCGGTTAATGTGCAACCATTTGCGTTGAGAGTCGCCGAAGGGCTCAATCCACCATTGTTGCTCGCAAAGAAATTGGTAGCCGAGTCGTTGAGCGCATCGTTGTTTGGATTTACCTGGAATGAGACATTATTAGGGATGAAGAACACGCCGTAGCCCGCCCGAATGACCGTCTTCGGTGTCAGTGAGTACGCCGCTCCCAAGCGCGGCGAGAACTCATCCTTCGGTAGCGGCACCGCCGTCCTGCCGCCGTTGATCCCTGTTTTCACCAGGAAGACATCGCCTTGGCAGGGGCTGCCCACCGTTCCGCCGCAACCCGTCACCGACGCGCTAGTGGCGGCAGGGTTCCAGTAATCCAATCGGTCGAACCGTTCCGACCACGGCCCTGCCAGTTCATAGCGCAAACCCAGGTTCAAGGTCAGCTTGCTCCTGAGTTTCCACGTATCGCCAAAGTAGAATCCGCGGTAAGTCTCTTTTCCGGCTGTTGGCTGCGAAATTGTCAGTTGTCCGGTGGTCTGATTGCCAAATTGCGCTCCGACCCCCAAACCATAGCCGAGCAGGAAGTCCGCATAATCATTTCCATTGACCTGGCTGGCTCCTCCCGCCACCGGCGCAGTCCAAGATCCGTTAAACGACACGATTCCGCCGCCGATGTTCGTCTGATAGTAGTTGTCAAAGGTTTGTTCGAGCTGCAACCCGAAAGCGAATGTGTGCCGTCCATGCACTTTGGTGAACTGCGGGGATAGGTTCCACTGGGTATCCCAGTCTTGGATGGCGCTCTGTCCCTGGCTGCAGGAGATCAGCGCGTCGAGGTTGGCAAAGCACGGCGTCATGGGCGTCCGCTCGCCGGCGGGGACTAAGGAATTGTAGCCTGCCGGCCAGCCTTCCTGCGTCACGTCGAATCCCGCGTTGATCGGTTTGCGAATATAGTGGTAGCGGCTAAAGCTGGTGTTTACGCTGGCGGTTAAAGCGGAAGGCAACACGTCGGTCCAACCTACGGCAATGCTTCGGCTCGTGGTGTTTTCCGCACAACGGTCCTTGCAGAGCCCGGTTCCAAACGGATCCTGAGCCAAACTTAGCTCCTTGAAGTAAGTGAACCGCCCGAAAAGGTGTTGCGCTTGTGTGAGGTTGTGGTCCACTCGCATCACGTATTGGTCTATGTCTCCACCGGTGCTGGCGGACTTGGTAAAGTTATTGGTTGCAAGTCCGCTTGCCGGATCGGAAGGAGTGCCCGGTCCAGTGGGATTGGCAATCAGCTTTCCCATCAGGAACGCCGCGGTCGGATTGATATACGGCTGACCGGTGATGGGATTTGTTCCCGTGAGATCGTTGTTGGCGATCGGCATGCGATGGCCATTTGGAAACACCGTCAGTGGGTTGTATAGCTGATCGATGTGCACGGTGGTCGGCGTGCCGTTCACGTTGACCGTGGCGGTGTCGGCACAAATCGGAGCGCTTCCCGCGGGAAGAGTCGGATCCACAAAAGTGAAGCCTGATTTGCACAAATCGGCGAAATTTCCCGTCCGCTCAGGCGCTGTCGGAACAGTCGTTGTGAAAACGGTTCCCGCGCGCTGCCGGTATCCCTCATAGCTGCCAAAGATAAATGTCTTGTCCTTGATGATCGGGCCGCCGGCCGTTCCCCCGAACTGGTTTTGCGTGTACGGTGGGCGACTGGTTGGTTGCCCTGCCCGCAATTCTTGCGCTTTCAAGAACGGATCGTTCGCGTTCAGAACTCGCGCGCGCAAAAATTCGTACAACCCGCCGTGCCATGTGTTGGTGCCGGATTTCGTACTGAAATTGATCACGCCGCCGGAGAACTTGCCCCACTCCGGCCCCAGGTTGTTGTACTGCACCTTGAATTCCCCAATGGAATCCTGCGTTGGTACCAGCATCGGCACGTTGATGTAGCCGATATTGAGCGGCTGGCCGTCGAGATACTCCGCCCCCTGGTTCGCAAAAGATCCGCCAATCTGGAAATTCCCGAGGTCGAATGGGTTCTTGCCCACGATGTTGCCGAGCGTGCTTCCCTGTGGAACTACCGATGGGGCCAGTTCCGCAAGGTTGAACACGTTTCGGCCATTTAGAGGCAGTTCGTTGGCTTCCCGCTGATCAATCACTTGGCCGAGTGAAGACGTGTCCGGCTGCAGCAACGGCGTCTCTCCGCTTACCTCAACCGATTGCGTGACCTCGCCGACTTGCAGGGCCACGTCGATCCGCGCGGTTTGATTCACTTCCACGGTCACATCCGTGCGCGTAACGCGATTGAACCCTGTTTTCTCCACCTCGATTTTGTACTTGCCTGGGAAGAGGTTCACAAACGAATACAGCCCGTCCGGCCCGGTGGGCTGCGTGCGCCTCTCCCCCGTGCCGGCGTTCGTCAGCGTTACTTGCGCGCCGGCTACCGCCGCGCCGGATGGGTCGGTGACCGTCCCCACGACCGATCCGTAGGTGGATTGCGCTCGAACAGGCGAGGAAAACAACAACACAGCGGCAAACAGGCAAAGCAGTGAGATAGAAATCCCTGACTTTTTCATACGCGATCTCCTCCACTACGAAAGAGACTCACTCGCGCACCGTTCCCCCTCGACAGGGATGCTTTTGCCTTCGGACACACCAGGAAAACCAAGCCACGCTAGACGGCTGTGGGGCGCTTACTTCGCAGGTATACTCCGGCAACCGAGCTGGGATTTTACTTCGCAGGGAAACTGCGATGGTCAACCGCACGTAATCTATTGGGTCGCTTTGCCGATGTCAAGGACATTCGGCTTGTTTACAGAAAAATCTGCAGCCCGGTTGAGGTGAATCTGTCATCCGCAAAGTCTTCGAAGGAAAATGCGAGCGCGTAATCGCATCCAAACCTGCACCGCCCTATCGAACCATAACTAGCCTTTCTCCGTGTAAGAACAAGGGCGCCAGGCCGTTGTGGATCTCTTCGTCCGTACGCGCGTGAAATCCGCACATCCCCGAAAAAAGCAAGCAGGTGTTCAACAAAAAGAACCATGAATTTTACCAACCAAACTGAATGTTGCACTGAGGAAATATGCAGAGAGCCGGGAACAATGCGTGACCCAAAGCGCGGCGCGACGGAAGAACCATTTCTTCAGCTGCAAAAAGCAAGCGAGCCAGTTTGGTCTTGCAACCCCAGCCGCCGGGCGCAGTCCGCCAGGATTTCCTCCTCCCAAGCGGGACGCGTCGGGTTTCGAGGATGAGCTCGATCCGACGGGATCCGTCCCGTTAAACGAAGAAAAACCGCGGCGGAATGTTTGTACGCGGGCACCGGCTCGCGAAATGCTACATTTCCAAGATACTGCAACGTATCCGACAAAACGTAGTACCGCGGGTCCCCTGCTTCCCACAAGCGGTCCCGCTCAGCAAACTTCTCCGGCGCAAACGTCGCTAGGCCCAGCAAGTAGTCAGAACCATACTCAATCATATCGATGCCCAGATCATTTCCTGTGTAAATGCGAAAGTCCGGCCGGTGCGCGTCCCGAACAGCGAGCCTCCGCAACTCGATCAGCCGGTCGAGCGAAGAGTGTTTCATCCCCTTGATTTGCGGAATATCCATAAGCCGGTGAACCGTCTCTTCGTCAAAGATTTCTCCGCTTGCCGCAAACATTTGTCCCAGTTCGAACGCAAGAACATGCGAAAAGCCCTGGCACGCCGCCTGATAGATTGCTGCTTTTTCTCTCGGCGACTTTTCGTGAAGCTGACTCGTCTGAAACAATATCGGAATGCCGCCGGCAGCAACAATGGACTCCATTTCTTTTCGATAGAGTGCAACCACGTCGCCGCTTTGGCCCTCGATGTATGCGCCGGCCACAAACAACACGTCTCTTCCCAATGCTTCTCTCGTCCAGCGTAAGACTTCTTGCTTTTCCGCCGCGCTCAGATAATTCACGTATCCGGTGTCCATATTCACTGCGTTCATCAGACCGGCCCGATTTGTAGCCACGAGGTGTTTTTGAAAGGCTTCAACCGCAACCTCGCCATTCGGCAAGTAAGGGAGCAGGGCCGCGGCAATTCCCTGGACCTTGCGGCCCGGCTTCTGCCTTTGAAGCAGCGAGGTGATGCTCATCGCTGGGCCTTCACAGCCTTCAGTTGTGCCGCTAATTCGGAAGTTTTGTAGTAACCGTCGAGCGGGTAGCATCCTGATGGCAGGCCTTTCCGTGGCGCCGTGGTGCAATCGCTGAACGTCCTGCAAACCCTCTTGTGCTGCATGCCCTTTCCGTGAGTCGCATCCCATAAAATTTCGGGATAGGTCAAAACCATTCGTCCCAGCCCCACAGCATCCACCCATCCTTCAAGTACTGCCGCTTGCGCCACCAGCGGGAGAAACTCCTGCAAGTAGCTGTATGCGCTCCCAACGAAAATCAGGTTTGGAAATTGCTCTTTCAATTGCCGCGTAACGCCCATCAGTTTGGCAACATTCGATAGAGGATCCTCAGGCGGCTGGTATCCATCCGATGGAGGGTAGAAGGCAGGCCGCTGAATGTGCGGATTGTAATAAGGGCTTCCCGCCGTGACATTCACCAGCCGAATGTTCAGCTCTTCTAACAAGGACAGGAATCGCATGGTCTCGCTTAAATCCATCTGTGTCGGGTCGCTGGGATTCAGGCCAAATCCCCAGTGATAAAGAAGCAACTCGTTAAAGGGCTCAGGTATCCCCGGGCCTGGTTTTCCATTGGCTGACTGCTGCGGATCAGGCCGGTACGGAATCGAATCAAACGCAGAAAATCGCACTCCAATCAGAAGCTTCGGCGCCAAGGCGCGAATTCCTTGTACTACTTCTCGTAAGAATCTCGTCCGGTTCTCAAAACTTCCTCCATACTTCCCTTCCCGCGTGTGCGCGCTGAGGAATTCATGTCCCAGGTATCCGTGGCAATGTTTAATGTCCACGAAGTCAAAGCCCATATCGCACGCCATTTTCCCCGCACGATGAAAATCTTCAATAATGGTCTCAATTTGACCGTCTTCAAGTAGCGGATAATCTTTAGGCAGCCCCAGCCGGCGATCCAATATCGGATGGTGATAAAGAATCCGCGGCTCAGGCCGGTCGTGCGCGTTCGGGCGGCAGAACCGCCCGGAGTGGGTCAATTGCAAGCCCACGAGCAGCCCTTTTCGCAGCGCTGTTGTCTTCTCATGTTCTTCAATGAGAACCCTTCGCAAGCCTGCCAGGCCCTCGCAAGTGTGGCGCGCAATCACAAGCTGATGTGGATTGGCGCGGCCTTCGTGCGATATAGCGACCGCTTCGCCTCCCCAGATCAGCTTCGCCCCGCTGCGTCCAAATCGTCGCCACCGGTGGATTGTAAGCTCGCTGGGGTTCCCATCCTTTGTTCCGTCCCACCCTTCCATAGGCTGAACGGCAATCCGGTTGCCGATCTGAATTCCCTCACGCGCCAGTGGAACCATCAAAGGAGAGTCAGGTCCGCCCACGACTTCCTTATCGCAGGGAATCTGCAAGCCGTGCGCCCGCACGTAGTCCAGAAAGCCTTCCACGTTTTTTACGCTGCCAAGACGCAGAAAAGGCCGCGTGCTCATGTGGCCCGCTGTCCTTTCGGCAGCACCGCCGCCGCGAGCGCGCCGAGCAGTGCCGTTCCGATTAGCGTAAAGAAGCCCAGCCAAGGAGACACTGCCTCGGCGACGCCGTTGGAGGTCAAAATTACTCCCATTAGAAGACCAAGCCGCTGAATGCCGAAAATCTCCGCGGTCACCAGAGGAACAATCATGTAGTCGCCCCCAAGACCCATTCCGAAAATAACCGGTCAGCAAGCCAACCCATCACCAATCTTCCCGCAATACTGAAGGCCAAAACCAAGGAGAGAGCCTGTGCCGCTTTGCCCTGCGTAAAATGCAGGTCCAGGCTCAAGAACAGCATAGCGGCCCCACTGCGAGTTTGCTCAACGCGTTGCCGGAGGTTACTTGCGCGCGCGTCCGGCCAAACTGCTGCACCATGAAATCGTAATCAAACGGAAGTCCCCACAGCGCCATGCCCACAATGCTGAACCGCACAAGGAAAGACGCAGTGGTAACTTTCACCGACTCACGATTCATCTCGGTTTGCGGCCGAGAGTCGCTCATAGACTGAGAAACTCTGCTTGATTCAAAGATCGGTGGCGTTTGAGTTGATTCTCCCAAAGTCGGCACTCAAATCTCGAGAGTCAAACGGCCCGGGCGTTTTCATCAAAAGCATCAAAAAAAACGGTATTCCAGGGCGCCGGGCTCTTGCTCGATTTCCGCTTTTCGGTCATAGCATTTTAGACTCGATCCTGTCGAGTTGTGCATCTGTCACGCCGCACGTGGCCGGGTGCGGAAATCGCCGGTTGCGCCAAAGCGGCGAACATCAAGCGAGTAGGCCTCAAACCCAGCCGAACCATTGTTTCGTTGCGCAGCAGGTGAAGGAACACCGGCTGCCTTTTTACCCACGGACCGAGTTATTGTGGCATACACCAACCGAACGAGTTTCGACAAATTCGAGGTGGCGCGAGCAAATCGTTTCCGAAGGGGAAGAGCAGTTTCGTGGTGTGAGAGGAGGGGGTCGCTGCGGGAGCGATTGATTCAAAAACACTTTGCGCGAACAATCGGCCGACCCGGAGCAGTTCGGGGGCCTGCCAGGCTGATTGCGCAATGCGAAATCTGCCGACAACAGAGGAGACGCGACCGCCATGACCATCTGGAGTCCGCAGGCATTTGCTCCGTCTCCGTCTATTCGCGTTTCTCTGTCACCAAGCGGGGCACGGTGACTAATCCAGAAGGTAGTGGTTCAAGTTTCTCCAAATCTTGGGGCTTGAAGCGTTCTCCGTATCGACTGTTAAGGAGGCGATAGTCAGGCAGCGCGCGGCCCGCAAGCTCGTTAACCGCCAGGTTAGAGACGGCAATTCTCAGGCGGTTCTGGCCCGCGCGAATTGAGGAGGTAACATCAAGCCGGTAGGGCGGCTTCCAAATCGCGCCGCTCTCCCGCCCGTTGAGGAAAACCAAAGCCGCTTCCCGCAGCGGGCCCTCCAGCAAGGCCTGAAAGTGCGGCAGACCACTTGGCGGCGGTTCGATCGGCGAGCCGGGTCCGAAATCGAGCCATGTGCGCTTACCCAACCAATCTGCCGAAACCGTGAAATCCTTTTCATAGACAGCCTCTCCGGAATAAAAGAGCGTCGCCTCGTCATCGGTCCACGAACGTAATGCGTCTATCGGAATGGTGCGGGACAAGCTTGGAAAAGTAACAGTCCAGTTGCTTCCAAGATCGATAGTTTCCGCAAGGTTTCCCTTTTCGGCGGGAGGTGCATTCGAGGTGGTTTTGGGAGCCGCGGCCTGGTCGCTCCATACCAAGATCTGCGATTGGTAAGGTTGTAGTTCAAGTTGGACCGAGGGGCTTGGCTGCGCCGGCGCGACTTCGCCGGTGAATGGATCCCACCATTCCGCACAGCATCTCTTATTACGAAACATAGCCGTAGTCGAGAGCGGTCGATTTGAGGTGTTGGCCAGGAAATAGAGATCGGCAAAGGGCAGCTTGCGATGCACAAAGCCCAGATCTTCCGCCCTCGGAGAAGTGGCGACGTCCGCAGTGAAATGTTGGCTGAGAAAGGCGGTCAGCGCGTTGTCATCGGCGAGGAAGTAACCCTTCGCCCCAGGGCCGCGAAAGAGTTTCCGGATAATTGCGCGGACTTTGGACGTGTCCAGCTTTCCTTCCAGAAGTCCCGGCGCCATAGACGGAAGAGCGCGCACAGCGATTATTACGCCCCCTTTTTCAGCGTATTGCTCAATCTTCTGACAGGTCGAAACAGGCAGACGCTCGATTCCAGGCAGAATGAGAACGGGATAAGGGATTCCGATCTTTTCGATGGCCTCCGCATCGATGAAATCGAAATTCAGGCGCGCGGCCAGGATTTGCGGAATCACATTCGGGCCGAGCAACCCTTGCATAGAGTCGCTTACCGAGTCGCTTCCTGCTTTGAAGCGCGACCACGCATCGTCGGTAGGCAAAAGTAAGGCAACGTCGACTACCGGGCTGCCTTGGCGCAAAAGGTAGCTCACCCTCTGGAGATACCGCGCGAGCTCCGGCATCACCGGCCACCAAGGGTTGTGGTCGTCCAGCGCCGTGGCTGCATAGAAGCTCCAGCCTGGTTCTGGGATTCCGGGAGGCGAGTAGGGCCATCCGTGTCCGACGATCTGGTTGATGCCTTGGAGGAAGTAAAGGTCCGCGTCTGCCTTGAAATCCAGTGGCGTCGCTCGGAAAGCCGGTGAGTGCAACCACGTCCATGTCTCAGCTGACGTTACATTATTCCCGTACAAATGACTTGCCGAAGAGGCCCAACGTGATGGGGAAAAGCCCCTCCAGTGATCGCCCTCGCCCTCCGGCAAATCGACAACGGCATTGCTCGAAAGCGCGACTGCCGGACTCCCATACGTTTGCGAACGAAACCGCGTACCGTGTTGCGCGGCCCACTCGCGAACGGGCGTAAGGTAGCGCTCGTTGATGAGTTCCGTGAGCGTCTTGCCCCAGTCGTGCCGAATGTCGGAAGTCTCTGGACCAATGTCCTGCACCAGAGCAGGCAAGTAGGGCTTCAGGTCGTAACCACGCCGCTTCCGGAATTGTTCCAGCAAATCCGCGGTCCAATCCGAGCCGTATACTTCGAGACTATCGCTAAACACCGCATAGGGCGGGGCCTTTCCGAATGCGCCCAGCAGGCGCTCACCAACATTGCGCAGGTGGTTGTCGATGGCCGCACGATCGAAGTGATCGAGAACGAAACCTTCGGCCCCAACGGCGGGGCGCTTTACCATCATTCCCGTGCGGCTGGCAATGAACCAAGCTACGCTTTGCGCGGTCGGATTGTTCGGCAGATTCACGCGACCGTTGCGAACCTCCGAAAGGTTCAGCACAGAAAAGGAGTTGGGCGCGTGTCCCGAATCGATGAGAAAAGCTGCGAGAAGTTCCTCTCCAGAGCTGATCGACGGCACCGCCAGCGAATCCGCGCCAGCCGGAATGGGCGTCTGGACGACACGCAGTTTGCCTGCGGCTTGCGTTACAGGAATGTGCGACCCGCCGAAGGGCCAGCCGCTGCCAAGCGTTATGTCCACGCGAAGGCCTAATTCCCGGGCCGTGTCGGCAGCAAAGCGCAAGTTATCAAGAAACTCGTCGGAAAGATAAGGCGTATTGCGGAATCCGGTAGCAGGATCATCCAGTGCCAGGGGATAAACCGGTTGAATCTCCACGCCGCCGATGCCCGCTTGCTGCATGGCTTGCAATTCACGCCGTAGCTCCGGCCTAACGACCGCCGGGCCAAACCACCACCAGCGCGCCATCATGCGGCAATCGGGCGGAGGATTCGCAAACCCGGCTCGCAGTGCAGCAAGCGTATTCGTTTGCGGCGACTCACGCCTGCCGAGAAGTCCTACTGCCACGCAAAGCAAGGCGAGAAACACATGAAATCGCAGGCGGCCCAAAGTTTCCATCCTCGCTGCGAAGCATACCCAAGCGGTCCGCTGGCGCAAAAAGAAAATTCATGATGGCTGGAATCATTTCGCAATGCGCAACGTGCACCGCAAGGTTAAATAGACTAGAGACAGCGCGACGTGCTTTCACCAGCGCCCCGGGTGCCGGCTTCATCCCCAGCGAGTTTGACCCTCGCATCCTACAGTTCGCTTTGAAGTTCCACTTCTAGCGAGTGCTCATGAGCCCATTGCGGCGTGGGTTCGAAATTAACTCCTGCCGGGCGCCAAATGCCAAACGGTTCTTTCCTGAGTAACACGGTTAAAGTGTTAGAGAGCGCCCGGTCTGGTAAAATGTCCCGCATCTTAGGTGCTTCAGTCCCGAGGACATTGATGATCGACCGCCGTCTGTTCGTGAAGCGCACCTTCCTCGGCGGATTGGCACTTTGCTTGGACCACTGGGCGACCTCGCCAGCCTACAGCCAAGACTTAATCCCTCCCGTGCCGGCCATACACGTAAGCGAACCGGCGGGAACGCAGCCTTCTCCATTGCGCATGCCCGGGCTCCTTCCGGGCCGCGTTGTAGAAATCGCGGATCCCCAAGCGATTGTGGCCAATCGTGTTTCACAGCCCGTCATCGGTCGGATGCTCGACCGTGCTTTGCGCGAATTGACGGGAGCACGAGACATCCGTGAAGCGTGGAGCAAATTCATCGAACCGAAGGACATTGTGGGCATCAAGATCAATCCCTCGGGAGCTCCGGCCTGCTGCTCTTCTCCCGAAATCGTGAGGGAAATTGTCGCTGGCGTGCAATCGGTCGGAGTTCCAGTGCAAAACATTCTTGTCTACGATCGTTACGCGTATGAAATCGAGATCGGCAGTTACCAAACGCTTGTGCCGATGGGTGTGCGCGTCATTGGCGTAGAAGATCGCAAGCTGGATGCTTCCGGCTACGATTCCAATATCTATTGCGAGGCTAACTTTTTTGGTGAATGGGAAACACGCTCCTATATGGCCAGTATTGTATCTTCCAGTTTGACGAAGATCATCAGCGTTCCCACGATGAAGGATCACTCCGCGGCGGGGGTCACAGGCTGTCTAAAAAATATTGGCTATGGAACGTTCAACAACGTGGATCGCTCTCACCGCCGTCCATTTTCCTTTACGGACCCGTTGATTGGAATCATGTGTTCGGTTGAACCCCTGCGCTCGAAGGCCGTGCTTCACATTATGGACGGCATGAGAATGCTTTGGCACGGCGGGCCGCTCAGTCAGAACCGCAAGTTTATTTTTCCCGCGGGCATATTGATGGTCGGCACGGACCCCGTCGCAATGGACACCATTGAACTCGAAAAGATTGAGGCGAAACGCCGCAAAGAAGGCGCGCCCAGCGTGTGGTCACGCGATCCTAAGAGTCTGACCAACAATGGTGACGAATTTTACGAGGATGCCACCAAGAATCTGTTCTACCGCCAGCCCCATCACATCGCCGCGGCAGGAAAGCTCGGTTTGGGCACCTCCGACCTTAAGCAAATCGATCATCGTGTGCTCGGTGCTGGCTGATGGACGCGACATTTCGTTGTGAGGTTCAAGTAGAAGTGGTGAGCGACTGGCCTAGCCTGCTCTGCGACAGTAGGCACAGCGGCGGACAACCCCCGCAGCCGTGGCGAGCTCCCCGAAGATCTCTTTGGCAGGCTAGCGTTGAAGGATCCGTGAGGAGCGCTCCGATCTTATACGACGGACTCCTGTACGTCTCTTCTCTGGCTGGCTTTCTAAATGCGATCGATACTTACACCGGCAAAGTGCGATGGCGGTTCAAAACTATGGCGCCGATCCACTCAACGCCGTCACTGAATTCAGGGAAAGTTCTTGTCACTTGTGACGGCGGCAGGTTGTATGCGATTGATGCGACCAGTGGCACAAAAACTTGGGATGTGCCAACAGACGCGGAGGTTTGGACCTCGGCGATCGTCTCGAAAGATACGATCTTCTTCGGCGACACAAGCGGACACATGCAGGCCGTGAGCTCTGCTGACGGGGCGCTGCAATGGAAACGCGCGCTCGGAGGCAAAATCTACTCGACCGCTTGCATTGCGGGACAGCAGGTCTTCGTAGGCTGCAGCGACGGCAAAATGTACAGCATGGATGCAAAATCCGGCAACATTCTCTGGAAGACGGCCACCGGAGACGGCATCGACAGCTCGCCAGCCGTTGCCAAACAGACGTTGTTTGTGGGCTCGCTCGATTATTTCTTCTACGCAATCGACACGGTGAACGGGGCCATTCGTTGGCAGTACGAAGCCGAGTTGGGCATCACTTCTTCACCCGCCGTTTCTGGCGATCTTGTTGTTTTCGGATGTAAGGGAGGCGTCCTCCGGGCGCTCAACGTACAGACCGGAAAAGTGATATGGGCGCAGCGTCTCGGCCAAGCCATCACCGCACCGCCCGTAATCAGTGGAAGTACAGTCTGGATCCAGTCGGGAATAACCTACGCGCTGAACCTGGCCGACGGTAACATCCTCTGGCGCGCTGGCCTTGGAAATTCGCTGCAATCCGCTCCGGTTGTTACGGAAACAGCGATTTACTTGGCCAGCATGGAAGGCGACGTTTATGCGCTGGCTTAAATCTGCGGTGTTAGCGTCCCTGACCTTGGCCATGCTGCCGCTCCCATCCATCCTATGTTCGCCCCAGAAGAGCTCGTTTGTTCACCAGAAGCGCTACGCCATGGGTACGGTCTTTGAAATCGTCATCTACGATGAAGATTTGCCGCGCGCAGATGTTGCTGCGCGCGCCGCTCTTGATGAAGTTGTCCGTCTCGACGGGATTCTGAGCAACTACAAGCCGGAAAGCAACCTGAGCCGCATGAACCGAACTGCCCATTTTCAGCCAGTCCATGTTTCGCGCGAGCTTTACGAATTGATCGAAGAGTCGCTCTTTTACTCGCGTCATTCCGATGGCCAGTTCGACATCAGCGTGGGCCCACTTGTCGATCTTTGGAAAGCGGCTCTCGCCGGTGGACCCTTGCCTACGGCCGCCGACCAGGCTTCTGCGCTGCGTTGTGTCGGATATCAGAAAATCGAACTGCTACCGCCCGACCGCATTCAATTTCATTCCGATTGCATGCGATTGGACCTGGGTGCGATCGGGAAGGGTTACGCTGTCGATCGCGCAATAGAAATACTAAGCGCTCGTGGTATTCACCGCGCCTACCTCGACGCCGGAGGCAGCACCATCTACGCCCTGGGTGCGGCGCCCGGGGGCAATGCATGGCGCGTTCGTTTGCGCGACCCATCGCATAAGCTGGATCCAGAAGTGATGTTAATCAATAACAGCGTCTCCACCTCCGAGCAGAGCGCTCCGAGTTCGCTTCAAGGGGACGCGCCGGGCCACATCATTCTTCCCGGCACCGGGAAGCCCTTGCAAACACGCTATGCGATCAGCGTTACCGCTCCATCCGCTACTGCGTCCGATGCACTCGCAACCACACTGCTTCTGCTCGGCCCCACGAAGGGGGCGGCTTTGATGAAGACTTTGCATAACGTCTCTGCTATTTGGATCGATTCTGATGGCCAGCGCACACTTGCCGGCGACGGCGTCAGTTTCCTTCTGACCGGAGAGACCCGTCCGAGCCACGTCTCGCCACTGAAAAATAGAATCACCGCAATTTCAAAAGCTGCGAGGGAATCGCTCCCGTGAGGCGCATGTCCTTTCTTTGCCTGCTGTTTCTTGGCTCGATTGCCGCGGGCACCCCGGTAGCTGCGAAAGTCTTTCTCCGCGTGGAGCCGTCGCCCCTGCCTCCCGCCGATAAGACAGGGATTCATGACGTAGTCCTGCTCTGGCCCCTGCGGGATCTATCGGCCATCGCCAAACTCCGCGCTCAGGGTTACCGCGTTTTTCTACAGTGTGAATCCAAAGACCTCGCCGCCGCCGTCGTTACTGCGGACCGCGCAGCATTCTCGGGAATGATCGTCACCAACACTGTGCCCTCGAGCCAATCTCCCGCCGCCGAACAGCTTCGTCCTTACTTCGCCGCACATAGGAACCTGACATTCCGCGTGTTGGTCCCCGGCGGAAAACAGCCACAAATGAAGGGACGTTTGATGGTCGAACGTGACGGCGTCCTGCAAGTTTCAAGTCCTTCCTCCCAGCCTTGGCTCGATACCAATCTCGCTTTGATCAGGCTCGCGCAATCGATGGATGCGGAGTTACTTCCGATCCTCTACGATTTTCACTGGGACAAGTCGCAGGCTCTGCCCGATATATGGCACCCGGATGCCGAAGCCTATGCAGTGTCGATTGCCGAAGCGGACGCAATCCGCTCAGACGTCACCATCGATCTCCCCGGCTCACTGCAAAGGGCGCTCGTTGCGGACGATCCTCGGGCTTGGACGCTTTGGAAAGCCGTCATGCCCTACCTGGACTTCTCCTCTCACGCGCCAATGGAGAGGACGCTGCCAGTGGTGAATCTCGGTGTCATCTTCGATGACGCACAGGCCAGTTACGAGGCCGTTAACCTGATGGCGCGTCATAATCTTGCCTTCGAATCCGTTCGCTCCTCGGGTCTCACGCGAGCGCGGCTCAGTGGCTGGAACTCCGTCGTTGTCTTTTGCCCTTTGAATAAGGAAGCCCTAGCATTGCTTCGTAACTTTGCCGCGACTGGCGGGATGGTCATTTTTGTGAATACTCACGATGAATTTCCTTGGCACTCGGCTCCACCGCTTCGCCAGGAATCTCGCGTGAAAGTTTACTCCGTCGGTCGAGGTCAAGTCGTTGAACTCACAGAGCCGATTGTCGATCCGGAAAATTTCGCCCGTGACCTGCGCCGTTTGATCGGTAGAGAGCGATCGGCCCTTGCCTTGTGGAACTCCCTGACCACACTCGTAACCGGCTATCACGAGCAAAGTCGTTCAGACGTTACCCTGTACCTTGTAAACTACGCGGCCCAGCCCGACGATGTGCAAGTTCAAGTGAAGGGCCGCTTCACTCGCGTTCGATTGGAATCCCCCGAGGAACCCCGATGCGCTTCTCTGCCTTTCGTTGAACGCGAGGGGTTCACTGAATTTATAATTCCGGAGCTGCGCATCACTGCCAGAGTGCATCTCGACTCGGCTCGCGAAAGCTCCACCGCACCATAGCGGACCTAGCGGGGAGTCGAGTCGTTGTTGCGGGACAAGGAACACCGGATAATCATTCGCATCGAAGGGCAACCGAGGATGGACTTCTGTATTACCTCTCCGGGCCACGGCTCAATGCAGAGCACGCTTTGTTCGGCGCAACGCGGTTTTTTGAGACAGAATTCCTGGAAGCATCGAAAGGGGCCTTTAATGCGGCAAACGGTAAAGGCAGTTTTCACGTTGGCGGAATTATTCATAATTGCGGTTGGCGTAGCTAACGCGCAGTTACCCAGCACGGAGTTACCTAAGCATGACTTACTGCTAAAGGGCGGGCAGGTCATCGATCCAGCCAGCGGATTGGACGGAAAAATGGACGTCGCTGTTTCCCTTGGGAGGATCGCCGCAGTTGAAAAGGACATTCCTGTTACTCAGGCTGCAAAGGTCGTGGATGTCTCCGGTTTCTACGTTACACCTGGGCTGATCGACATTCACGACCACATTGGCCACGGAGGCGCGCCGCTGAATTGGTTCGCTGCCGACTCTCCAGATCACGAAATTCCCGTCATAACGGAACTCACAACTGATCCGCGCTCGCAATTGGCTCCGCTCGGAATTCCAGCGGATTTAGCTTTGCAGTCGGGCGTAACGACAATCGTTGACGCGGGGACGGCGGGTGCGGACACGTTTCTACAAGAGAAGGAAAAGGTGATCGACCACGCCAAGGTACGCGTGCTGGCTTTTCTTAACATCGTAGCAGATGGCATCAAGGGTGGATTGGAACAAAACGCTGATGCCATGGACGTGAAGCGGTGTGCCGACACGATCTTGAGATATTCAGACATCATCGTCGGCGTAAAAACCGCTCATTACTGGCCGCAGAAGCCATTGGATGACCTGCACGCTGCTTGGGCCGCTGTAGATCGCGCCATCGCTTGCGGAGAAGCAGCAAAAGTTCCTGTGATGTATGATTTTTGGCCGCGTCCTGAGAGAAGCTATGCCGAACTCATTCTCCAAAAGGCCAGACCCGGAGATATCCATACTCATGTTTTTGCGCAGCAATTCCCCATCCTTATTGAAGGGAAAATCAATCCCATCCTGCAACAAGCGCGAAACCGGGGCGTCATTTTCGATGTGGGCCACGGAGCAGGGAGCTTCTGGTTCCGAAATGCCGTGCCTGCAGTCAAACAAGGATTTGTCCCTGATTCGATGTCCACCGACTTACACGCAGGCGATTTCACAATTTTGAGTATGAGCAATGTGATGTCCAAGTTTCTGAGCATGGGAGTTCCACTGGCCGATTTGATCCGCCGTTCCACCGTCAATCCTGCACACGAAATTCATCGGCCAGAGCTGGGAACTTTGTCTGTTGGCAGGGAGGCAGACATCGCTGTTTTGCAGGAGTTGCACGGTCATTTCGGCTATGTTGATTGTGGTTATGCCAAGATGGAAGGGACTTCACAGATCGTGGCGCGAATGACGGTTCGTGCCGGGCGAATTCTCGATGATCCTTCCGGTTTAAGTATGGTCCAATGGGAAAAAGCGCGTCCGCAATATTTCAATATTCCCATGGGACAAGGTTCTCTTCCGGCAACCGCCGACAGTTATCCGAGAAACTAAAAAGGAGGAAGCGTGCCGCGATCGATCAATCGTCGAAAGTTTTTGCGCAACGGGAGTCAGGCTGTCGCCGGTGGCGTGTGTATCGGCAGCGTATTGCCTGTGAACACCTCTATACCCGAAGCGCCCGCATCAGCCGTAGATTATTACCAGAAACTTGGCGTAACGCCGTTCATTAACGCGGCCGGCACCTACACGATCCTGTCGGCCTCGACCATGCCGGATCAGGTACAAGCGGCCATTTCGGCAGCTGCGCAAAAGCCAGTCCATCTGATGGAGCTGCACAAAGCGGCCGGGGAATATCTTGCCAAGCGATTACGTTGTGAAGGTGCCTTGGTAACGTCGGGCGCCGCCGCTGGAATAAAGCTGGCGACAGCAGCGTGCATGACTCGGGGGAACAAGTCCGCGATTATCAATATCCCGACTGAAATGCAGGGATTAAAGAACGAAGTCATCGTCCAAAAAGCGCATCACTACGATTACGATCACGCGATTCGAGATTGCGGCGCACGGTTCGTCGACGTGGAAACGCTTGACGAATACGAACGCGCCTTCACCGAACGCACGGTGATGACGCAATTCTTCAATGCTGCCGAGGGAGGGCGGATCAGCAGGGAAGATTGGGTCCGCGTGGCTCACAAGCATGGAGTCCCTTGCTTCAACGATGCAGCTGCCGATGTCCCCCCTATTTCAAACCTCTGGAACTACACCGAGATGGGCTTTGATCTGGTGGCTTTTTCAGGGGGAAAAGGTATTCGTGGACCGCAGTGCACCGGGTTACTGCTTGGGAAGAAAGAGCTGATCGAGGCGGCTCAACTTAACAATTCACCGTATTCAAACACAATCGGTCGCGGGATGAAAGTGGGAAAAGAAGAAATCGTTGGTCTCGTGGCAGCGGTGGACTGGTTTCTTGCGCAGGACGATGCTGCAATGGAAGCGGAATATCGCAAGCGAGCCGCGCTAATCGCAGAGCGCGTGCAAAGCGTGCCGAGCGTAGAAGCAAGAGTTTTTATTCCTCCCGTGGCTAACCATGTCCCGCACCTGATGATCACCTACGATATGAATCGAATCAAGCTCTCGGCAATTGAGGTCATGCAAAGGATGCGCGAAGGAACCCCGCGCATCGAGCTGAACCCATCCACGGGCGGAGGCCCCGCCAGCGCCGGTCTGGCTGGAGGCAGCAACGTGATCGTCGTGGGAGTTTGGATGTTGCAACCGGGCGAAGATCAGATTGTAGCGAGTCGTCTTCGGGAGGTCTTATCCGAAGGAGCGAAATGAGCACGAGCCGCACTGTTGAAGGCCGGCTTGCCTCTTCACGGCCGGTTTCAAAACGCCCCAGGAGTTAACAACGGGACACCCCGCGTCACATCCCAACTGCCATAGATCAACAGCCAGATGAGCCCGGCAGGTTCGCGCGATAGCTCGTCGGAAGCTCGTTCTACTTGGCGAGCCAAATGGCGCTCATGGACCTGTCTAGAGATATACGCACGCTAAAACTTACCCTTAAAAATAAGTGCTGAGTCCTTGAGTTCAAACGGGTCGGCACCATGGTACGAATTGGTGCCTGTACTAGCGGGCGAATATGAGGAAGCCCGATTTTTGTCCTGTTGAGCAGTAGACGCCGCGGGAAGGGGAATATAGCCTCAACACCCAACCGAGCGATAAGCCAGGGGCGGGCTGGCTTAATAAAGCTCCATCCCGGTCAACTACGCTCCCACGTTTCAAAAAGCCGCGTACCGGAGAACACAAGTTCGCAGGATACAAGGATGCTGTCCATGAAGCGGTGGCGTATAGTTTTGCGTTTTTTGCTTCTCGGAGTTGGGATTGTGAGTGGTGGATGTACTGGAGTTGTCTTTCCAGTGGCGCCCGCGATCACTGCGCAGCCGACTAGTCAGACCGTGACAGCAGGGCAGACGGCCACGTTCACCGTAGTGGCCGCGGGCACCGCGCCATTGAGCTACCAATGGCAGAAGAACGGCACCGCCATCAGCGGGGCGACTTCAGCAAGCTACATCACGCCCGCGACAACCTCCGCGGATAGTAGCGAGCAGTTCGTTGTCGTGGTCAGCAACTCCGCGGGAAGCATGACCAGCAGTGCAGCGACACTTACGGTAAATGCGGCCGCGGCGGCACCTTCGATCACTACCCAGCCGGTCAACCAGACCGTAACAGCAGGGCAGACCGCCACGTTCACCGTGGTGGCTACGGGCACCGCACCATTGAGCTACCAATGGCAGAAGAACGGCACCGCCATCAGCGGGGCGACTTCGTCGAGTTACACCACGCCAGCGACGACCTCGGCGGATAACGGTGCGCAGTTCGCGGTGGTGGTCAGCAACACGGCAGGGAGCGTGACCAGTAACGCGGCCACGCTTACGGTGAACCCGGCGGGCACAATGCCGCAGTTTGGACACGTCTTTATCGTCATCGGGGAGACCTCTGCCTACAGCCAGACTTATAACAGCAGCAACATGCCGTACTTGACCTCGCTCGCCAATCAGTACGGGCTGGCCACCAAGTATTGGGCCGACACCCATCCTTCGATCGGCAACTACGAAGTTTTCACGGCGGGACAAGTCTTTACCAATGACGACACCCAGACACCGTCTAGTTTGCCTCTCTCCTCGGACAACATTGCCTTTGAGGTGCAGCAGGCGGGCAAGACCTGGAAAGACTACGTGGAGAACCTTCCGAGCGCATCGGGCTGTGGCGGCCTAAATAGCGGGAGCTACATCGTGCGCCACGACCCGCTGCAATATTTTACGAACATCAACACCCAAACAGCGAATTTTGTTTGCTTCAGCCAATTCGCCACGGACCTGGCGAATCATGCGCTGCCAAATCTTTCCTGGCTGTCGCCGAACGGGTGCGATGACGCGCACAGCTGCTCGATCGGCACATTCGACAACTGGCTACAGACCGAAGTCGGCCCGCTCCTGGCGAGCAGCTATTTCCAACCCGGAGGCGACGGCTTGCTGATTGTCGCTTTTGAGGAAGACAACAAATCCGGGACCCCCAACTGCAGTACCACAACGGTCGGGCAAGGCTGCGGCGGTCAAGTCGAAACGGTGCTGATCAGCCAGCTCAGCAAGCTGGCCTACCAGTCTACAGCCGGGGACCCTGCCAACTACAACAACACCTACGATGGAGCCAACATCCTGCGCACCATCGCCGACGCGCTTCGAGTGAACACGTCCGGCCTGGGCGGGGCATCCACGCGGCTCCCTATGGCCGACTTCTTTACGGTGAATGCGGCGGTCGGGCCCGCGGTCACCACGCAGCCTGCGAACCAGACGGTGACGGTAGGGCAGACGGCCACGTTCACTGTGGTAGCCACGGGCACCGCGCCATTGAGCTACCAGTGGAAGAAGAACGGCGCAGCCATCAGCGGGGCGACTTCAGCTAGCTACACCACGCCCGCGACAACCTCCGCGGACAATGGTGCACAGTTCGTCGTGGTAGTCAGCAACGTGGCGGGGAACGTAACCAGCACCGCAGCCACGCTCACGGTGAATGCAGCAGCAGCGGCACCCACGATCACGACCCAGCCAGCCAATCAGTCGGTAACAGTGGGGCAGACGGCCACGTTCAGTGTGGTGGGCGCGGGAACGGCGCCGCTCAGTTACCAGTGGCAGAAGAACGGTACGGCCATCAGCGGGGCGACTTCGGCGAGCTACACCACGCCCGCGACAACCTCCGCGGACAATGGTGCACAGTTCGTTGTGGTAGTCAGCAACGTGGCGGGGAACGTAACCAGCACCGCAGCCACGCTCACGGTGAATGCAGCGGCAGCGGCACCCACGATCACGACCCA
>Ga0209577_10001584_pt1 | contig 22501 bp, 22 predicted proteins | sample GraSoiAngelo_109_FD_185874 | JGI IMG/M metagenome (GOLD analysis project Ga0209577, IMG submission 185874) | Grasslands soil microbial communities from the Angelo Coastal Reserve, California, USA - 14_0903_12_20cm (SPAdes) (version 2) | ecosystem: Environmental > Terrestrial > Soil > Grasslands...
TTTCTGGTGGACTTGAATGCCCGTGTCATTAATGACTTGCGCGAGATGCGCGCCCTGTTGCGCTGAAGTCCTTTGCCAAGGCATCGCGCCCGAGAGCGTCAGGCAATGCATTAAGTCGCCATGCTCGTCCATCCAGTGGCGTCGTTTGTCGAGATCGTAATCGAGCGGATAGGAATTGGCCAGGGGCTGTCCCAGATCGGCCAGCGCTTTGTCGTAAGGCTCCGGAGACCAGTGCGAATGCATGTCAATCGCCTCTGGCTTGCCCACTCCTCCCTTGCCTGGCCGCGCCGCCCACCAGGGTATTCCCTGAGATGATGGCGGCTGCGCCGACGCCGTGACGTCACTCAGTGCGCCTATCGTGGCAGCCGCGCCCGCGGCAGCCCTGATGAAATCACGGCGTCCGATCGTCGATCTACCAGAAGATCCTGCACCGGCAATTTTGGAATTTTTCATGGCCACCTCGTACTTCCGTGGGAACGATGGGGGTCGTTATATCACAGCATCGCTCACTCCAGGTAAGCCCAGCGGAGAATGCACTCGAAGATTTCGCCGAATCATTCGCACAGGCGCTGCTTGACGGCCCGCCTGGCCGGGGAGCCGGCGGTGCAGGGTCATTCAGAGAAGAGCTTGGGCTGAGCGGGGGCCGCGGCGGTGGGTTTGCGGCGCGCGACGCCGACGACGCCGAGTACAGTCACTTCGCTGAGCGCGCTGCGGGGCACAAAAATTCGTACGGCCGCGCCGTTCAAGTCCGGCGGGGTGATCTGAATACCGGAATCGAGCAGGGCTAGCAGGTCGTTGTTTACTACGCCTTCCAGAGTTTCGTTATCGCGAAACTTCAGTCGCACCCACAGGCCATCCAGTTTCGGGCGGCTGAAAAACGCTTTGCGCTCGGGCTCGTAGTCTTCTGTGAAGTCGCGCACGAAATACACCGCACGAATCTCTTTCAGCGGAACTTCGCGATGCTCGCCATTGGTGGTGAGAACGTCGAGAGGATCGTCGGGGAGGCGCGTGGGATTGAGGTAGCCCTGCAGCGTGGTGTGGTCGGAGAAGGTGACGACGACCTTTTTGTGCGTGGACGCTGCGGCGCGCGCTTTCACAAGCTAGATGCTACACGAAAAGCCCTTGGAAAACGGGCGCCTTGCGCAAAGGTGCTTGGCGCCACATCGCGCTTCCGCGCGGGAGTCAACTCAGCCCTAGCATAATGAAGTGCTTCTTGCCCCCCTTGCGCCTTGCGGAGCGATCTTGCAAAGTGGGGCTGGGTATGTTATGGTATCGGCGCTTAGCGCGTTCAACTCATTGTTTCGATTGGACTTAGGCTAAGACGCCGCCTCTTGAATCAAAAGAAGCAGATCCTCAAGTCAGCCTCGGTCATCTCCCTGGTCACGATTCTCAGCCGCATTCTCGGTTACGTCCGGGACCAGCGCATCACCCTGCTCCTAGGCACAACGCCGACGGCCGACGCCTTCGTGCTGGCCTACCGCATCCCCAGCCTGATCCGGCGGCTGGTGGGGGAAGGGGCGGTCACTGCGTCGTTCATCCCCGTTTTCGCCAACTACTTGAACAACAAGCCGCGCGAGGAGGTGTGGGAATTCGCGCATCGCTTGTTCTGGACGCTGGCGGTGCTGCTCGCGGCTATCACCATGTTGGGAAGCGTCTTCTCGTCGCAATTCATGCACCTCTTCACCTTCTTTGCTCCCGGACAACCGGCCTGGGAACAAGCCGTCTATCTGAATCGAATCATGTTTCCGTACATCTATTTCATCGGCCTCTCGGCGCTGGCCATGGCCATCCTGAACTGCTTTCACGTTTTCGGGACGCCCGCGGCCACTCCGGTGTTGCTGAATCTTTCCATCATTGCTTCGTCGGTGGCGGCCGTTTCGCGGCATTTTTCGAGTGCAGCGGTTTCGCTGGGCGTTGGCGTGCTGATCGGCGGGGCCTTGCAATTTCTGTTTTTGGTGCCGCAATTGGTGCGCCGGGGAATGCGTTTCAAGTTCGGGCTATCACTGCGCCATGAAGGCGTTCGCTCTGTGGGAGGTTTGCTCGCGCCGGGATTTTTCGGCATCGGCATGGCCCAGATCAATTTTTTCGTGGGCACGATTTTCGCCTGGAATTGGTCATGGGCGGTTACGCCATCGCCGTAGCTACAGCGATTTTGCCGATGATGTCGCATCAAGCCGCAGCCGGGGCCATGGAGGAGATGAAGTCCACGCTGGCCTTTTCACTGCGCATCGTTTCGTTCATCACCATACCCGCCGCGGTGGGCCTGGTGGTGATGCGCGAGCCCGTCATCAGCGTGCTTTTCCAGCACGGCGAATTCATCGCCGAATCCACGGAACTGACTACGCGCGCACTCTTTTACTATGCGTTCGGCCTACCGGCCTTCGCCGCGATCAAACTAATTGTGCCGGCGTTTTATTCGACGCACGATATGCGTACGCCGGTTCGCGTGGCGGCTTGGTCGCTGGGCTTGAACATCGTCCTGAACGCGCTCTTCCTGCGGTGGTTTTTTCCCCTTTTGGGTAACGGGGGACCCGCGGTGGCCACGGTCGTCGCGGCGTATTTTAACTTTTTCACCCTGTTTGTGGTTTTCCGGCTGCATTTTGGCCGCCTGGGCACGCTCGACATACTGGCTTCGCTGGCGCGCAGCGGAGCCAGCGCCGGGATTATGGGAACACTGTGCTGGATGGGGCTGCACGTGTCGCACTTCGAGACCCATGCGCGTTTCCTGCCACGCCTGGCGATTTTTGGCGTTTTGCTCGTAGGCGCTACGGCCATATATCTCCTGCTCGCCTGGGCCATGCGTTGCGATGAGCTTTCTGAAATTTATGGCATTGCCATGAATCCCCAGGCTCCCGCCGCGGGCCTGGCAGGTTTGAGCCAGGAATCCTGACCGTGCAGATCCATATGCTGATCGCCTCTTTCATGAATTACATCAAAGTCGAAAAGGGCCTAGCTCCCAACACGCTGGCGGCTTATGCCCGCGATTTGCGCAAATTCCAGAGCTTTGCCGAAAAGCGCGGCCTGAGTCTCGAGGCGCTGAACCGCGATCACGTGGTTGATTTCCTGGACGACCTCTACCGGCAAGGGCTCGATAGCCGCACGGTAGCGCGCCATCTGGTTTCGGTCCGCAATCTTTTTCGCTTTGCGCTGGCCGAGGAAGCGCTCTCGACCGATCCCACGCTCAATTTGGAGTCGCCGAAGATGCGAAGATCGTTGCCGGCTTACCTGCGCATGGAAGATGTGGACCGCTTGCTGAATCAGCCGGACCCCGGGACGCCGCGCGGGTTGCGCGATCGAGCTATCCTCGAAGTGCTCTATTCGACGGGGGTGCGGGTCTCGGAACTGGCTAACTTGAAAGTATCTGACCTCGAAATGCACATGGGCTGCTTGCGCTGTATCGGAAAGGGTGATAAGGAGCGTCTGGTGCCGGTCGGGCGAAAAGCGCTGGCCGCAGTGCAGGCCTATCTGGCGAAGTCGCGGGGGCAGCTTTTGGGGGGGCGCAAGGCAGGGAGCGCGAGCCCCTGGCTCTTCGTAAATCGCTTTGGTAATCGCCTCAGCCGCATCGCCGTCTGGCGTTTGCTGACCGCATACGGACGGCGCGCCGGCATACGGGTGCGTCTCTCGCCCCATAAGCTGCGGCATAGCTTCGCCACGCACTTGCTCGAACGCGGTGCGGACCTTCGGTCGGTGCAGTTGATGTTGGGCCACGCCGATATTTCGACGACACAGATCTACACGCACGTGATGGAAGAGCGCTTGAAACAGGTCTACAAAGCGCACCATCCGCGCGCGTGATGGGGACCCCGGTTTCGCTCAGAATGACAGCGAAAGCTCTTTCGCAACGGTGAGTGCAGAGTCGCTAGGAGAGGCAGCGAGGCTGGAGAAGAGAATAGCGCACTATGCCTGACTACATGTACATGCTGGAAAGCCGGCTCTCCGCCGAGCAGCGCGCCGTATTGGTGCGCATGCAGGAGCTGGGCGTGGAGACCTCCACCAACGTCTATCTCACCGGCGGTGCCGTTCGCGATCTGATTTCGGGAATGTCCATCCGCGACCTCGATTTCACCGTCGAGGGCAATCCCTCGCGTCTCGCGCGCGAACTCGAGAAGGGCGGAGGGCGCGTGGTGGAGGAGGATGAAAAGCTGCGCCACGTCGACATGATCTTCTCAGGCGACGTGGATGGCAGCATTGAGGCGGCTCGCGAGGAAATCTATGCGCGCCCGGGTGCGCGTCCGGAGACACGTTGGTCCACGATTATGGAAGACCTGCGTCGCCGCGATTTTTCCCTGAACGCCATTGCTATCTCGCTGAACGCCGCCTCGCGCGGCCTGCTGCTCGATCCCACCAACGGCCTGGCCGATCTGGAGAGCCGCGAAGTGCGCGCGCTTTCGATCCACAGTTTCACGAATCAGCCGGTGCGCTTGCTGCGCGCCATTCGTTATTGCGCGCGCATGGAGTTCAAGCTCGAGTCGCGCACCGAGGATTGGTTCAACCTGGCGCTGGAGAGAGGGCTGCAGGAATCCATTCCTCTCGCCGAAGCCGGCAACGAACTCCGCCAGCTTGCACGGGAAGATAAGCCGGTACAAATTCTCAAGGCTTGGGAGGCGCGCCGCCTGCTCGAGGCTGTCTCTGCTCTGCTCGCCAAGCGCCATCCGCATTACGAAATGCTGGCACGCATTCTGCGCGCGCGTGATGATCTCGCCGCCGCCGGCATTCGCCCGCGCCTCTTTGCGCCGGTAACCTACGCGGCGTTGGGGAAGCTGAAAGACCGGGAATTGTCTACGACTCTGCACCGCCTCGAATATCGTCAACAGGAGATCGAGGCGGTCACCAGCCTGGAGGAGCGCGCGCAGAAGATCACCGCAACGCTCGCCGGCCGAAAAACCTCCGCGCCCACCGAGGCCTACGCCTTCCTGGAGAAGGCGCCGGCCGAATTACTCGCCGCTATTCTCGCGGAATCCTCCAATTCCAAGGCGGTTGGCAAAATTCGCACCTATCTCAATAAGTGGCGGCCTCTTCGGCAAGCCTTGCCCGCCGCCATCCTCGAGCTCGAAAGCATCGGGATGGCGCATGGGCCAAAGTTCGATAAGGTCATCGACGATCTCTTCCAGGCCCAGTTGCAGGGCAAGGCCAGAAATCCGGAACTTCGCCTCAAGCTTTTGCGGAAACTCTCCGGCATAAAAGAGCCGCCGAAAAAGAAGGCCGACGAAAAGGGAAAGAGGCTAGCCGAAAAGCCCAAGAAAAAACTGGTAGGCAAGCAGCCCGTAGTTTCGCCGGCGCCCGGCGCGCCGGTGGAATCTCAAAAGACTGCGGAGACGCTCGCACGCCTGCAAGCAGCCCGAAAAGGCAAAGCTTCGGCGCCAGCGCCACCCCCGGCCAAAGCCCCCAAAGCCAAGGCCAGCGCCGCCCGCAAGCGCTGATCCTCACGGAACGAGGCTGCCCCCTGAAGAGAGATTCTTCGAGTATGCCGCTAAACTCGCCGCCGTGCGGAGTTTTAGAACTGCAATCGCTGCAGGCGGGCGACGAGATCTGCTTTTATCTCTCGGAATGCGGGGGTTAAACCCGCCGTTGCACCGCACCAGTCCCGCGGCCTATTTTGCCGCGGTAATCGAGTCCACCTGGATAGTCTTGCTCTTGGCGTCCAGCGTTCCGACGATCTTCACTTTTTGGCCCGCGAATTTTTCCGGAGCCTTCTGGTCGCCCAGCGCGTAAGTATTTTTGCCGTCATACAGCACGTACGTGGCGCCGTGGATACTGACGCAGGCCATGGTGCACACGGCGTCCGTTGGCCCCATTTGCATTTGGGAATGATCTGCTTTAGCGCACATGCCGTCCGTAATAGTGCCAGTGAACGTCTGCTTGGGCGGAGCCGCAGACAGCACTGCAACCGCGAGGAGACTTACGGGAAGGGTCAAGATCAAGGGTTTCATAACATCGCATTCCGCTGAGACTCGTTCGGCCCAACCTTTACGTGCTCAATGTCGCGGCAAAACTGTGACCTGCAATTACAGCCTGTCATACTGACGAGTCCGCCCTGGGCGGACAACGAAGAATCCCTCTGTTGCCTTTTTCACAGAGAGATTCTTCGGGTGTCGGCATAAACCCGCTCAGGAGGGCAAGGCAACACCTGCATCAAGGAGATGCACGACTAAAGTCAGCTGCAGCCCGGTTGACTGCGTGGTCGCGCCCGGAACGGCGATGGTCATGTGCATGCGAGCGTGCTCCTGGTCGGGGCCCATGAAGTGGTACCACACCGACCCGTATTGGGGCTTCACGCGCGTGCCGTCCTTTTCCGCAGCATCGAGCATATCCTTGGTTTTGTCCCCGGCCGCCTCGAACTTCAGGTTCTGCGCGACGCGGTCCAGGTTGCCCGTGCTGGTGCACTCGACCGTGAATGGCTGGTGTTTCGGATAGCCCGTTAGGTCGTAGCAGACCAGCTGACTTGTGCCTTTCTTCAATGTGTCGTAGGTGAAGTCCGATTTCCACTTGATCACCGTGGCCGCGTCGCGGAGATTGGCGGGGAGGGCGAGCACGGCCTTAGCGGTGGCGTCGTCCTGCGCCCGGACCGGCGCGCTAGCCGACACCGCGAATATGCCGAGGGCAAACAGGGCAAAGCGTTTCATTCGAAAACCTCCAAATTGAGGGGCTCAGATTTTACCCATCGAGCGCAGGAGTATAACACCAAGATAGCCATTTTCGCTCGTTGCGCATCGGCGCCGTCGGCGCCGCCGGAAAGCTCCAAATTGGCTCCTCGAGATGGGTGTCTGTTTTGATGGCTCTTCCGACCGTAGCTAGGGCAACTCAACATCCAGATTATTCCAGCGAAAGCACGGAGCTGTCACGCACACGTTACGCAGATGTATCTCTTTTTGCTTTGTTTACTTTCCCTTGGGAGCGACGACCGGATCGCCGATTTGCTTGTTATATTCCGCCGTGTCTGACGGCGAGCAGTACATCTCCCGGATATCGAAACCGCGGGGTTGCAAGCGCAGAGGAAACTTGTTCAGCGCGAACCAATGCTGCGCGTACATCTTCGGGTCGTCGATGGTCACTGTAAGTTCCATGTTGTCATGATCGACCCGGTGAAATCGTTCCTCGACCTTCAATTCGCTGCTGTGCGGACGCCCGGCATTATCTAGCCAGGTTCTTTCATCCAGGCCGATCGTCTGAACTACAAACGTGTAGTCGTCCACCCATCGGCACACCGAGTACCCATTCCATCTCGGTTCGGGGTTCTTGGGTAGTTCTCGTCCATCGATCCAAATGGTGCGCCAAGTCCGATAGAATTGATTCAACAAGATGACCTGGTCCCCGGTCTGTGCAATTTCGATGATCCTGAATTCAAAGAGCTCGAGGCGGGGGAATCCCGGCGGGTCACAGCTGTCCACCGGATCGTTTCCGAGCACAGCAGGAACCGACCTGACTCCCGTTCCCGTCGGCCTATGGGCTTTGAGCGTTGCCTCACCCAGCGGCGTGTAAGGCAGACGACGAGCAATCTTGCTCTCGTCGGGTTCCCCTCCGGGAGGGGCATTGTTACCTTCCAAAACTGCAGGGTATTCGTGTGCGCCGGTATTTTGGATTCCTGCCGCCGCCCCGGCCGTCGCATCGCCTGCTGCATCCCATATCCCGGATAGGTCGCGCCGCGGAGCCGGCGTGGGCTTCAACCCCGCGTATGCAGCCTTGCGAAGCGGAGTGCTATTCCACTTATCAACTTTTATGTCGTTCGCTGACTGGGGCTTGACGTCATTGATTGACGCAGGCGGAGACGTTTGAGCGCGCAAAGCCGGTAAGAACGTCAAGGCGGAATCAGCGCAACCGTCAACATCTTCGAAATCGAGCAATTCGGCATTTTGCTATCGCTCCGTAGGGTTAGATCTGACGTCGTGCGGAGTCACCGCAACGGCTTGAACTCCTGGCCATTGATCACGATACGCCCTTTGAAGCGTCCGATCGGCCTCCCGTTTTTGGCCGGCGTCAGGTCGATTACGACTTGATCTCCAGGCTTGAACATGGCATTGGTCCAGCCTGCATCGGCTTGCGAGACAAGATTCTGAGCCTCGATTGTCCAGTGTAATGTGTTGCCGCTTTCGTCCTTCGCGTCGACTTTCAGGAAAACGTGGGATTCGCCCAAATGTATTCGGTCACGCTTCCTTTTACCGTGATTGTTTTGGCGGTATCGTACGACGCGTTCCCGTGATGTGCGAAGAGCGGGAAGGAGACTGCCAGAAAACCCACCGCCAGCAGGGAAGTAGTCCCGAGCTTATTTCTCACAGGAATCCTCCACTTCCGGCCAAGAGACAATGAGCTTACGGTATTCCTCTTCGGTATAAAATCCTTTTATCTTCCCGCCGGCTGCTTCGATTCCCTTCTTGGCAGCATCCAGCCGAGCAGGACCTCCCTTGATGTCCTCTACTCCCTTTTGGGTGAAGCGAAACAATGTGATGTAGTGGGGCAAGGTTGCTCTGCTCTCAGCTGGCGTTGGGCCAATTCCGACTGCGATCTTCGCGCATAGTACGCTCCCAGCGCTCCGGAGACAACGATTTAGCCGCCAGAGCCACGCCAGCAGCGAGATCGGCGAAAGCCCAACGTGAGTCACTACCAAACCGCATCGCAGGGATACGATCCTGTTGAAAAATGGTAAAAAATCTCCCCGCCATTCTGGAAAATGCGCGCCTGGCAGACTAGAATGATTCACCGATGGCGACACCGCGTTTTGTCCATCTTCACCTGCACACCGATTACAGTCTTCTCGACGGCGCCTGTGACATCACGGAACTGGTTAACGAGGCGGCCCAGCGCGGCATGCCCGCCGTAGCCGTCACCGATCACGGCAATCTTTTTGCCGCCGAGCACTTCCACCACGAAGCCTCCACGCGCGGCGTGAAGCCGATCATCGGTTGCGAAGTTTACGTCGCGCGCACCAGCCGTCACGACCGCGGCGACAAAACGAATGGCGAGGCGCGGCCAGGTCGCCCACCGGCCGCAGGCAACGGGCAGTCGAGTGGACAAGCTGGCGATGTGGCCCAGCGCGGCACCAATCATCTCGTTTTGCTCTGCGAAAATGCCGAAGGCTACCGCAACCTGATCCAGCTGGTTTCCGCCGGCTTCCTCGAAGGCTTCTACTACAAGCCGCGCATCGATTACGACCTGCTCGCGAAGCACAGTCGTGGGCTGATTGCGCTCTCGGCTTGCCTGAGCGGCGCGGTGGCCGAGCCGCTGGTCGACGGCCGCTTCGGTGACGCGCGCGATGCCGCCTACCGCCTGCGCGACATCTTCGGCAAAAGCAATTTCTTTCTCGAGGTGCAGGACCAAGGGCTCGAGATTGACGCGCCCGTGAATCGCGATCTTGTGCGGCTCTCGCGCGAGAGCGGAATCCCGCTGGTGGCCACAAACGATTGCCATTACCTGACGCGCGCCGATGCGCGCGCCCAGGAAGTTCTACTCTGCATTCAGACTGGCAAGACCATGTCCGATCCGCAGCGCATGCGCTTCGCCACCGACCAGTTTTATTTCAAGACCGCCGAGGAGATGGCGCAGGTCTTCCGCGAATTGCCGGACGCGCTCGAACGCACCGCGGCCATCGCAGAGCGCTGCAACGTGCGCATCGAGCCGGTGCGCAATTCGTTCCCTGAATTCCAGGTGCCGGAGGGTCATACGCTCGATAGTTATTTCGAGCGCGCCGTTCGCGAAGGATTCGCCCAGCGCGTGCCGCACCTCGAAAAGCTCGCCAAGCAAGGCGGGCTGCGGCGTCCGCTCGCCGAGTACGAGCAACGCCTCTCCGACGAAATCAAGATGATCGTGAAGATGCGCTACGCCGGGTACTTCCTGATCGTCTGGGACTTCATGCGCTATGCGCGCGCGCAGGGAATTCCCGTCGGGCCCGGCCGCGGATCGGCGGCGGGCAGCCTCGTAAGCTATGCGCTGAAAATTACCGACGTCGATCCGCTGCAATACGACTTGCTCTTCGAGCGCTTCCTCAATCCCGAGCGCGTTTCCATGCCCGATATCGATATCGATTTTTGCATGCGGCGGCGCGGCGAAGTAATCGACTACGTAACGCAGAAATACGGCCGCGACAACGTCGCGCAGATCATCACCTTTGGCACCATGGCTGCAAAGGCCGCGCTCAAAGACGTGGGCCGAGCGATGGACTTGCCTTATGGCGACGTGGACCGCATCGCCAAGCTCGTTCCCAACCAGATCAATATCTCGCTAGATGACGCTCTCAAGCAATCGGGCCAGCTTCGCTCCGCGATCGAAGGCGACGAGCGCTTCAGAGATCTGCTCGAAGTCGCCAAACGCCTGGAAGGCCTTGCGCGGCATGCCTCGACGCACGCCGCTGGCGTGGTGATCTCGCCGCAGCCGCTCACGGAACTGCTGCCGCTATACAAAACGAATCGCGAGGAAATTACCACGCAGTACGACATGAAAGGGCTCGAGCGGCTCGGGCTGCTGAAGATGGATTTTCTCGGCCTGACCACGCTCACAGTTCTTTCTGACACCGTGAAGCTCATCGCCGCCAATCGCGGCGTGCTGATCGATCTCGAGACACTTTCTCTCGACGATGCCACGACGTATCAGCTTTTTGCGCGCGCGGACACTACTGCCATCTTCCAATTTGAGTCGCATGGCATGCGCGACATCCTACGGCGTTATCAGCCTTCGCGCCTCGAAGATCTGACCGCGCTCAACGCGCTTTATCGCCCTGGCCCGATCCAGGGCGGCATGATCGACGATTTCATCGCGCGCAAGCACGGCAAGAAAAAAGTCGCTTACGATTTGCCCGAGCTGGAGGAAATACTCGGAGAGACCTACGGCGTCATTCTTTATCAAGAGCAGGTCATGCAGATCGCCAATAGGCTGGCCGGCTTTTTGCTCGGCGAAGCCGATATCCTGCGCCGTGCCATGGGCAAAAAAAATCGCGAAGAGATGGCCGCGCAGCGCGAAAAATTCCTCACCGGTTGCGCCGCGCACAAAGTTCCGGCGAAAAAAGCCGAACGCATCTTCGATCTCATGGCCGAATTTGCCGGGTACGGCTTCAACAAGTCCCATTCCTGCGCCTATGCGCTCCTGGCGTATCAGACCGCCTGGCTCAAGACCCACTACGCCGTGGAGTTTATGGCCGCGCTGCTGACTTCGGAAACCGGCAACACCGAAAAAGTGGTGAAATACATTCATGAGGCGCGCGGCATGGGCATCACCGTGCTTCCGCCCGACGTGAATACCAGCGACGTGGACTTCACGCCCGTCGGCGAACAGATTCGCTTCGGCCTGCGTGCCATCAAGAATGTGGGAGAAAATACGGTTCGCGGCATTCTGGAAGCACGGCAAAAACTGGGCAAGTTCCGCTCGATCTTCGAGCTTTGCGATTCGGTGGACCCGCGTCTCTTGAACCGTCGCGTTCTGGAAAGCCTAGTCAAATCGGGATCGCTCGATTCCTTGGGCGCCCGCCGGGCTCAGCTCTATGCGGTAATCGATCGCGCCATGGAACGCGGCCAGAAGATCCACCGCGAAAGCGCCAGCACGCAGCACGGACTCTTTGTCGCAGGCGCCTCGTCACACGAGCCCTCCGAGCCCGAACTCCCCGACGCCGAAGAGTGGCCCGAATACGAATTGCTGGCCAACGAATTCGCCACGCTCGGCTTTTATATTTCTGGCCACCCGCTGGACAAATACTCCGCACGCCTCAGGGAGCTCAAAGCTGTGGAACTCGCCGCCATGGAGGGCCGGCGGAACGGGGAGGAGGTGGTCATCGGCGCGCTAGTCTCCTCGTCGCGTCCGATGCGGTCGCGCAAAGGCGATCGCTGGGCCATCCTGAATCTGCAGGACATGACCGGCCAGCTCGAAGCGCTCGTCTTTCCGGAGGCCTTTGCGCGGCTCGAGACGCTGCTGAAGTCGGATGTGCCGCTACTCCTGCGCGGACGGGTCAGCGTGGAGGATGCGGGAACTCGCGTTGCCATTCAGGAAGCCCAGCCGCTTGACGGCCTCGCCGGCGCACCCGAAACTACGGCGCGCATGCGCGTGCGCATCGATCTGAGCGCCATGGACGAATTCACGCTTGACCAGATCAAGACCGTGCTCGCCGGTTCTCCCGGGCCTTGCCCCATCACTTTTGATATATTCGCGCCGGGAGCTCGAACAGCTTGAGAGGGAAGTGGAAGATTTGCAGCGTCTTTCTCGGAACGGCTCCTCGCCTCCGGAACTCGCAAGGCTTCGCGAACAGGTTTCGGAATTGCGCCGCGAATTCTACACGCACATCAACGCCTGGCAGCGCACGCAACTGGCCCGGCATCCGCAGCGGCCTTACACGCTGGACTTCATCCGCCTGCTCTTCACGGATTTTTTCGAACTGCATGGAGACCGCGCGTTTGGCGACGACCCTGCGATCGTCGGCGGCTTCGCCCGGTTCCACGGCCGGCCCGTCCTCGTCCTGGGCCACCAGAAGGGTCGCGACACCAAGCAGCGCCTGGCCCGCAATTTCGGCCAAGCCAAGCCAGAAGGCTACCGCAAGGCGCTGCGGCTGATGAAGCTGGCCGCCAAGTTCAGCCGCCCCATTCTCACGTTCGTCGATACGCCGGGTGCTTATCCGGGCTTGGACGCCGAAGAGCGCGGCCAGGCCGAGGCCATCGCCCACAACCTTCGCGTCATGGCTCGCCTGCCCGTGCCCATCATCGTGACCATCACCGGTGAAGGCGGTTCGGGCGGCGCTTTGGCTATCGCCGTCGGCGATCACATAAATATGCTCGAGAACTCCATCTACTCGGTCATTTCACCGGAGGGCTGCGCTTCGATTTTGTGGCGCGACGCGGGCAAAGCCGAGCTCGCGGCCGAAGCCTTGCGCATTACCGCGAAGGACCTCACCGAGTTGGGCATCGTGGACGAAATCGTTGCAGAGCCCGAGGGCGGCGCCCACAGCGATCACGAAGCCGCTGCCCAGCTTCTCGAACCCGTTCTCGTGCGCGCCCTGGACGAGCTTTCAGTGAGGTCCGTTCCCGAATTGCTCGAGAGCCGCTACGCCAAGTTCCGCCGCATGGGCCAATTGGCCGCCGCCCTCACGGTCTGACCACCAAGTCATTCAAACAAAAAGCCGACGCCATCATTCTGAGTTCCGCCCTCTGCGGACGAAGAATCTCTGCTAGTTTGAACCGTGGCGGGCGTGAGGCAAAGGAGCGCAGCGCTTAGAGCCGCACCACACGCGTCGCGCCAATTTAGGTGCTTCTAACGGATGCTCGCCGACGTTGCAATTTTGTTCCCTGCGCTCCTCAAGGGGCACGTGCCGGATTAGCAACTTCCACATTTCCGGACATTGTGGGCGCGCCTCATTTGGTCTAGTTTATGAGCCGTGATACTTCCCACCAGAGAAGACGCAGAAATACAGGTATCCGAGCCCTTCCGGCCTTACGAGCGCCTAGTAAAGATCAAGGTGCTGAAGAAAACTGTCGAAGTTCCGGAAAAAAATTCGCTCCTGCGCTGCTTCCAGTTTTTGAGTCCGGAGACGATCCCCTACGGCAGGTTCTGCTGGAATCAGGATTGCCAATACTGGAGAACGAGAGTCGGAAAAGGCATGATTGCCCCAAGAAAAGGGGCGGCGAAATCGCAAGCTTCGCTGATTCCGCCGTCCGCCGACCTTGCCCCTTAGCTCCCCCACCTCAGCTCAGGCTTTTGCCGTTGCCGTCAGTTGCTTCTGCATCTGCTTCATCATTTGCCGCATGGCCGCGATATGGCCGGGCATGCGGCTCTCGGCCCATGATTCGTAGCGCTGCGAGGCTTGTTGCAGGTGCGCGAGGAACAGCGGGTTTACGAACTGCTTGCGACGCGCCTCTATGATCGGCTTGATACGCTCCCACACAAAGAAAAACTCGCCACTGGTCTCGAAGAAAAGCTCTTCGTGGAGCAGCCCGTAGTTAAGGAGCGCGCAGGCGTGCTCCCAATAGCTCAGTACCTGCATCGCCAGCGCGCCATTTTCCGTGCCGGGCGCAGCGATGCGCATGGAGTCCTCGAGGGTATCCACGATGTAGTTCTTTGCGAACCAGTCGCGTGCCTGGCGCAGCCGTGCCTCGCGCCTCAGATCGTATACCTGCAGGTGAAGCTGTCCTTGCTCGTGCGTGGGTTTCGTTGCCATGTTTCCTTCTCTCCTTTTATTTTTATTGTCTTTCTAAATCCATTGCACCGACTCACAGAAGTTGCGGCTACCGCGTCTTGTACGTAAGTTCCTTGGCCAATTTGCGCTCGCGATCGATCGCCTCGCCGGGAGCGAAATCTTCCATTTCGTGCAGTTGCCGAATTTCGACCTCGACGCCCCCATCGAACGGGGCCCGCTTGAGCCACTCTACCGCCTCGTCCATGGACTTCACCTTCCACAGCCAAAATCCGGCGATCAGCTCCTTGGTCTCGGCGAAGGGGCCATCGGTGACAATCCGTTTGCCGTCCCCGAACTTCACGCGCTTGCCCTTCGCGCTGGACCGCAGCCCCTCAGCAGCCAGCAAGATGCCCGCCTTATGTAGCTCCTCGTTGTATTTGCCCATTTTGGCGAGAAGCTCCGGGCTGGGAAGAATGCCCGCCTCCGAGTCTTTATTTGCCTTGACGACCACCATCACTCGCATCTCTCTCTCCTTTTCCTTTTGGCTTGCAGCGGGCGTTTCGACCTAGCTTGGCCCGCTCAATATTAAGTCGAGTGGCGAACCTACAAATCGACAGCGGGGCCGCAAAATTTTATGATTACGTTTGTATACCTGACCAAAACCTGGCCTATGACCTGTACTTTCCTGCCCTTCGGTAGACTTCGATCTTATGGTAACATCAGTGGTTAAGAGAATGCAGGAGGCAGGGTGAAAGCCAAGACGAAATTCGGAATTGGCATCGGCATCATTTTGGTTTCGCTGTCGGCTCTAGCTTGGATGGGCGCCAAGCAGAGCCAGACCTACTATCACACCGTGGCCGAGATCTCCACTCTGAATGCTGCGGCCCTGCAGCAGCGCATCCGCGTGGGCGGCGATGTGGCTGCGGGATCGATTCAGCACCTGCCGGGCCGCGTCGATTTTATCCTCAAGGAAGAGGGCAAGACGCTGCCGGTCAGCTACGTCGGGTCGGACCCGCTGCCGGATACTTTTAAAGACGGGGCGCAATGCTTGATCGAAGGTCACGCCATGCCCGATGGACGTTTCGTTGCCGAACAATTGCAGGCCAAGTGCGCCTCGAAATATGAGGCCGCTCCCGGCGGCACCGAATCGTCGCAGCCCGCTTCCAGCGCAGAGCGCAAGAGCTGACCGCCATCTAGGAGGGACGTCGTTGGACCTGTTTGGATCGTTTGCACTGCTTTTGGCCTTTCTGTGCGGACTCTATGCCTTTGGTGGGGGCATAGCCGCGATCATCACGCGGCGTCCGCTGTTGATCAAGAGCGCGCGCCATGCGGGCATGGCGGTTTGCGTGCTTATCTGGCTGGGGTTCGGCAGCCTGGCGTATCTTTTTCTGACCGACAACTTCTCCATGGCTTACGTGGTGGAGCACAGCAACCGCACTCTCCCGGCGTTTTTTAAATTCGCGGCGATCTGGGCGGGGCAGCAAGGCTCGCTGCTTTTCTGGAGCTTTCTGCTGTCGATTTATATTTTTTCGGTTTTGTTTACCTACCGCGGCAAACATCCCGAGCTGATGCCGTACGTTGGCGTGGTCCTGGTGGGCGTGCAGCTTTTTTTCCTGACGCTGAACAATTTCATCGCCAGCCCCTTTCAGATATTGGGCTCGGCTGCGCCCAGCGGGGCCCTGCAGTGGATCCTGCGCGCCGATGGCAATGGTCTCAATCCGCTGCTGCAATATCCGGAGATGGTCATCCATCCGCCGATTTTGTATTCCGGCTACACCGGTTTCACCATCCCGTTTGCTTTCGCGCTGGCCGCGCTGCTGGGCCGTTATCCTGGGGAGAAGTGGATTCACCTGACGCGCCGGTGGACCATGATCGCCTGGGGCTTCCAGGGGGTGGGCATTTTGCTGGGCGCGCACTGGGCTTACGCCGTGCTCGGCTGGGGTGGCTACTGGATGTGGGATCCGGTGGAAAACGCCTCGCTGATGCCCTGGCTGACGGGCACGGCCTTTCTGCATTCGGTGATGATGCAGGAAAAACGGGGCATGATGCGGGTGTGGAATGTGTGGCTGGTCTTCACCACGTTTCTGCTCACGATTTTTGGCACTTTCCTGACGCGCAGCGGGGTGGTCAATTCCGTGCACGCCTTCGCGCAATCGAGGATTGGCCCGTGGTTCCTGGGCTTCATCGGGCTGGTGTTGCTGGTGTGTTGTGTGTCGTTCTGGCGTAATCGCGACTATCTGCGCAGCGACAACACGCTGGACTCGCTGGTGTCGCGCGAATCGAGTTTTCTGTTCAACAATTTGATTTTGCTGGTGGCTTGCGTGGCGGTGATCTCGGGGACTTTGTTTCCGGTGCTCTCGGAATGGGTGCGCGGGACGAAGATCAGCGTGGGGGTGCCGTTTTTTAACCTGATTAATCTGCCCATCGGGCTGTTTTTGCTTTTTCTCACCGGGGTGGGGCCGCTGCTGGCCTGGCGGAAGACGTCCCTGGCCAGCCTGCGCAAAAACTTTGGCGGGCCGCTGCTGATGGGCCTGGTGGCGGGGGTGGTGGGGAGGGCGCTGGGCCTGCGCAATGTTTACGTGACGACGTGTTTGATCCTGTCGGTCTTCGTCACGCTGACGATTCTGCTGGAGTTCTATCGCGGCGCGCGGGTGATCGCGGCGCGCGGCAACTGCAATCTGCTTTCCGGGGTGGCCCAGCTGACCATGCGCAACACCCGCCGCTATGGCGGCTACGTGGTGCATTTCGGCATCGTGCTGATTTTCATCGGCATCTCCGGCACGGCCTTCAACCAGGATAAGCAGGCGGAAATGCCGCCCGGCGCGCAGATGCAGATTGGGTCGTATCGGCTCACGCATCAGAGCTTCGACAGCACGGAACTGCCGAACTACACTTCCGAGCGCGCCACCCTTGCCGTGGATCGCGGCGGCAAGCAGATCATCATGCTGTATCCGGAGAAGCGCTTCTATCCCTCGAACCAGGAATCGGGAACCATGGTGGCCATCTACTCGACGCTGAAGGAAGACCTTTACGTCGTCTATGCCGGCCACAGTCCGGAGACGCAGCAGCCGGTGATTCACGCTTATTTGAATCCGCTGGTGAAATGGATTTGGCTGGGAGGGGCCATCGTGGTGCTGGGCACTTTGCTGGCGCTGGTGCCGAACCGCCAGCCCCTGCTGGCGCTGCGCACCGCCGCGGAACCTTCTCGCGCCGCGCCGCTGCTGTCGCCTGCGCCCGCCCCGGTGCCACACTACGACGGCCATGATTAGCCCCGGTCTGCCCATAAGCCGGAAAGGTTTGCACGTAGCGCCGCGGCCTTCAGAGCGGCACAAGCCCTCCGGCGTCTCTGGAATAGGGAATCGGAGAGTCTGCTTTTGCTTTCTCGCGCTTGCCGCGGCCTGCGCCGCTGCGCCGCTGCTGGCGCAAGCTCCGGTGCAAACCACCGACCGCGCGCGTGTGCTGGGCAAGCAGCTGATGTGCACGTGCGGCTGCGGCGATACCGCGGGATCGTGCAGCCATCCCGGCGCGGCATTTTCCGGTCCCTGCGAGGTAGCCAAAGCCAAGCTCAAGGAAGTGGAGGAGCGCATGTCGCGCGGCGAATCCGACAGCGCCATCCTGCAAGCTTTCGTGCAGGAGTACGGCGAATCGGCGCTGGCCGCGCCGCCCGCCCGCGGCTTCAACTGGTTCGCCTACACGTTCCCGGCCCTGGCGTTTGCCTTCGGTCTGGCCTTGGTCCTGATGATTCTGCGCCAGTGGCGGCAGCGCATAGTGGTGGCGCCGGCTTCCGGGCCGGGGGTTTCCGCCGCGATGCTGGAACACGCGCGCCGCCAGATCGAGCGCGATGTGCCAGAGGATTGAAGGCTGACCCCCGCCGTATGGCAATGAACTTCGCCGTGACCATCCGCTTGCTGGCAGGCGATATCGATACGCTGGCGGTGGTGGCCTGCGTGGCGCTGACTGCGGCCGTGCTGATTTTCATCTTTCTGATCCAGCCCGATCGCGGCGATGCGGCTCCGCATCGTTCGCAGCTGGACCAGCTGATGGAGCGCCGCGACATCATTTACGACAATTTGCGCGATCTGAAGTTTGAATATCGCACCGGCAAATTCGCCGAGGAAGATTACGAGCAGATGAAGCAGACCCTGGAATCGGAAGCGGCGCTGGTGCTGGCGGAAATCGAGCGCGTCACCGAAAGCCCCGGAACGTTGCCACGCTCCGACGCAGCCGTGCGGGGCCGCGCGGTGCCTGCAGGCCCCCGGGCAGGGAATGGAGCATGAGACGCAGGCTGCAAAAGAGGATCGATTGCGGGTGGGATCTGCGTCTTTTAGTTTCGCGTGCTCTTCTGAAGGCGCTGGCCTGCCTTAGTGTGCTCCTGGCCTTGGGTTCGGTCGCGGGCGCCGGCACCGTCAGCGGCGTGGTGCACAACGGCACCGACGGCAAAATCGCCGCGGGCGTGGACGTCATCCTCATTCAACTGCAAGGCGGCATGCAACCGGTGGCCAACACCAAATCCGACGCCCAGGGCGCCTACAAATTCGATTTCCCCGCCATCGGCCAGCAACCCATGCTCCTACGCGCCGTTTATCGCGGGGTGATGTTCCATCAGCCGCTCACGCCGGGGCACGATACCGTGGACGTCACGGTCTTCGAACCTTCCGCCGATTCCAAAATGGTGAAGATGGGCTCGCGCGTGATCGTCCTGCAGCCCAATGGCAGTAACCTGATGGTGGGCGAGGAGTACGCGCTGCAAAACCAATCGCAGCCGCCCCAGGCCTACTTCAGCGAGAAGGGCGATTTCACCTTCGAGCTTCCGCAGAGCGGGCAGCTGGGGCAGGTCTCCTCCTGGGGACCATCAGGCATGCCGGTGGTGCAGGGCACCATAGACCGCGGCAAAGGCAAATACGCCATCGCCTACGCCTTTCAGCCCGGCGACAACGGCGTGCGCTTCTCCTATCAGCTTCCCTATCCCTCGAATCACGCCGATCTGCGCTTGACCTCGGACTATGCGGTGGGGCGGGTGATGCTGGTGGCGCCGCCGACGGTGCAGGTGAATAGCGCCGGTTTTACACCCGCAGGCACCGAGCAGGGCTTCAATCTCTACACGCGCGATTCCATTCCCGCCGGGCTTCCTTTCGACGTGTCGATTTCCGGCACGGCGCCGCCTCCGCAGGCGTCGCAGCAGGGGCAGGGAAACGATCAGGATCCGGAAGTGAATAGCCGCGCCACGGCCACCGTGCAGGCCCTGCCGAACCGGCTGGATAGCCTGCGCTGGGTGATCATCGGCGGATTCGCCGCGCTGTTTGCGCTCGGCGTGCTGTTGCTGTGGCGCCAGCCCGCGCAGGCGGGCGCAGGCGATGGGGCGGTGCCGCCAACGCCTCCACAGGGCCCGCGCAAGCGCAAGGCGCCTGCGGTTGCGCCAGCGCCTGTGCAACAGACGTCGGTCGCATCGGTGGCCAACGCAGCGCGTTCGGTGTCGATGGCCGCTCAGCCGGCCCGGACCGCATCGGCCGTTTCCACGGCCGATGTCTCCAGCGTCGAGAGCGAAGTCCAGACGGGCCTCGACAGCCTGAAAGACCGGCTCTTCCGGCTCGAACTCCGCCGTCAGGCCGGCACCATTTCCGAAGAGGACTACGCCCGCGAGCGCGCCCGCACCGAGCAAATCCTGCGCGAACTCGTGCGCGGTTAGCCGTCCCCCGTGCAGGCAGATTCGGCAAGTCACGCGCGCGGCGGACTGGGCCTGCAGTTCATCGAATTCGCCAAGCGCTATGGCGCGCGTTTTGCCCTGCGCGGCGTTTCTCTGGCCATCGCGCCGGGCGAATGCGTGGCCCTGGTCGGTCCCAACGGTTCCGGCAAGACCACCCTTCTGAAAGCCGCCGCTTTACTGATCCGACCCACCGCGGGACGCGTGCAGTTCTGTTCCGCCAGCGCCAAGGGCACGGGCCCTAACACCAACGACGATTCCTGCGTCATCAAGCGCTACATCGGTTTTGTCTCGCACAGCACTTTGCTCTACGACGACCTCACCGCCGAAGAGAACCTGGTTCTCTTCGCGCGCCTTTACGGTCTCGATGCGCCCGACGACCGTGCCCGCGCCGCGCTCGACCCGGCGGGCCTTGCGGCGCGCCACAAGGATCTGGTGCGCAATTTTTCCCGCGGCATGCGCCAGCGCCTGGCGATTGCTCGCGCGCTGCTGGCAGGCCCGAAGCTGCTGCTGCTCGACGAGCCTTCCACCGGGCTCGACCGCTCGGGGCACCAGTGGCTGGGCGCGGCGCTCGCCAACCTGGCGGCTGCGGGCTCGACCGTGCTCATGAGCACGCACGGCGCGGGCCAAGCCAGTGCCTGCGTCACGCGCGCCATTCGCCTGCTGGGCGGATCGATTGCCGAAGATTCCGCCGTCTGCGGCGACCCGCGCGCCATGCTCGCCGCAGCGCTGGCCGCGCACCAGGAGGCCTGAGTGGCGCTGGGGCGGCCCATCGGCATTCTGCTGGCCAAGGAACTGCGCACCGAATTCCGCACGCGCGAGTTGCTGGTGAGCACGCTGGTCTTTGTGCTCATCGTGCTCGTGCTCTTCAGCTTCACCTTCGATCCCACCACGGCAGAATCGCGGCGCTTCGGCCCGGGCCTGCTGTGGCTGGCACTTCTGTTTGCGGGCTCGCTGATGCTGCATCCTTCGTTCACCCGCGAGCAATCCAACGACACGCTGGTAGCCCTGCGCCTGGCGCCCATTGAGCCCGTGTCCATCGTGGCGGCAAAAATCCTGGCGAATTTTTGCTTCCTGCTGGTGGCCGAACTGGTGCTGCTGCCGGTTTTTGCCGCGCTCTACAACTTGCGCCTCTTGCCGGTGCTGGGGCGCCTGGTGGCCGTGCTGGTGCTGGGCACGCTGGCGCTCTCCATTGTGGGCACGGTCTTCGCCGCGATCTCCTCGCAAGCGCGCATGCGCGAACTGCTGCTGCCGCTGCTGCTGCTGCCGCTGCTGACTCCCGCGCTGGTGGCCAGCGTCGAAGCCACGGCGGGCCTGTTCGAGGACCGGCCCGCGCTGCCGGCGGTCTGGGTGGGAGTGCTGGCGGCGTTTGATACTATCTTTTTGACCGTGACCTGGCTTTTCGGCGAATATCTGCTGGAGGAGTAAGCAGGCCCGCGCGGTTAAAAAACCGCGCGCAGGGGGATTAAGATGGCCTCGGCCGCCCACGCGATGGAAACAAAAAAGACGGGCACGCAAGGCCTCGCCACGCTGGGCGTGGCGCTGCTGCTGGCCGTGGCCGGCTATAGCGCGCTTTTCGTCGCGCCCACCGAAGCCACCATGGGCCTGATCCAGCGCATCTTTTATTTCCACGTGCCCTTCGGCTGGTCGGCCTTCGTGGCTTTTTTCATCTCCTTCCTCTGCAGCATCGGCTATCTGCGCAGCCGCGCGCCGAAATGGGATTGGCTGGCCGTGTCCTCGGCGGAAGTCGGCGTGCCGTTTGTCACCGTCCTGCTGATCACCGGACCGATCTGGGCTCATCCGGTGTGGGGCATCTGGTGGACCTGGGACGCGCGGCTGACCTCCACGTTCGTGCTGTGGGTGCTGTACGTCTGTTATCTGCTGCTGCGCACGCTGATCGACGAACCGGAACGTCGCGCCGTGGTTTCTGCCGTCTTTGGCATTTTCGCGGCCTTTGATGTTCCCCTGGTCTATTTCTCGATTTGGTTTTTCCGCACGCAGCATCCCCAGCCGGTGATCGGCGCCGGCGGTTCGCTCGATCCGCGCATGCGCGATGTGCTGTTGCTGTGCTGGGCCGCTACGCTCGGGCTGCTGGCGCTTTTGCTGCGTCAGCGCTATCGCCTGGAGGCGCTGCGCTACGAAGTCGAGTGCCTGCGCCTGGAGTCCGATCGCCGCGGCCCGGGGCCGCAGGGATTTGCCACCGTAAGCAACCCGGGGCGCTCCGGATGATGCTGGCTGTGCGTGGGCAAGACGATGGAGGCATCTGCTTGTGCTCGGGTGGACCACGCATTCCTGGTGTTTTTTCGGCCGAACTAAAGTCCTGGAGGCAAAATGAAAAATCTCGATAGCCTGATGGCCGCCTATCTCGCGGTCTGGGCCATCTTTTTCGTCTATGACTTCACTGTGGCGCGCCGCCTTGCGCGCCTGCAGGACGAAATCGCCCGCCTCAAGCAATCCCTGAAGCAGTGATGCCCACCCAACAGGTCCCGCTCGATGAAGAGGTAATCTCTTGTCCTTCTGAGGTCGCCGCAGCGACCGAAGAATCTCTCCCAAAGCCTTTGCGGATCGAGCGGGCATGACCAAACCGAGGCTCGGCGTGGTCCTCTTCCAACTCGGCGGCCCCGATTCGCCCGCCGCCGTGGAGCCCTTCCTCTACAATCTTTTCTGCGATCCCGACATCATCAACTTCCTGGGAGCCTCGCTGGCGCGCCGCCCCCTGG
>Ga0209577_10001585_pt1 | contig 22501 bp, 18 predicted proteins | sample GraSoiAngelo_109_FD_185874 | JGI IMG/M metagenome (GOLD analysis project Ga0209577, IMG submission 185874) | Grasslands soil microbial communities from the Angelo Coastal Reserve, California, USA - 14_0903_12_20cm (SPAdes) (version 2) | ecosystem: Environmental > Terrestrial > Soil > Grasslands...
CATTGGTAACAGAATGTACCGGCTACATCGGTAACACTTTCGGGCTGAAGGGATTTCCCAGCGGTTCCAACACGCGCGTCTCCAGATCGAAATATCCCAAATCATAATCCATGGGTCCTCGCTCCGCTCGGGGCGGTTGTCGCGAGCCATGGAATTGTTGTGCGACGGCCCGCCCACCAACTCTGTCTTGACAACATTTTCCGGCACACGTAATCTTCGCGCACCAGGCCAAATCCGGTACCGGTAGTGCTTTTGCCGGGTCCTGAGAGCCGCTTCACTTCCCTTGTGGCTGATTGGGTTCCGGATTACCGCAAAGTCGGAATGTCGTTTCACCGGCAAACATAGGGAGTGACATATGTGCAGTGTGGTCCGTAAGCTTATGCTGGCTGGGCCAATGCTGTTGTTTGTATTCTCGCCTTATCCCCTGAGTTGGGGACAAACCAATCAAAAAACTTATGTGGCAGCCCGGGTCACACAGGTTGTGGATGAGACCCAGCTCTTTCGGTTGCACGGCAATACCCACCCGCTTGCCCGCCCGGAATTTGATATAGGTGGCGCTCCGGCCAGTCTCCCGATGCAACGCATGCTGCTCGTTCTAAGGCGCAGCCCGGAGCAGGAAAGCGCTCTCAGGAAGCTGCTCGATGAACAGCAGGACAAGTCCTCACCTAACTATCACAAGTGGCTCACTCCGGAAGATTTTGGCCTGCAGTTCGGGCCCGCTGACCAGGATGTTCAGGTCGTCTCCTCGTGGCTGCAGGCGCACGGGTTCCAAGTGACCAGAGTGGCTAAGGGCCGAGCGGTCATGGAATTTTCTGGAACAGCGGGCCAGGTGCAAGAGGCGTTTCACACTGCTATTCATAAATATGTGGTGAAAGGTCAAGAGCATTGGGCGAATGCGAGCGATCCGCAGATACCCGTGGCACTCACTCCGGTTGTGGCGGGCGTGCATACGTTGCACAATTTCTACAAGAAGCCGCAGCTGATCCGGGTAGCCGAAACCATCAAGGCGAGATATCAGCCGGGGCCGCCGCCGAAAGTCACTTTCCCCGCACAACCGGGCCAACCTGCTTTGCACGCCCTGGCACCGGCCGATTATGCGACGATCTACAACTTCAATCCGCTTTATAACACCGGAGTAAATGGAGCGGGAACGACTATTGCTGTGGTCGCGCGCAGCGATCTCTATTTTGGGGGTGCAGATGTCTTTAACTTTCACGAGGTGTTTGGGGTGACCGGGATCGGTTCCTTGATCACCATCAACGACGGTCCTGATCCCGGTGATCTGGGCGGAGGTGAGGAGGCCGAGGCTACCCTGGACGCTACATGGTCGTCAGCGCTGGCCCCCGGCGCAAACATCGATTTCGTCGTCTCTGCGTCAACTGATACTACCGACGGGGTCGATCTTTCCGAACTTTACATTGTTGATAACAATCTCGCGAACGTGATGACCGAGAGCTTTGGCGAGTGCGAGCAGGACCTCGTGAGCTCGGGCGCGAGTTTGACAAGCATTAGTGCTTTGGCCGAACAAGCCGCAGCGCAAGGGATTACGTATCTGGTTGCATCGGGCGATTCGGGCGCCGCCGGATGTGACAACCCCAACGCCGAGGCAGTCGCGAGCGGAGGTTTGGCTGTCAGTGGGCTGGCCTCGACACCTTTCGCCGTTGCGGTCGGTGGAACAATGTTCAACGAACACGGAAGTGACAGCACGTATTGGAACTCCACAAACAATCAAAGCAATTTCGGATCAGCGAAATCGTACATCCCAGAGAATGTGTGGAACGAGAGTTGCACGGCTGCTCAATGTGGAAGGAACGCGAATATTTTTGCCGCGGGCGGCGGCGTCAGCACATTTTTCACAAAACCGTCCTGGCAGACTGCACTCACACCCAACGACGGGTTCCGCGATTTGCCCGATGTCTCACTCACTGCGTCTGGGCATGATTTTTATCTTCTATGTCTCGAAGGTTCGTGCCAGCCCGACGTTCAAGGTTTTATAAGCTTATTCGGAGTTGCGGGTACTTCCGCCTCGACTCCTTCGTTCGCGGCCATTATGGCTCTGGTGAACCAGGAAATGACAAGTTCAAGCAATCCCACCGGTCGCCAGGGTCAGGCGGATTATGTACTCTACAGCTTGGCCGCAAATGAGAACTTATCCCAGTGTAACGCCTCCAGCACCACTGCTCTCCCCGCCAGTAATTGCATCTTCAATGACATCACGGTGGGCAATAACGTAGTTCCAGGCGAATCTGGCTTAAGTTATTCCGCCACGAAGGGATACGACTTGGCGACGGGGCTGGGTTCAGTGAACGTTGCCAACCTTGTCACCAACTGGGGCAAGCTGACGCTAACTGGAACAAGCACTACCCTGGCTCTGAACTCGAGCCCAGGTCCTATCAGCATCACTCATGGTCAATCTGTCAACGTTCAAATCCAAGTTAGCCCAGCGGGCGGGAGCGTTGTTCCTGCCGGAGATGTAGCCCTATTGGCAGTCACTGGAGCCACCGCACAGACCGTAGGTTTTTTCCCATTGAGTTCCGGAAACGCAAGTTCGACGACCAAGCTTCTACCCGGTGGCACGTCATACAATGTGACCGCTCATTATCCCGGGGATGCGAGTTTCTTGCCGAGCGACTCGAACCCAGTCTCGGTTACGGTGAATCCAGAGCCGAGCCTCACCACACTCAAAGCTGAGACGCTGGATCAAAACTTCAATTTCCAGCCGTTTACCGGCGGACCATACGGCAGCTTTGTTTATTTGCGTGCGGATGTAACAGATGCAGCCGGTGACTTGAAACATGGGATACCTGGGGGCGGCGTTGATTTTTGGGATGGCTCGAGTCTCCTGCTCATATCTCCCTTGAATAGCCAGGGAAACGCATCCACCCCCAATTTCTTGAATAGCCAGATTGGTGGCACTCCGACCGGACTATTCACGTTAACTCCGGGTTCACATTCCATGACGGCGACTTACGGCGGCGATGCTAGCTTCAATTCGAGCAACTCGTCTGCCGTAGTGCTGAACATCACGCCGGCCACAACTGCGACCACAGTCGCGTCGGCTGGAGCTCCTCAGGGCGCCACCCTGACAGCCACGGTAAACACCAGCAGCGGAGGTAATGCCCCGAGCGGCAACGTCACCTTTTTTATAAATGGAGTGCAGGTTGGCAGTCCCGTTCCGATCAGTGGTTCGCAGGGCCCGACGACGAACCCGAATACGGGCGCATTGGTGGGAGTGCAGGGGATTGCCAGTTTCACAGACACAGCGCTCGCCAATGGGCAATACACGCTGACAGCGACCTATGCCGCCGGGGACACGAACTATACGGGATCAAGTGCGGCTCCTATCACGATCAAAGTGCAGCCCGATTTTGTTTTGTCCAGCAGCGGGAGCGCTATCGGTGTGATCGCTGGTGGAGCAGGTTCGCTGGTGCTCACGATTGGCGCGAACGACGGCTTTACGGGCACCATCCAGCTCAGTTGCTCGGGGTTACCGGTTGAGGGTACCTGTACCTTCAGTCCGGCCACTATCGCTGGTTCCGGCACAACCACGCTGACTGTGAGCACCATGGCTGCTCACCAGACCGCGACGCTCAAACATGAAAACAATTTCCGCCCATGGTCCGGAACTGTGGCCTTGATGCTCGCTGGATTTTTTCTGACGGGTTGTCCTAGAAAGCGGCAATACCGAAACAAATCTCACGCGTTGCTGGTATTCGCATTGTTGTTGACCATCATGGGCTGTGGCGGTGGTGGGGGTAGCCGCGCTCCACGCACGGATCCCGGTACTCCGACAGGCAGTTACACCGTTACCGTGACCGCGAGCAGTGGATCGCTGAGCCACAACGTATCATTTACTCTCTTCGTGCAATAGCGGAACGACCGGTGGCTTCGGGATGGTAGAGAACATCATCCTGCCCCCCGCTGAAAGTTGCGGAGCGGATCATAGTTGGGGAACTCCTATGAAATACGACTTTCTTATTGAGACCTACGAAACTGAGCGCGTAAAGGTCGTCAGCGTGTGGAGCGAGTTCAGGGATGAGGAGTTCCCTCTGCGTCCGCGCACCGGCGATCCGCGCGGGCGAAGTGTGCACGAGCAGATGGTGCATCAGTGCGTGAGCGAAGATCTGTGGTTTCGGAACATGCTGGGCATCGACGTAGGGGCGCCGCCTTTGCCCAAACAAGAAACTCGTCTGGAGTTCATGAAGCGATATGCCGAGGACAGCGGCAAACGTCTGGCTGAATTGCGCGCGAAGCCGGAATCATGGTGGGAAGAACAGACGAAGTTCTTTGATGTTCGCCGCTCTCGCGCCTGGGTGATGACACGGCGCCTGACCCATACTTCACATCATCGCGGACAACTTATGGCGATGCTGCGCATGCTCGGCCATGAATTGCACAGTAACTATGGCCCGACCGCAGATACGGGCGGTCTAATGCAGAATCATGCGCCCACAATCTACGCGTATCCGAACCTCGAAGCCCTTCTCCAGGGCGAAAGTGCAGGAGGGGCGAAAGCGCCATTACCCGGAGCGGCCGGCAAGGTTGTCACGGAAAGGCCTTGATACCGGGATTGGTACGGGCCTCAAAACTTCTCAATTGGAGTGCAGCGTTGCTTAAGAGATTTTGAATTGCAAAGCCCAATACACCACTCCAACATCAGGGCGCTCATCCAAATCCAACAACATCGGCGCAGAGAAGGTGGTGTAGAATACTCGCCGTTTCGAAGTTAAATGAAGCGTCTCGCTATCGTTCGAAAGGCAGAGGCAACAGGGCCTGCCTTTTCACACGCAGCTCGAACTCCCGCCCGGCCGCTACCAGATTCGCCTAGCTGTGCGCGACGACCGTACCGGCTTTCTGGGGACCACCGGTATGCCGCTGTTGTTGAATTCAGAGTAGTTTATCAATCACGGATACTAGGCCACTTTCGGCTCATCGGCAGAAATCTCACGAGGAGCCAGAGGGCTCTTGTCATAGTTGGCTAACAAATCAGCGGGATCGCGATAAATCGCGATGCAGCCTGCGGCCCTGAGGTCTTCCTCCGGGAAGCCTCCGCAAAGCAAACCTACGCCGCGGATGCCAGCTTTGCGGGCGGCTTCGGCGTCGTAAAGGGTGTCACCCACGGTAACAGCTTCGTCCGGCTTTATGCATTTGAGGCATTGCAGCGCCGCTTGGAATACATCGGGATCGGGCTTGGAGGAGTCGATATCATCGGCGGAAGTTTCGCAGCTCACCAAATCTTCGATTTGCGCGATCCGCTTTAGAGCGGTGACTTCATCTTTCTTAGCGGAGGATGCTAGCGCGACTTTTTGCCCTTCAGATCTTATTTTGAGAAATAACTCTCGCACTTTGGGGAAGCTTCGAACTCGCGACATATACTCTCGTTGAAAGAGTTCTCCACGAAATTTCTCAATCTCCTTGCCCTTCTCTTCCAAGTCCTTCTCTGGCAAGAAAACTGGCATCAGCTTGTCTCCGCCTTTGCCGATTTGTGAGCGAATTTTTTCGACTGGAATGTCGTAGCCGAAGCGCAGGAAGGCTTCGTGCCAGGCCTGCGCGTGGAGGTCCACGGAATCCACCAGCGTTCCATCAACGTCGAAGATGACCGCAGGGACCATGGGCTTTCGAAATCCGGTGAAGCGAAGGATCTTCTAAGCCCTGCCCATCAGGGCAAGGATGAGGATGATGATGAGAACCAAACCCAATCCGCCACTTGGGTAATAGCCCCAGCCAGTGCTATACGGCCAGGTTGGCAAAGCACCAATCAGCAGCAAGATGAGAATGATAATCAGAATCGTATACACTCGTTTTTTTCTCCTGGAAGTCCGCGATCACGTTATTGCGCGATGCGCGGGAATTTTTGTGACAACTAATCGCCGTCCGTACCAGTGGCTGGCTGGGGACGATCGCTTTTGGCGAAATCGCCGGCCGCTTCTCCGGTAGAAGAAATGTCCTCGGCTCCGCTCCGTTCCATGATCTCTTTTGCCCGCTTTGTCCATTCCGAGTCATCACAATGCACAGAGAGCAGAATGCCTCCCTTGCGGATGCGGCCATCGTAACGTTTGGCTTCGTATTCCGGGATGCCCATGCCGATCAGGGCTCCGGTCAGGCCGCCTACTGCTCCACCCACTCCTAAACCGGCTAGCGCGGCAACAATTGGACCGGCCGCCAGCAAGGGACCTACGCCGGGGATGGCAATCATGCCAATGCCGACCAGCCAGCCAAGTACTCCGCCTAGCAACGCCCCGGACGTAGCGCCAGCGGTTACGCCCTCGGGCGCCTTGGTCGCCTTTTCGGTGGCAATCTCCTTTGAGCCAAGGTTCTCCGGCACGAGCACCGAAATGTCTTCGTGGCGAAATCCCGAGTTCTTCAGTTCGTAAAGGCCTTTCTCGAAATTCTCTTGCTGAGGGTAGATTCCGAATACAGCTGTATTCTTGCCCGCCATGACCAATGCTCCCGACTCAGAGTTGCTGCACGCTAACCAGCGTAAAGACTGGGATATTCAACGTGATTTGCGTAGAACTTGGAATCAAGTTTTCCATGTAGCTTTGGGACCGAGTTGCTGTACCGGGCAATGGAGAGGTGGCCGCTCACCGCACAATCGACAGAAACCGACCATAGGGTGCCGCAGACAAGTCGGTGCTCCTCCATCCACAAAATCCGTCCAAGCTCGACAAATCGAATACAGATATTTCAAGCGTGAACTACAGTCCGGCCCGGATTGCGGTTCGCGGAACATGGAAGATATTGAGATATCGGCCTTAGGAGGTGAGGAAGTTCCATGGCTAAAATCATCGGCATTCAGTCAAACCAAAAGAGCAGGCGGCCAGATCAGAGCAAAATTCGCTACGCGGTTGTGGGCTTGGGATACATCTCGCAGATCGCGGTCCTTCCTGCTTTTGAGCACGCGAAGGAAAACACCGAGTTGCGTGCCCTGGTCTCATCTGATGCCAAGAAGCTGAAGGAATTGAGTCGCCTGTACGGCGTTTCCCGCACGTACAGTTACAAGGAATACGACGAGTGCCTGAAGAGCGGTGAAATCGACGCGGTCTATATCGCGCTACCCAACAATATGCACCGTGAATACACGGAACGGGCAGCTCGCGCCGGGGTACATGTGCTCTGCGAAAAACCCATGGCGGTCACGGAAAAAGAATGCGAGGCCATGATTAAGGCTGCAGAGGAGAACAAAGTAAAGCTGATGATCGCTTACCGGCTTCACTTCGAAGAGGCCAATCTGTCGGCCGTGGAAGCCGTGAAGTCGGGAAAAATCGGCCAGCCACGAGTTTTTAATTCCACATTCACGCAACAGGTCAGGAAAGGTGACATCCGTTTGCAGAGCAAGTTGGGAGGCGGCACGCTGTACGACATCGGCATTTACTGCATTAATGCGGCGCGCTACCTGTTCCGGGAAGAACCGGAAGCAGTCATTGCGTTTACCGATAAAGGCAGGGACCCCCGCTTTCGGGAGGTCGAGGAAAATGCTTCCGCGGTTTTGCGCTTTTCTGAGGGGAAACTGGCTGCGTTTACCTGCAGCTTCGGTGCTGCTGACGTTTCTGCCTACGAAGTCGTTGGTACGGACGGGAGCCTGCGACTCGATCCGGCTTATGAATTCGCCGAAGCATTGGAGATGGAGTTAACCATCGACGGCAAGAAGAACGGTCGTATGTTCCCCAAGCGCGACCAATTTGCCCCCGAACTCGTTTATTTTTCCGACTGTATTCTGAACAACAAGGATCCGGAACCGTCCGGGTTGGAGGGATTAGCGGACGTTCGCATCATTCGGGCCCTGTACCGTTCGGCGGAAATCGGGAATTCTGTGAAGCTGCCGCCCTTTGTCCGGCGCAAGCGTCCGAGCGTAGAGCAAGAAATTACCAGGCCGCCGGTAGAGAAGCCCAAGCTGGTGAATGCGACCAGCCCCTCAGGGTCTTAAGCCGGATTGGGCGGGAAAAGCCAGATGCGAATCCACATCGGCACTTCAGGCTGGCACTATGCGCACTGGCGAGGACCTTTCTATCCCAAAGATCTCGTCGCCAACAGAATGCTACGTTGGTACGTGGAGCACTTTGACACGGTAGAGATCAACAACAGTTTCTACCGGCTGCCGACCGATGACGCCATAAAGATGTGGTACGAACAGACGCCGTCCGGCTTCTGCTTCGCAGTGAAGGCCAGCCGCTACATCACGCACCGCAAGCGGCTGCTGGAGCCGGAGAACACGGTAAAGAATTTTCTGCCGCGAATCGAAAAACTCGGTCACAAGCTGGGACCGATTTTGTTCCAGTTGCCTCCGCGGTGGCACGCGAATCCTGATCGCCTTGAGGAACTCCTGCGAATTCTTCCCCGGGAACATCAATATACCTTTGAATTCCGGGATCCGAGCTGGAACAATCCGGCGATTTACAATTTGCTGCGCCAGTACAATGCTGCCTACTGCATCACTGAAATTGCCGGATATCAATCGCCCATCGAGCTTACAGCGGACTTTGCTTACGTGCGGCTACACGGTCCGGGGGAAAAGGCTTATCAGGGGGACTACAGCAAAATACAGCTGCGTCGTTGGGCAAAGCTGATAGAGCAATGGCAGAAGAATCTGCAGCAAGTCTTCTTCTACTTCGATAATGATCAGTTCGGATTCGCGGCGAAGAATGCATTAGAGCTCAAGCGTTTAGCTCACGGTGCCGGGTCCTCCCTCGCATCACGCTCCCGCGCAGCGTGACACGTCCTTTCGTTCCTTTCCTCCGTCCCATTCCTGACCTCGGAAGACGTTGAAGGTACGAGGCTTAAATCTACCTCGCTGATGCCTGATTTGCGGGTGCCCTGCCATGAAAAAAGTCACGTTTGCATCCTGGTATGCCGATGAAATCCTTCAGATACGAGCTAATCAGGCGATCCCGGTCATTCGTATGGGCCAATAACTTCTTGCTCGCCTAGTTCATTCGACAAGGTGAGATAAGAAATACCTCAAGGAGGGCCTGGGAATCGGGAGAGTGATTAAGGATGCAAAACCCAAAACGATATCCACATGGCAGGAAACGCTTCGCTGCAAAAAAGCTTCGTCTTTCACCCTTCCGCTCGCTGGTGGCGCTACTTCTTTTGACGAGCGTAGCTGGATTCGCACAACAACCCGATCTTGCCCAACTCAGCCTGGAAGACCTGATGAATATCGAGGTCACTTCCGTGTCGAAACGACAGCAGGCACTCTTAGAAACGGCCGGGGCTGTGTATGTGATTACGCAGGAGGATATCCGGCGGTCGGGAGTGAACAGCATTCCGGAAGCATTGCGCCTCGCCCCCGGAGTGCAGGTGGCGCAGATTAACGGCTACACATGGGCCATCAGCATTCGGGGTTTCAATTATCGCTATGCCAATCAATTGCTGGTATTGATCGATGGGCGTGCTGTTTACTCTCCGGCGTTCTCCGGGGTTTTTTGGGATCTGCAGGACACCCTGTTGGAGGACGTAGACCGGATTGAGGTGATCCGCGGACCGGGCGCCACGTTATGGGGCGCAAACGCGGTGAATGGTGTGATTAACATCATCACGAAGAGCGCACGCCACACCGCCGGCGGATTGATTTCTACTCAGGGAGGTTCCCAGGGTTATGGCTCCGGGGCGGCTCGCTACGGAGGAAAAAGAGGCGAAGCTTTTGCCTATCGTCTGTTCGGAAAGTATTCGCGCCAGGATCGGACTCCTGGTCTGCATGAGCCGGGCCCCGATGCTTTCGACGCATGGGACATGGCGCGGGGCGGCTTCCGGGCCGATTGGGAACGATCCGAAGCCAACTCTCTTGTTTTTTCGGGAGACATCTATCGTGGTAATGAGGAACAGACCTTCCTCATTCCTCAATTGCTCTCTCCTTTCTCCGCCGTCTCGAACGTTAATTTGGACACTGAGGGAGGAGACCTGTTGGCGAAATGGCGGCACGCGTTTGCCGGCGGATCAGAGAGCATGCTGCAGGTTTATTACGATCACGTAAACCGTCCGATGCCGGTGGCCAGACTGCTCCAGGACATTGTCGACGTCGACTTCCAGCTGCAGACACATTTAGGGAAACGGCAAGAACTAGTGTGGGGCGCCGGCTATCGCACGACACGCGAAAATGTGCGGGGTAGCTCCACGATGTGGTGGGGTCCCAGCCGGGCTATGTGGTGGACTCCCACGACCAATCTCGACCAGTTGTTGAATGCATTTGTACAGGACCAGATTTCGTTGGTCCCCAAACGGCTATGGCTCACGCTGGGTTCGAAATTTGAATTCAACGAGTACACCAGCCTCCAGGTTCAACCGAGCGTACGTTTGCGGTGGCAGCCGCATGCTCGCCACACATTGTGGGCCGCCGTGTCCCGCGCTCTGCGCACTCCCAGCGGCTATGAGGAACAGGCGCGTATCACTCAGACGGTTTTCCCCGGTCCGCAAGGCATGCCGAGCGCCGTGGTCTTGTTCGGAAATAGCGAACTGAAGTCAGGACAGTTGTTGGCTTATGAACTGGGTTACCGGACACAGGCTACCCATAACCTTTCGCTGGATTGGACGGCTTTCTACAACATTTATCATGACATCACGGGAGAAAAAGCGGAACCGCCGTTCCTGGAGACGACCCCGTCGCCGGTGCATCTGGTTCTTCCTTTACGCATTGACAATTTCCTTAATGCCAGAAGTCATGGACTTGAGCTATCAAGTAACTACTCCCTCACCCATTGGTGGAGGTTGACAGCCAGCTACTCTTGGTTGCATGAGGCACTAAGCCCGAAAGGAGTGCTAACTCAGTTCAGCGCTGGCAGTGATCCTCATCACCAGTTCCAGTTCCGGTCGAATTTGTCTTTGCCGCGGAACCTCGAATTCGATAACAGCATGTTCTATGTCGGTGCTCTCACAGGCCAGTCCGTCCCGAGTTACGTTCGGCTCGATACTCGTATCGGATGGCACCCCCCGGAACGGCTCGAATTCAGCCTGGCGGGACAGAACCTGCTGCAGCCGCGGCACGCCGAATTTGTTTTTCCGCGAGACCATCAGGGTTATGCGCAGGTCGGGCGTTCGCTCTACGGGAAACTGGTATGGCATTTCTGATCGAGCCTACTTCGATCTCGGCCGAACTCGAGATGACCAGCCTGAGCAGATACTGGCAGTGGCGAACAAGCAACAGAAAGAACCATGTTTCCCTTGCCACGCGGCTTCTGCTCGTACCCGGGTTATTGGTATTTCTCCTCGGCAGCGTCTACGGGCAGCCGTCTCCTTCCGCCACCGAGTACCAGATCAAAGCGGCCTTTCTCTTCAACTTCGTAAAGTTCGTGGAGTGGCCTTCCGATAGTTTTCCCAGCGAGTCAGCTCCGCTGCAGATTTGCGTTCTTGGTCAAAATCCTCTCGGTCAGGAACTCGAGAATCTTACCCGGGGCAAGACGGTCAGCGGCCGCGCTCTGGAAATCAACCATGTGTCGAGCCTGTTGCGGGCGAAGACTTGCCAGCTTCTATTTGTGAGTTCCTCAGAACGGCGGCGTACCCAAGAAATCCTCGCCGCAATGGACGGGACGAGTGTCCTGACGGTGGGCGATGAAGAAGGTTTCGCGCGGAGGGGAGGGGTAATTAATTTCTTGTTCGAGAACGATAGAGTCCGATTCGAGATCAACGTGGATGCCGCTACGCGTGCGCGTCTGAAGATCAGCGCCAAGCTGCTGGCACTGGCCAAGCTGGTGGTTCGAACCGGCGACGCGGGGGGTAACTGAGATGCGCCGCCTCGGCGATCTGTCCATCCGTCACAAACTCCTCGCAATGCTGATGGCTATGAGTTGCATAACCGCGCTGGCGGTGTCTGCACCCATGGGAACCTATGACGTGCTCGCGTTTAAGAGCGCCATGGCGCAGGACCTGGCAATTCTGGGCGATGTGCTCGCCGAGAACAGCACCGCGGCCCTGACTTTCCGCGATCCCGAAGCGGCCCAGAGTGTCTTGAAGGCGTTGCGAGCTGAGCGCAATGTCACAGCGGCGTGCATTTACCGGGCCGACGGAGAAGTCTTCGCTAAATACACGCGCGATCAGAATGATGCAAGCTTCCAGCCGCCGAAGATGCAAGCGGAATCCACTCAACTTAAAGGGGACCGGCTGATTCAGTTCCGGAGCATCGTGCTCGCGAATGAAAACATCGGCACTCTTTACCTCGAATCCGACCTGGAACGACTGCATGCTCGGTTGCGGGGATACAACATTACGTTTTTGCTGGTGATTTTGGCGACGTTTTCCATGGCTTCCTTCACCGCTTACCGGCTGCAGAAGGTTATCTCCCAACCCATTCTCGACCTGGTGCAAAGCGCCAAAGCGGTGTCGGATTTCCGTGACTACTCCATCCGCGCCCGCATAGTGAATCGGGACGAATTTGGACTTCTCGCCAGCGAATTTAACGGCATGCTGGAGCAGATCGAAAAACGGGATCAGGAACTCCAGCATCATCGCGAGCATCTCGAGGAACAGGTTGCCGCTCGCACCGCCGAACTGGTAACCGTCAACAACCAATTGACCGCCGCGAAGGAAGCCGCCGAAGCGGGCAGCCGCGCCAAAAGCGAATTCCTGGCCAATATGAGCCATGAAATCCGCACTCCCATTAACGGCATCCTCGGAATGGCGGAGCTGGCGCTGGACCGGGAACTCAGTTCCGAAGTGCGCGAATACCTGCTGATGGTGAAGTCCTCCGGCGATTCGCTGCTCTCTGTGATCAATGACATTCTCGACTTTTCCAAAGTAGAGTCAGGCAAGCTCGACCTCAGCCCTATCGATTTCAATCTTCACGATAACGTTACAGAAACAATGAAAACTCTGGCCTTGCGGGCGCACGAGAAAAAGTTGGAATTGATGTGCGAAATCAGGCCGGAAGTGCCTGCTTGGGTAGTCGGCGATCCGGGACGTATTCGGCAAATATTGGTGAACCTGGTGGGCAATGCGATCAAGTTCACCGAGCGCGGCGAAATATTAGTGCGGATAGAGCGCAAGTCAGTGGATGAGAAGGGCGTGTGCCTGCAGTTCATGGTCGCTGACACGGGGATCGGGATTCCGCCCGAGAAGCAAGAGCTCATATTCGAAGCGTTCGCCCAGGCCGACAGCAGTATCACTCGCACTTACGGGGGCACCGGCCTGGGCCTGGCAATCTCATCGCGGCTTACGAGCATGATGGGGGGAAAGGTCTGGGTGGAGAGCACGGTGGGCAAAGGCAGCAAATTTTATTTCACGGCCTGGCTGGCCATCAGCAAGGAAGCCCCGGCACCTGCCCCGGCAATCTGCCCGGATCGTTTGCTCCACTTGCCCCTGTTGATTGTCGATGACAACCCGACTAACCGGCGGATCCTGCTGGAAATGACGAACTCCTGGGGTGCCGAACCTTTCGCGGTAAGCGGCGGGCCAGAGGCGTTGGAAGCTCTGGACAAAGCCGCGCAATCAGGTAAACCGTTTGGCGTGGCGATTATCGACGGTCAAATGCCCGACATGGATGGCTTCGTTCTCTCTCGGAATATCCGGAACAATTCTGCACTGGGCGAGACCCGGTTGGTAATGCTCACCTCTGCTGGCCAGCGCGGGGATGCTGCACGGTGCCGGGAAGCTGGCATTGCCGCGTACCTTCTGAAACCGACAGGAAAGTCAGAACTACTTTCGGCGATCCTGGCAGTGCTGGGCCAGGACGATGGAGCAAGCCGCAACCTGATCACGCGCCACACTCTGCGCGAAGCACAGCGTCAAACGCCTCTGGTGGCGCGACGCCATCTGCGCATCCTGATCGCGGAAGACAACCGCGTGAATCAGAAAGTTATCGTGTCCATGCTGGAAAAATTGGGCCATGAAGCGGTAGTCGCTAACAACGGCAAGGAAGCGGTTGCTATATCTGCTGAGCAGGCTTTCGATGCGGTGTTCATGGACGTGCAGATGCCGGAGGTCGATGGCCTGACGGCCAGCAAAACCATCCGTGAGCGAGAGCAAACTGGCGGCGGGCATATTCCCATCATCGCCATGACGGCTTATGCCATGAAAGGTGACCGTGAGTGCTGCCTCGCGGCAGGGATGGACGGCTATCTTTCGAAGCCAGTCAAGGGGCAGGAGATCGAAGAGGCGCTGGAAAATATCTGTTCCTCGGAAAGCACCACTCCGCCGCCGCGTCCAGTGCTGTGGGACCGCTCGCTGGCCCTGGAACGGTTGGGCGGCGATGAGACGCTGCTGCAGCAGATCCTGGGAATCTTCCTTGAGGAGTATCCCAAACATGTGGCGGAGTTGGAGTCAGCCGTCTCGGCCCGGGAAGCACAGCGGCTGGAGCGAGCGGCGCATAGCCTGAAAGGGGAACTTAGTTACATTGGCGCGACTGAAGTATCGCAGGCGGCGCGCCGATTAGAAGAGATGGGAAGGAATCGCGAGCTGGAGAGTGCCGGCGAGGTACTGGCTACTCTGGAAGCCCAACTTTCCGATTTTGCTGAGGTCGTGCGAAATGCTGTAGGAGCGAACTGTGAAAGTATTGATCGCTGAAGACGACGCGTTCTTCCGCAAGATGCTGCAGCAACTTCTTACTCCTAATTATGAAGTGCAAAGCGTTCCCGACGGCATTCGCGCCTGGGATGCATTGCAGCAAGAGGATGCCGCGAAATTGGCAATACTGGATTGGGTGATGCCGGGCCTGAGTGGTCCGCAAATTTGCCGCAACGTTCGGGCTGATCCCAAGACTGCGGACTGTTATCTTATTCTGCTGACGGCTAAAAACAGCGTGCCTGACATTGTTGCCGGCTTGCGTTCAGGAGCGGACGACTATCTCACTAAACCTTTTGATGCAGAAGAACTCCGCGCGCGCCTGCGCGTCGCCCAGAAGGTCATTACGCTCCAACGAGCGGTCCAGGATCAGGCCCTTGAACTAAAGAATGCGGCCGCACGTGAGAAATTCCTGCAGAGTCTTTTGCCTGTATGTCCAGCGTGCAAAGCAAAACGAAACGATCTGCGATATTGGCGCCAGGTCGAAGCCTACTTCATCGGCCGCGATGCCGGGCCAGGCACGTGTCCGTCGTGCTCAGAACGCACCAGTGCCCCGGCAATGGAACCGACCGGGGAGGAAGTACGCCGATGAGCGTGGCGGAGCAATTAAAGCAAAAAACGGACAAGCCGCAGAGCGTGCCCCTGCCACTGCCATCGGTTCTGGTTGCTGAAGATGACCCCATCTTCCGCCGGGTTCTTGAGAGCTGGCTGCACAATTGGGGTTACCAAATCACTGCCTTGGAAGACGGGCTCAAGGCATGGGAGGCAGTCAGTAAGGAAGACGCTCCTAAACTCCTCATCCTGGATTGGATGATGCCCGGCATGGACGGCCCAGAACTTTGCCTCAAGATCCGCAGTCGCAAACAGGTTCCTTACTCCTACATCCTTCTATTAACGTCCAAGGACGAAAAAAAGGATTTGATCGATGGGTTGAACGCGGGCGCGGACGACTATCTTACAAAACCCTTTGATGTTAATGAATTAAAGGCCCGGCTGAACGTGGGCATACGGATCCTTGCCCTGCAAGACGAACTCATCAGGGCCAAGGAGGCAGTGGAATTTCAGGCGACGCACGATCCGTTGACAGGGCTCTGGAACCGAGGAGCCATACTGGACTTCCTACGTCGGGAACTCGATCGAGCCCAGCGTAGCAGCAAACCGTTCGGTCTTCTCATGATCGATCTCGACCATTTCAAGAGGATCAATGACACCTACGGGCATCTGGTGGGAGATACGGTGCTCAAGGAAGTGGCGCAACGGCTGGCGGGCTCGGTTCGCAGCTATGACTGGGTTGGGCGCTACGGCGGTGAGGAATTTCTGGTGATCGTTTCCGATTGCCCGCGCGAGGCGGTCGCAAAGTATGCCGAGCGTCTGCGTGCTGCGGTGGGGGCGACCCCCGTGAGCACCGAAATTGGGGAGATTCAGATCGCGACCACAATTGGCGCCACTTCGGCTCAACCGCCCGGGTATCCTGACCAGGATTCCCTCCTGCGCTTCGCAGATGCTGCCCTCTACCGCGCAAAGGAACAAGGCCGCAACCGGGTAGAACTTGCCTGAGTGCAAGGCCCTGGAGCCCATCCGCTAGACATTTCCGGAAGGTCCGGGCGAGTCCCAGTGACCGTAGTAACCAACAATCTGTTCCAAATCGACAATTTGTTCATCCACCTGCGTAACTTGTTCCTAGCAATAGCCGGCGGTAGTCTGAAACGATCTATGGCTCTCCATCTTCTCTTGTTCACCTCGGACGCGGAGACTGCCCTGATTCTGGGGAAGCTTCTGGCCGAATTCGACATTGAGGTGGAGTTCTGTTCCGAAATCCTCATATCGGTGGAGAAGGTCACGCGCGAAAAGTTTGACGCCATAGTGGTGGACTGGGATGACGGTGCAGAAGCCACGTTCCTGCTAAAGACTGTACGAGAATTGAAGTCTACGCGGGAATGCGTGGTGCTGGCGCTGGCCTCTGAGGCAGCCGCGGGTGCCTGTGCGGTCCAAGTAGGAGCACATGGAGTACTCCACAAACCCGTCGTTCCGGACCAGATTAGGGACACATTCAGCACGATCCGGGATCTGATTGTCTCGCGCCAGAGCGCAGTGGCCACCAGCCAGTCATCGGCAGCAAATATCCCAACGGAAACACGCTCAGAGATCGATACAGGTATTCAACAGGAAGTCTGGAGCACAGGAGGCGAGGAGACCTCACGCACGCCAGTTGATGACGCCAAGTTTCGCTTCCTGGCGAAAGAGACTCGAGAGCTGCCTTCGTTGCCGCCACTTGAAAAAGTGCCGGAGCCTTTACGGCCAGAAGCGTACACCGGCACCTTGTTTTCATCCTCGCCATGCGTGAGCGAGGCGCGAGCACCCAAGCCTTCCACGAAACGAGCGCACAAGAGTGGTGGCAAGATAGTCCCGTTGGCCGTGCTGGTCTTCGTGACTGCAGCGGCCTATGTTTTCTCGCCGGGTTCCGCCTATCGGGAGCGGCTGACCGCGCTGGGGAGGACAGTCTTCAGCAAGAAAGAGCCACCTCCCAAAATTGTGGTGGAAGCAACGCCTCCTGCTCCTGCTGTGAACCCCGTTCAGGTTCCGACCATCCATCCGGCAGAAAAAGCACCGGATGCACCAGTGGATGACTCGGCTGATGGTGAAGAAGCTGCCAATATTCAGGTTGTTCCAGTCGTAGAACCTCCCGACAGAGGCGCGCCAACATTGCCGAGCGCGCCGGCACCCCCTCCGGAAACCAGCAGCCAGACCGAGGAAATGGCGCCTGCAGTGACGACACAGCCTTCTACGGTGGCACCACAGCCGGCCGTGATGCAACGGCCTTCACCAGTGGCGGTTCGGCCGTCGACTCTGAACACGACCGAGCAAACTACTGTGCAGGTTCCCCAAAGCCTGCGACTCTCCAACCCAATAAACCCGGTGCAGACTGCGAGCACACCGGCCTCGCAGCAGGCATTTCCGAGTGCTCTAACTCCTCTCGTGCTTCCGGAAGAGACGGCCAATGCGCTGCTGGTCAAAAAATTACAACCCACTTATCCAGACCAGGCGTTGCGAGCAGGAATCCAGGGAATGGTCGTGCTGCAGGCCTGGATTGGAAAGGACGGCAGCGTACGCGACGTGAAGTTGGTTCGCGGAGCTTTCGTGCTCGCTAGAGCAGCAGTCGATGCCGTGAAGCAGTGGTCTTATAAGCCCTATTACCTGAACGGGCAAGCAGTGGAAGCTCAGACTTTCATCACCATGAACTTCAGGATTCCATCGCCGGGCGCAAACCCAGGTATGCCATCAGTGGAGGTTGTTTCTTCGCGCGGCCTGGATGCTCCTAAGCCTTGATCGTCTTGGCCGCCGCATCGTAATAAACCGCGCTCTTGTGGAAATACGACTCATTCGCCATGTGGCAGGCGAGCGCCGCATGATGTCCGAAGACTGCGTCTTCAACGACAGGTTTTCGACTACGGACTGCCTGAAAGAAATTCCATAGGTGAGGTTTCACCTCGTCCCACGAAACACTGCGGTAAGTGACACTTTCCGCCGCGGGTTCTCGCCCGGGAGGCGGATCGTGCTCCTCGTGCCATTTCTTGAAGTATTCCTCACGCATCACCTTCGGGAAGCTGAGCGCGTAATAACTGGGTGCGAGATCCACCCCCGGCTGAGGAGTGAAGGTCGCCGTGAATTCGCTAAGTTCGAGAATGCCTTTGGATCCCATAAAGCGGTAAATCTCAGGCGATTCGGTACCCAGGTTGAGCTGCATGTAAACCGGAACATTACCGTACTCGAACAGGGTTGCATGCACGTCGGGCATGTTCCGGCCGTCTTTCCAGCGCAGGATGCCGCCCATTGCCATCGTCCGCTTGGGTGCTTCATTAACGCCCATTACGTATTGCATGCCGCTAATAAGGTGAACCAGAAGATCGCCCGCTACTCCGGTGCCGTATTCCTTCCAGCAGCGCCAGCGCGCGAAGAGTAAGGGATCAAAAGCCCGCTTGGGGGCATTGCCCTGCCAGGTATCCCAATCCAGGGTCTGAGGCGAAAGGTCCGGAGGAGGCGGATATTCCCAAGCCCCGGTGGGATCGTTGCGTCCCAGGGAGCCCTCGATCAGCATAACCTCGCCAAGAACTCCTTTGGACACCAATTCTTTTGCCTTGGCGCAAATGACGGAACTGACGCGCTGCGAACCAATCTGGACAATGCGGCCTGTCTTTTGCGCGGCAGCCACCATTTCGGCCCCTTCTGCCGCGCTGTGTGACATCGGCTTCTCGCAGTAAATGTCCTTGCCCGCATTGACCGCGTCCACCACAATCTGCCGATGCCAATGATCAGGAACCGCTGCAACGATACAGTCGATTTCTTTATTGGCAAGCAACTCCTGGTAGCGCCGCGTAGTAGTCAAGGTGGGACTCACTATTTCCTTCGCAAGAGTGTGGCGGCCGTCATAAAGATCGCACGCCGCCGCGCACTCCACGCCGGGCAGTTGGATGGCCGCTGCCAGCAAGCCCGAGCCCTGCATGCCGACACCGATGATGCCAAAACGCACGCGATCACTGGCCGGGACCGGATTTTGCGAGGCCCACATCGGCTCTGGATCGAGTAAAACCGTCTTGGCGGCAAGTAATGCGCCAGTGGCTCCGGCGGTGGTCTGCAGAAATTCGCGGCGCGAAAAAGTGCTTTTTTTCATGAAACCCCCAGGAGAAGAATCAGCCGGTCATTTCCCAAGCGACTGCATAATGATGAAAAGGTCAGTAGCGAAGAGTGAACCCGCTGCGCCTACTTCTTCAGCATCTTCACCGCAACTTCTTTGAAGAACACTACATCGTCATCAGTGTGGTTCTGCAAGCCGATGTAGCCATCAATGGGCCGTGGCCCGCGTTCCGGCTCGAAGTCAAATTTCCTGGGCGGCACCGGCTCGCCCTCGGTGTAGTCGGTAACCTTAACCCCGTTCACGAAGACGATGGTGTGCGGCCCGTCCAAGGTGATTTCCATCGTGTTCCATTCGGGGCCAGGCTTACCGGGCCGAGCCAGTGGTTTGATGAGTGAGTACAAGGTGCCAGTGACATGATATTCATCCTCGTTCACCTTCTCCGGTTCGTTGTCGATTTGTACCTCGTACCCGTAATGCACGGGCATCCAGGGCTCGCGGGGTTCCAGCGGTATGCGGATGAAAACCCCGGAGTTGTCATTGTGGTCACGCATTTTGTACACCACGCGAATCAAGCAGTTGCCCAGCTTGCCGCCGGTCCAGTACAAGAGCCCCATGCCCCCGTGTGTCCGGATGAGGCCATCCTCAACGGTCATTTCCCCCGGGCCTACATGCTTCCAACCCGTCAGGTCCTTTCCGTCGAAAAGCTGCTTCCATTCTTCCGATTGGCTTTGGGAGGAAGATTGTCCCTGCAAGGTACTCGCCAAAAGAACAGACAAAATAAGCAGCACTAACCGGGCGGACATGAAATCACCTCGTTGGAACTGGGAATACTACACCAAACCGGCGGGACTGGCTGACAGGTAAGTGCCTTGTTTTCTTAAAGCTGAAATTGAGCGGACTGAAGTCATCGTTCGGGTCACCCAGCCTATCCTTATGGCATGCTCCGCCCGATGTAGGTGCACTCCCTACAGATCAGGTTCGAGGCTGACAGGGATTGTCCGTTGATGGTATCGATCTGTCCGCAATAATCCTGATTTACAAATTGCTAGTCACCAGTGATTCTCACCCAAGAAAATACACCTGGCGACTCCGCGGTAGCCAGGGCTGAGTCGTCATATCGCGTGGTGAGTACGGCGGAGGTGACGCCTATGGATGCACTCACGGTGGTCGGAATCTTTATGGTGGGGGCGTCTGCCGGCTCGATACTCGGGCTTGTCAAGAGCAGGTCCGCACACGCGGTGACTGAATCAACCTCAAACGCCTTTGAGCGCTGGGCCAACGATCTGCTGACAGCCTTAGGTGCGCCTTTGGATCACCCCGAGCAGCGACGGGTTCTGACGACTGCGGAGCGAGTGGAATGGCTACAGGCAAGAAACGGTTGAGCGGTGACGCAATGGTGTCGTGCCTTCAAATTATCTGCCTGCAGGCAAAGGGCTTACCTGATTCGTGTGAACCTTCCGTCCATCTATAAAGAAAGGGTTCAAGAGCCCAGTGCAGGCGTGGTTACGGAAGGCTAATTTTCAGGAACCTTCCTGCTGGAAAATCACATCATAGAGATATAATGAATGCAGTTCAGCGAGGAAGTGACTGTCCCTTCCGAGAAGATCAATATTCAATGTCCAAAAAAACCAAAGTAGCAGTTCTATTTGCATCGTTAGCAATACTGGCCTTCATGGCACTGGGCGAATTTGGAGGGGTGCGTGCCTCCTCGAATGACGGTGCTTACCGCCAGCTGCAGGTTTACAGCGAAGTGCTCTCCCGTGTGCGCAGTGAATATGTGGAAGAGCCCAACATTCCCAAGGTCACTGACGGCGCCTTGCACGGGCTGCTCGAGTCGCTGGATGCGAACTCCAGTTTCCTCACCCCACCTCAATACAAGGTATACAAGGCCCGTAATACGGAGACCAAAGCCGATATTGGCGCGGGCGTTTCCAAGCGCTTCGGCTATGCGACGGTGATTTCGGTAATTCCTGGCGGCCCTGCGGAAAAAGTAGGAGTTGAGGGCGGCGACATTTTTGAGGCCATTGAAGGACAGAGCACACGCGACATGTCCTTGGCGGAAATCCGCAGCATGTTATCCGGGCAGCCCGGCTCGAATGTCACGGTTTCGGTTGTGCGCGCCCGTCGAGCGGAACCGCAAAAACTGGTGATCACGCGAGATGTTGTTACGATCCCGCCGGTCAGCGATAAGATCGTTGACGAGGGTATCGGCGATATCAAGGTGGACGCGCTTCCCAAGGGAAAATCGCAAGAAATCGCCGGCAAGATCAAGGCTCTGCAAAAGCAGGGAGCCAAAAAACTCATCCTGGACCTCCGCAACGTATCTGAGGGGGAGGAATCAGAAGGGGTGGCTACGGCCAACCTGTTCCTGAATCACGGGACGATCACTTACCTGCAAGGGCAGAAATATCCTCGCGAAGCCTTCAATGCGGATCCTTCCAAGAGCGTTACCAACCTGCCGGTTGTGGTGCTTGTGAACCGAGGCACGGCGGGTCCGGCGGAGATTGTCGCGGCTGCGATCCTGGAAAATGCGCGTGGCGATGTTGTGGGAGATAAGACCTTCGGCGACGGATCCATTCAGAAGGTAATAGACCTGCCGGATGGATCGGCGCTGATCCTCTCGATTGCGAAATATTACACACCGAGCGGTAAGGCCATTCAAGATGCGGCGATCACGCCCAACGTGCTTGTTGCCGATATCGATGAGGATGCTGCGCTCCCGGATGAGGATCAGCAGAGCGCGCCCGCCGATCAGGCCAAGAAGGCACGGCCTCAAACCGACGAGCAATTGCAAAAAGCAATCCAGGTACTCAAGAGCCGAGAAACCAAGAGTTAAAAAGAGGGTCAGTATACAGCTTAGAAATCGCGTGCCTTCGGGCACGCGATTTTATTTTTGCCGGAAGCCGAACGCCGGAAGCCGGACGCCGGATTTTGTTATGCTGAAGCCAGCTTTTCATGAAAATTCTGTACCAGGACCTTCCCCAGTTCGAGATCGCCGGGAAGCAGTTGGTGGGGCGAGTGATGTTCGCTCTGCTGGTGTTGCTCGCCGCTCTGGTCGGAGCTGGCGCCGGTCTCTTGCTCGTCTACTCCACCGATTTACCGCAAGTCGAAGAACTGGAGCATTATCGCCCCAGCTCTATCACTGAGCTCTATGACGATCAGGAACGCGTCATTGGGTCCTTTGCTTTGCAGCGCCGGGTGGTTGCTTCTTATGGGGATTATCCCCAGGTACTTCGGGATGCGCTGGTGTCCATCGAGGACAAAGATTTTTACCGGCACTGGGGCATCAACGTGTGGCGCATTGCGGGCGCCGCATACCGCGACATTGAGTCGGGTGGAAAAGTGCAGGGCGCTTCTACGCTTACAATGCAACTGGCAAGG
>Ga0209577_10001586_pt1 | contig 22501 bp, 22 predicted proteins | sample GraSoiAngelo_109_FD_185874 | JGI IMG/M metagenome (GOLD analysis project Ga0209577, IMG submission 185874) | Grasslands soil microbial communities from the Angelo Coastal Reserve, California, USA - 14_0903_12_20cm (SPAdes) (version 2) | ecosystem: Environmental > Terrestrial > Soil > Grasslands...
ACACCGCCGCCAGCGACGGGGTGCCGAGCTCGAAGCGGCGCGCGTCGTCGTGCAGCTCCAGGGAGCGCGGGTCGAACGCGAACTGGTCCTTGTGGCCGAACCAGCCGGCGATCTGCGGGGCCAGGCGCCGCGCCTGCTCCTCGCGCGCATACAGAAACACGATACCCGGCCCGCCCAGCAGCCATTTGAGCCCCCCGGCGGTCAGGAAGTCCACACCCGTCGCCTTCACGTCCACCGGGAGCTGCCCCACGGATTGGTAGGCGTCGACCAGTGCCAGCGCGCCACGCCGGTGGGCGACCTCGGCGACCGCCGTGATGTCCTGGATCGCGCCACTCGTGAAGTACACGTGCGAGGTGGCCACGAGGGCCGTCCGCTCGTCCACGGCCCGCGCGATCGCCTCGACCGGCACGGAGACCCGGTCGGGGCTCTCAACCACCACCAGCTCCACGCCCCGCGGCCGCTTCGCCAGCCACTGATAGGCGACCGTCGGGAAATCGAGGGACGTGACGACCACGCGGGGACGGCGGCCGTAGTCGAGCGCCTCCGCCACGGCCGACAGCGCGACCGAGATGCTCGGCGCCAGCGCGATCTCCGCGGGGCTGGCGTTCACGACGCGCGCATAGCGGGCGCGCAGCTCCCCGAGCGCACCCCACCAGACATCGTACCAGGCGGACGCCCCACGCCGCTGCCAGACGTCGAGAAACTCGGCGACGCGCCGGCGCGTGCGATCGCCCAGGGCACCGAGGGAGCAGGTGTTCAAATAGATGCCACCCCGAAAGATCGGAAACTCATCGCGGTAGCGGGCGAGCGAGTGAGCCCCGGTGTCGGTGGGACGGCCGGCGAGCGTCATAGGCGGTCAATATACAGGAGGAAAAGCGCGCCCGGCACACCTCGGGAGTAGATTGCCTCGCATGGAGCCACGCGCCGGTTGGCCGCTACTCACCGCGCGCCTCGCCCTGCGGGCGGTCGTGAGCCCGCGCCTGGCACTCGACCTCGTCCGTCTCGCCTGGAGCGCGCGGGCGCGCGATTGGTACCGGCGCGCGCCGTTTCTGCCGTTACCGCCGCGCGAGTACGTGCGCTGGCGCATGTTCACCGCGTATGGCGACGAAGACGCCGTGCCACCGCTGGACGACGTCATCCGGTTCGCGCGGTGGCGCCGGGAAACGATGAGACTATGAAAAAAGACGTCACGGAGAAGCGTCGCGGAGAGGCGTCACGGATAACCGTCGCGGTGAAGCGGCGAGCGCTCGAACTGGGCTTCGACGGTGTGGGCATCGCGAGCCTCGAGCCGAGCGCGCATGGGGACGAGCTCGATCAATGGCTCGCGGCCGGGTACGCGGGCACCATGACCTACCTGCATCGCCAGGCCGAGAAACGCAAGCACCCCGCGCGCATCGTGCCGGACGCCCGGGTGGCCGTAGTTACCCTGACCAATTACTTCCATGGCTCGACTGAGCCCGGGCGCAAGCCCGGGGATCCCGGAAACCCCGGGCTTGCGCCCGGGGTCAGTGCACCCGCCTCGAGGGGCCGCGTCGCCCAATATGCCTGGTCCGGCGATTACCACACGGTGATCGGCCGCCGGCTCGAGCAGCTCGCGACTGCCGTCCGGGAAATCGCGCCGGGCGTGAGAACGCGGTGTTACGTGGACGCCGGGCCGGTGCCCGAGCGCGAGCTGGCGCAGCGCGCGGGGTTGGGCTGGATCGGGAAGAACACCATGCTGATCCATCCGACCATCGGGTCGTTCACGTTCATCGGCGTGATCTTCACCGATGCCGAGCTCGTCCCCGATCTCCCGTTCCAGGCCGATCGTTGCGGTACGTGCCGTCGCTGTCTCGACGCCTGTCCCACCGAGGCCTTCGTCGAGTCCCGCATGCTCGACGCGCGGCGCTGCATCTCCTACCTCACGATCGAGCACGCCGCACCGTTCAATGACGACGAGCGCCGAATGGTGGGCGACTGGCTGTTCGGGTGCGACGTGTGTCAGGACGTGTGCCCGTGGAACGTCACCTTTGCCGCCCCGACGTCCGACCCGGAGTTCGCCGTGCGGGCCGAGGTCGCTGCGCCCGAGGTGGCGGCGCTGCTCGCCGCCGCGCCAGAAGAGTTCGAACGTCGCTTTGGCGACACGGCGTTCGAGCGCCCCGGTGTCGCCGGTCTGCGGCGTAACGCCGCCGCCGTGGCGGCGAACCGCCAGGGCGCGGCGCCGTGACCGACCTCCCCATCGCACAGTCCGAGCAGGCGAGCGCCATCCGCCACCGGCTCAGCGAGGGACTCGCGAAGATCGATCCGCATCACCGCCTGTGCGGTCGCCCCGTGGCCTACCGCATCATCGACGGGACGATGCTCGAGATCGCGTACCGCGATGTGCCGGGGATCGCGGAAGCGGAGGTGCTGGGTGTGAAGCGCCTGATCGGCGTGGAGTGCTTCTGCACCGTAGCGCCGCAGACAGCGGAGACCGTGATCGTCCGGTTCGTCGTCTCGCTCAAGACCTAGCGGGTTACGCGGCCGTCAGCCGGAGCACGGGCAGCTCCGGCGGATTGCGCCACCGCGGAATCGCCGCACTCCCCACGCCCGCCGACACGTAGAGCCACGTGTCCCCCGCGCGCTTCAGACCGTGCAGATATTTCCGGCCGAACTGCGACGGTGCGATGATCGGTCCGACCAGCGGCAGGTGTGCCTGACCATTGTGCGTGTGACCCGACAGCATCACGTCCACCCGCAGCCCAGCGGGGAGATACTCGATGAGGTCGGGATTGTGCGACAACAGCACCCGGGGGACGTCGGGTGGCACGCCGGCGAGGGCATCGTCCGGCCGGACGGCACCGTGGCTGAAGTCGTCGACGCCGGCGACGGCGAGCGCCGCCGTCCCGCGGCGGATCAATTCGTGTCGGTTCGTGAGCAGGCGCGCGCCGGCGCGCTCGACCAACCGGCTCACCATGTCGGGATCGACCCAATGGTCGTGATTGCCGAGCACGGCCACACTCCCGTCGCGGGCGCGAAACCGCCCGAGGATGCCGTCCAGGCCATCGAGATCGCTGCGGGAGTGGCTCACGAAGTCCCCGCCGAGGGCGACGAGATCAGGCGCGAGGTCGGCCACGCGATCCGCCACGCGGGCGAACCAGCGTTCCGGGACGGCGGGGCCGTGATGCAGGTCAGTCACGAGCGCGATGCGGTAGCCGACGAGCCGGGGGTCCAGGTCGCGCACCGGGAGCGCGATCTCGGGAGTCTCGAGCCGCGCGCTCTCCCACCGCGCAAACGGCGCCGCGAGGCGCTCCACCACCCAGCCCACGCGCGCCTTGGTGAGCCGCTCGAACACCGGCGGACGTCGCTCTCGCGCCGGTGGGTGGCGCCGCGGATGGAGGAACAGCCCGATCACTTCGCGACGGCGCGGGAGACGACGTCGTACACGAAGTGCACGCCGAAGGTCACGTCGTCGAGGCTCACCCGCTCGTCGTTCCCGTGAACGCCGCGGGACTCGGTCTGGTTGAGCGGAAACGGCGACAGCCCATAGCTCGCGATGCCGAGCTGCCGGAAGTAATGGCTGTCGGTGAAGCCGGTGAGCGGCGGCGTGGTGACCAGCGCATTGGGCGTGCGTTCGCGTGCCGCGGCCACGATCGACCGGAACAGCTCCGTGTCCGTGGGGCTCTCGGTCGCCGGCCAGCTGGGGCCGAGCGGCGTGATGGCGACCGCGGTGTCCGCGACCACGCGGGCGAGCTCGGCCAGGAACGCCTGCGGGTCCTGTCCCGGCAGGAGCCGCACGTCCAGCGCGGCCTTGGCCACCGGCGGGATCACGTTGGTCTTGTCGCTGGCGGTGAGGCCGGTGATGGAAATCGTGTTCCGGAGCAGCGCGTTATAGGTAAGGTCCCCCGTGAGGGCGCGAACGGCCGCCGAATCGCGGAGCGCCGCGCGTACATCCGCCAGCCAGGCGCGCCGCACCGGGTCGGGCTCGATGGTCGAGAGATCGCGCAGGTAGCGTTCCACCGCCGGCGTCACCACCAGCGGCGTCTGATAGTTCGCGATGCGGTTCAGCGCCCGCACCAGCCGGTGAACGGGGTTGTCGGGTGTGGGGCGGGAGCCGTGTCCCGCCGTGCCGCGGGCCGTGACCTCGAGCCAGAAGGGCGACTTCTCGGTGGTCCCGACGCCATAGTACTCGATCCGACCGGTCGGACCCGCGCGGATCGTGCCTCCCTCGGTGAGCAGGAACTCGGCATCCTGTACCAGCTCCGGGTGATGCTCCACCATCCACGCCGCCCCGACGCCAGCGCCTACCTCCTCGTCCGCCGTGGCGAGGAAAATGACGTCACGCTTGAGCGTCACGCCGGCGCGCTTGAGCGTGAGCAGCGTCATGAGTTGGGTGATCGCCTCGCCCTTCATGTCGAGCGCGCCCCGCCCCCACAGATAGCCGTCCTGCACGGTTCCGGCGAAGGGGTCGACCGTCCAGAACTCCGGGCTCGCGAGCACCACGTCCATGTGGTTGAGCAGGATGAGCGGCCGGGCGCTGCCGTCTCCGGGGAGACGGGCGTACAGGTTCGCCTTGCCGGGCTTGGGCTCGAAGATCTGCGCGGTGATCCCCTCGCGCGCGAGCACGGCCTTGAGCCACTCGGCCGTCTTGAGCTCGTTGCCCGGAGGGTTGGTGGTGTTGATCGCGACGTACTGCGACAACAGCGCCGCCGCCTCGCGCCCGACAGCGCGCCAAGCGGCGTCGGTGCGCGGGACGCCGGGCTCACCCAATCGCGGCGGTAAGAGCACGGGCTGACTGGACGGGCCGAACAGGCCGGGCTGAGGCGGAGTGATCGCCTGGGGCGGTCGGGCGCACGCAGTCGCGACGACGAGAGCCAGCAGCGGAGTACAGCGCACGACTCCTCCCGACAAGGGAACGGGGGAACCCGCAAACTACGGGCCAGGGGGACGCGCGGCGAGCCCCCCCGGGTCAGTGCACGGTGATCGTCGCCTGCCCGGTCTTGCCCTCGCTCGTGGCGCGCAACACGACGCTGCCGGCGGCGCGAGGCTGGACGAGCGCCTGGTCGCCGAACCCATACAGGCTGATGATCGTGCTGTCGCTCGCGGACCAGGATACCGCCCGATTCGACAGTGGGTTGCCCGCAGCGTCGCGCAGGTCGGCCCGGAACATCGCGCTGTCTCCGACGGCCAGGGTCGCGGTATCGGGCACGACGGTGACGGTGGCCACGGGGGCCGGCGCCGCAACCGTGACGGTCGCCTGCCCGGTCTTCCCCTCGCTCGTCGCGCGCAACACCGCGGTTCCGGCGCTCAGTGCGCGAACGGTCGCGGAGGCACCGGCCGTGCTCGTAATCGACAACACCGACGGGTCCGTGCTCGACCATGATACGACCCGGTTAAGCCTGTTCCCGGCTGCGTCCCTGACGTCCGCTGAGAAGGTAGCGTTGTCTCCCACAGTGAGGCCGGCGCTTCCGGGCACGACCGCAACCGTGGCGACCGGGGCCGGCACCGCCACCCTAATGGTCGCCTGCCCGGTCTTCCCCTCACTCGTCGCGTGGAGCACGGCCGCTCCAGCTGCCCGAGCGAAGACCAGAGCCGCGGTTCCGTAGGCATAGACTTGAATGAACGTGCTGTCGGCGGTGTACCAGGACACCGATCGATTCGACAGGGAATTCCCAGCGGCGTCCTTGAGGTCTGCACGGAAGGCCAGGCTGTCCCCCACAGTGAGGTTAGTGTCCGCCGGGACGACCGTGACGGTCGCCACGGGCGCCGACGAAGCGGTTATCTGCACGCGATGCATATCGCTGAGACCGGCGCTCGTTGCCGTGATCGTGGCGACGCCCTCCATCCGACCTGTGACGCGCGCCGAATCGCCGAAACCCGTCACGCTGGCCGTGTCGGCTGGGCTGCTCGTCCATGTGACCGACGGATTCTGCACTGGATTGCCGCTCGCGTCTCCCACGGCGGCGAACAGAGTGATCGTCCCGCCCACACCGACGGAGGTCGGACCCGAGATGCGCACGTACGCCCCCCCGCCTGAACCCGCGTTGGGAAGCAGGACCGACAGGGGCGTCGTGGTGCCAGCCGTCACCTCCACGCCCGACGTGGTCACCGAATCGAGGTTTGGCAGGAACGGCTCTTCGATGCGCACGACATAGCTGCCCGGTGGCAGAAAGGCCACCTTATAACGACCGTCGCCGCCGCTCCGACCCGTGGCCTCTAAGTAGGTGATGTCCGCTCTGCTGGGATAGGTGCCGTACACCGAGACCTGCGCGTTCGAGACCGGCTGGGTGGTACCGTTGGCGCCCTGTGTCACGACCCCGGCGATCGCGCCCGCCGCCGCAGAGTTGATCGCACGGAGGTGAGGCGTGAAATCGAACTCGTTTGTCCCGTAGTAGTTGAACAGGAAGCTCTGGCCGACGTCGAAGTCGAGCACGATGTCGGCGCCCTGCGTCGGCACGTTGACCGGATACTCGACGAACGCGTAGATCGTGGACAACCCATGCCAATTGACCGGCGCCGGGTGCTGCGCCGCATCGTTCCAGGTGATCGAGGACTGGCTCGTGTCGAGAGTCATCCGCACCGCATGATACTGGCCGGCGGGCATCTCCCCTGCTCCCAGGAGGGCCGTGGTCCCCTGCTGCAGGGCAAGCAGGTCGAACGCCTTCCGGGGCTCCGTGATGACCACCCACTGACCGCCCCCGCTGGTATCCTGCGCCGTGCTGGCCTCGATCCGCACCACGTAGATGGTGACGCTGTGCAGTGAGTCGTACGGGAAGGGGGCATCCGTGAGCCGCACCGTGATCTGGGGCCGCACGGCCAGAGCGGCCGTCACGCTCGCGTCGTCCTGGTAGCACCCGGCGAAGAGGACGGCGGCGACCGCATAGCGCGTGATATGTTTCGACATCGGACTCCTCTTTTGGGGCTGGGCGACACTCTGCTTTAGGATACCTCGACTCGCCGGCCCGGGTCACACCGGCCGACGGCCCTGCCAGAATGTGACGGCGCGGGGGCGCGCATGGGTATAGACAGAGTGGGGACGAGCGACGTTGAAGCGGTGCGCCGGGTGCTCGGCGGCGACACCGACGCGTATGCGACGCTCGTCGCGCGGTACCGTGACCGCCTGGCCCGCTACGCCGTGCACATGCTCGGCAATCGCGAAGACGCCGAGGAGGCGCTCCAGGACGCGTTCGTCCGGGCGTATCGCTCGCTCGAGCGGTGTGACGACGCGGCGCGATTCGGGGCGTGGCTGTACGGCATTCTGGTGAATCGGTGCCGCACGACGGGCGCCCGGGCGGCGAAGCGCGGGCGCGTCTTCGTGCGCGACGAAGCCGCGCTCAACGGCGTCGCCCACGCGAGCGCCGCCGAGCAGACCGAGGGGGAAGACGTAGTGCGCTGGGCGCTGGCGCGGCTGACGCCGGAATATCGGGAAGCGTTTCTCCTCAAGCACGTCGAGGATCTCGAATACGAAGAGATGGCGCGGCTGACGGGTGCGAGCGTGTCGGCGCTCAAGATGCGCGTGAAGCGGGCGCGCGAGCAGCTGCAGGCGATTCTCAGAGAGGCGGAACATGTTTGAGCCGGATGAGGAGCTGATCGGGCGCGTGGTGCGCCAGCTGCGTCGGCCGGTGACGGTCGATGCGGGCCTCGACGCGCGCGTGATGGAGCAGGTCCGGCGCCTCCCGCCGCGCCGGGCGGGAGGGGCGGCCCACGCCACCTGGGGCTGGCTCACCCGCCCACGCACCGTTCCCTTCTTGCCGTTGGGCGCGCTCGCGGTCGCCGCGGTGTTCGTCGCGGTCGTGCTGTGGCGACCCGATCGGCCCTCCCGCCCCGCTTCCATGAGCGAGTTCGGCTTCGTCGTCGTCGCGCCCCGTGCCACGACCGTGTCGCTCGTCGGCGACTTCAACGACTGGGACGCCGCCCGCACGCCCATGCAGCGCGTCCGCAAAGACGAGTCCGTATGGACCGCCGTCATTCCCCTGACCCCGGGCCGTTATCGCTACGCGTTCCTGGTGGACGGCGTCAGGTGGCTGGCCGATCCCGCGGCTCCCGCCGCGCGCGACGACGAGTACGGCGCGCCGAGCTCCGTCGTGACTGTGGGGGGCTCTTGACGCTGTTGCTCGCGGCGACCCTCGCCGCGCTCCAGGCCGCCCAGGGGCCCGATCCACGACTCGAGCGTCTCGACTCGATCAGCCGGCCGATCGTGACGGCGTTGGTCGATTCGGCGCGCGCGGTGGCCCTCCCCACCGAGCCGCTGGTGCAGCGTGCCCTCGAGGGCGCGACCAAGCGGGCCACGGCGGACCGGATCGTTGCTGCCGTCCGCCGGCTGGCCGTGGACCTGGGCCACGCGCGCGACGCCCTCGGCGCCACCGCTTCGCCGACCGAGCTGACGGCCGCGGCCGCGGCGCTCCGCGCCGGCGCGCCGCCGGCGACGCTGACCGAGCTGCGACGCATTCGGCGCGAGCCGCTCACCGTGCCGCTCGCCGTGCTCACGGACCTGGTCGCGAGCGGCGTTCCGGTCGACAGCGCCGCAGCCGCGGTACTCTCGCTCGCCGCGAAAGCCCGAGACGCGGACCTGGTGGAGTTCCGCCGCGCCGTGGAGCGCGACATCGCGCTCGGCGCGCCCCCCGCGTCCGCGACGGCCGCCGCCGCCGCGTTCGCCGCCGCAGCCGTGCAGGTGAACGCGGGGGCCAAACAGCAGCGCCCCGGCCGTCCCTGATAGCGTGCGGCCGCCCGAGGCCGCGCGCCATGCGTGGGCCGCGTCCGTCGCCGCGGCCTGGACGCTCCTGAGTGCTCCCGCCGTCTTGGCCCAGACGACCGCGACCATCGATGTCGGCGTGTCGTCCGTGCGCTACGACGGCTTCCTCCCATCGGCCGCCGCGTCCGTCTCGCCCGCCCTGCGCTGGGAGCAGCCGAGCGGCACCCTCACGGCGCGGGGCACCTACCTGCGGTTCGAGAGCGGCCACCGCAGCCTGCAGGGCCTAGTCGCCGGCTCGTTCCTGATACGTCCCGCCGGGCGTCGCTGGGGGGGTGAGCTGGGCGGCTCCGTGGGCGCGAGCCGCTATCTCGACTTCGCGAGCTTCTGGCACGCGACCGCCGACGCGCGGCTGCACCTGCTGGGAGCGGACCGCGGCGCCTGGATCGGAGCCACGGCGGGACGCACCGCGTACGGCGCGGGGGCGCGCCCCGTCACGAGTGCCGGTGTCGGCGCGTGGGCGCAGCGTTCCCAGGTGATGTTATCGGCTTCGGCGACCCGCTCGTCCGTAGGGGACTCGGCCTACAGCGATTTCCTGGCGACCGCGCTGACACGTCGGGGGGCGGTCACACTCGACGCGTCCCTCGGAGCCCGGGTCGCGAGCCGGGGGGGCGGACACGGCGTGTTCGGCGAGGCGAGCGCGACGCTCGCGCTCGGTGAGCGAACACTGCTGTTCCTCGCCGGGGGCCGCTACCCCACGGACCCGGTCAGTGGCAGCGTCGCCGGTCGCTACGTGAGCGGCGGCGTGCGGCTGCGCCTGGCGCGCCCGGCCCGGCTCGCGTCGCGCACCTCGCTGCCGAGCGCATCACGGCCGGCGCACGACGGAGACCCGGTCCCGAGTGCCCGGCTCGGCGTCGTGCCGCAGCCCGGCGGCGCCGTCCGGCTCGTGCTGCACGTCGCCGGCGCCGCGGCCAGCGTCGAGCTCGCCGGGGACTTCACGGACTGGCAACCCTGGCCGTTGCGCCGCAGGGGGGACGGAATGTGGGAAACGGTGCTGCCGATACCGAGCGGCCTGCACCGGCTCAACGTGCGAATCGACGGGGGCGCGTGGATCGTTCCCGCCGGTCTGTCCCGCGCGGCCGACGACTACGGCGACGACGTCGGGATCCTGGCGGTGCCGTGAGCCGCTTACAGGTCCGTCGGGTGGTCGAGAAACACCCACGGGAGGTCGAACTCGGTACAGAGCCGCTCGGCCAGCGCCCTCACGCCGAACGTTTCCGTCGCGTAGTGCCCCGCGTAGAACACGTTCAATCCCAGCTCCTCAGCATCGAAGAACGTGTGGTGCGACCCTTCCCCTGTGATGTAGGTGTCGAGGCCCAGGGCGGCGGCCTGGGCGATCATCGAGCCGGCTGCTCCCGTGACGATACCCACTCGTCGCACGCGCTCCGGCCCGAACGCCATGAGGCGAGCGCGCCGGCCAACCACTTCTTCCAGACGCTGTGCCAGGGCCGCGCGCGGGACGTCGACCTCTCCCCACACGCCGATCCGGATACCGTACTCCTCTCCGAACTCGCCCCGCCGGGCGACGTCCAGCTGGCGCGCCAGCACCGCGTTGTTGCCGACCTCGGGATGCACGTCCAGAGGTAGGTGAGCGCTGTACAGCGCGATCTTGTGCTTGACGAGTCCCGCCACCCGTCGATACGCGCGCCCGGTGAGCGGTGCGAGGCCGCCCCAGAAGAGCCCGTGATGCACCAGCAGCAAGTCGGCCCGCTGCTGCGCCGCCAGTTGCACCGTGGCCTCGCACAGATCCACGGCGGCCGCCGCCCGATTGATCGTTCCCCCGTTCGCTACCTGGAGCCCATTGAGCGCGTGGGGAGCGTCCGGCACCTCGCTGATCCGGAGGTAGCGGTCGAGATACGACACCAGCACGGCCAGATCGATCGCGCGCATCAGGCGAGCCAGTATGGAGACATTATCTCACCAGATTATCGACAGTGACGTGAGATTCCCACATCACGACAGCAGCTAAGCTCTTTTGTTACAATAACATATGAAATCCACATGGGCACGCTGCGATGTGTGGATATCCGCGGGACGCGTTCAGTACGACCTGGCCGCGCTGACCTTTTCGGGCTCTTCTTCGAGCGCCGCGTCGCCCATTCGCACGACGCCGTTGATCTCGCCGCCTTCCTGCACCAGCAGTCGCTTGGCCGCCACGTCGCCATGCACGACGCTGGTGGACTGAATCTCGATACGCTCGTCGGCGCGGATGCTGCCGCGCACTTCGCCGCCAATGATCGCTTCGCGCGAGATCACGTCTCCCTCGACTTCTCCCCCCTTCCCCACCAGCACCTGCCGGCCGGCGCGCACCGTTCCCACGACGGTGCCCTCGATCTTCACGACGCCGTCGGCGGTGATGTCCCCGACGACCCGCATTCCCGTGCCGATGATGGAGAGTCCGGCCTCGGCCTCGGGCGCGCCCTGCCCTTTCTCGGTGAACATCGCCATATCAATTCTCCTGTTTGACGACCGTGAGCGGATCGAGTGACTTCCCCTCGCGGCGGATCTCGAAGTGGAGGTGCGGCGCCGTGGATCGCCCCGAGTTGCCCGACAAAGCGATCACCTGTCCCGCCTGCGCCGAGTCGCCCTCGCGCACCAGGATGCGCGAGGCGTGCCCATACATCGTTTCATACCCTCCCGGATGACGCAAGAGGACGAACTGGCCGTAGGCGGGGTCGGCGCCCGCCGCTTCGACGACGCCACCGCCCGCGGCGCGCACCGGCGTGCCCGGTGGGACGGCGATATCGATGCCGGGGTGCGACTCAGCGGGATCGCCCGGCCGCACCTGGCCCCGCGTGACGAAGCCCCCGATATCGAGCGGCCAATGTGTAGGCTCCGACGTCCCGCTTTCGTAGCGGAGCGGTGCCGAAGGGGGTCGGGCCCGCACTGGCGTGCTGCGCATCAGGTCCGCGGTGACGCTAACGGTGCCCCTGTCGGGCGGCGCTTTCACGCCGAGCATGGAGCGGAGCTCCTGGTAATTGGATTCGGCCCGATTCAGGGCTGCCGCGAGCTGCTGCACGCGGCTGTTCTCCGCTTCCAGGCGCGCGATTTCCCGCTCCAGCCCCGGCACGCGGGCCGCGGCGCGACCGATCGGCCCCGCGAACGCGAAGAACAACACAATCAGCAGACCGATCACCAGCGCGCTCCACTTCCCCGCCTCGAAGGCCCACAGGGGGAGGCGATACTGACGGGAGGCGAGCTCCCCGTCGGTGTGGACGACGATGGTGACGCGGCGATCCTTGTGCCTCATCCGTCGAACGGGGCACCGAGGATCAGCTCGAGCAGGCGCGCGAGATCGTCGTTGGAGTAGAAGTTGACGTGCAGCTGCCCCTTGCCCTTGGCGCGGAGCGTCACGCGGACGTCGGTGCCGAGCCGGCGCCGCAGCGCGTCTTCGATGCGACGCACTTCGGGCGCCTGGCCCTGCCCTCGCTTGAGCCGTGGGCGTCTGACCGGCGCCCGACCGCCACGCACCCGGTCCTCGATGTCGCGCACCGACAGTCCGGCGTCGACCGCTTCCTTCGCGAGCGAGGTGGCGACGCGCGCGTCGTCGAGTGCGAGCAGGGCGCGGGCGTGGCCGACCGACAGCCCGCCATCGTGCAGCAGGGCGAGCACCGCAGCCGGGAGCTTGAGGAGCCGGAGGGCGTTCGCGACCGTCGAGCGGTCGCGTCCCACCGCATCCGCCACGTCCTGCTGCGTGACGCTGAACTCGGCGATGAGCCGCTCGTAGCCGCGCGCTTCGTCCACGGGGGACAGATCGTCGCGCTGGAGGTTCTCGACCAGCGCGAGCGTCAGCACGGTACGATCGTCGACCTCGCGCTTCACGGCGGGGATCTTCTCCCAGCCGAGGGCCTGGCAGGCGCGCAGCCGGCGCTCGCCGGCGATCAGCTCGAACCCGCCGTTGGCGCCACCGGGCGCTTGCCGCACCACGACCGGCTGCAGCAGACCCGCTTTCCGGATCGAGGCGGTGAGCTCGTCCAGCGCGGCCGGATCGACGTCGCGGCGCGGTTGATAGGGGTTGGGGCGGATGTCGGCGATGGCCAGCTCGACGAGACTGCCTTCGCGCTCGGCTTCCTCGCGCGTGGGTCCCAGCAGAGCTTCGAGGCCTCGGCCGAGACGACGGCGACTCGTGATGGTTTCCGTCATGCGGGCACCTCCGGCAGCGGTTCGGCAGCGGGCGGAGCAGGGGAGGCGGCGGACGAGGCCGCCACGCCGCCGTGTTCGACGCGCCGGATGAGCTCCTGCGCCACTGCCAGGTAGCTCTTGGCGCCCACCGATTGCACGTCATACAAGAGGATCGGTTTTCCGAAGCTCGGCGCCTCGGCCAAGCGCACGTTGCGGGGAATGGTGATCCCGAACATCTGGGACCCGAAGTACTCCTTGGCTTCGTCCGCGACCTGCTTTGAGAGGTTGAGCCGGGCGTCGTACATGGTCAGGAGCGCGCCGTCGATCGCGAGGGCGGCGTTGAAATTCCGCTGCACCAGCTTGATGGTATTGAGGAGCTGCGACAGCCCCTCCAGCGCGTAGTACTCGCACTGGATCGGGATCAGCACGCTGTCGGCCGCCGTGAGCATGTTGAGCGTCAAGAGACCGAGCGAAGGCGGGCAGTCGATGATCACGAATTGGTACTGTTCGCGCAGGTCACGCAGGGCGCGGCGCATCACCGTCTCGCGCGCCTGCTTGTTCACGAGCTCGATCTCGGCACCGACCAGGTCCTGCGTCGCGGCCACCACATCGAGGTATGGGAAGTGGACGTGGGTGAAGCGCGCGTCGGCGAGCGCCCGGCCGTCGAGCAGCGCGTCGTACAGCGAGTAGCGGATGCGGTCGCGCTCGAGGCCCACGCCGCTCGTCGAGTTGGCCTGCGGATCGGCGTCGACCAGCAGCGTCTTCCGCTCCGCGGTCGCGAGCGAGGCGGCGAGATTCACGGCGGTGGTCGTTTTTCCAACGCCGCCTTTTTGATTAGCGATCGCGATGACGCGTGACATCTCTATAACGCGTTGAAAATAAATGTGTTATATTGCTGTATCGCCGGAATGGTCCCAATATAGGGAGTGGGTGGGGTGGCGTAAAGGCCGAGTTTCACGTGAAACCGATAGAACGTTTCACGTGAAACAGCCCGGCGCCGCTTGACTTAGGCCACGCGCCGGCGCCAGCGCGCCGTCTCGACGACGAGATTGTGCAGGTCACTGGGCGAGACGCCAGGAATGCGCGCCGCCTGCGCCAGCGACGTCGGGCGGATGCGATCCAACTTCTGTCGCGCCTCGGTCGCGAGGCTCTTGAGCTCGAGGTAGGGAAGCTCCAAGGGGAGCGCGAATGCGGCGAGTTCGGCGAGCCGTGCCGCCGCTTCCCGCTCGCGGGCGAGATAGCCGTCGTACTTGAGCTCGATCTCCGCGCTGGCGACGGCGTCGACATCGGCCGGGAGCGGCACGCCCGCCGCGGCGAGCAGCGCGCCCAGCGACGCACCGGGTCGGCGCGCGACCGTGGCGACCCGCTCGGGCTCCGTCAGCGTCGTGCCGGTGGGGAGGAGCACCGGCGCCGCCGCGGCGGGCGCAATCGTCGCAGCGCGGGCCGCGGCAAGCACGCCGTCTTCGGCGGCCCGACGCCGCTCCGCAGTGCGCAGCTCCGCCGCGTTGAGCAGACCTAGTCGGTCGGCCAGCGGTGCGAGCCGCCGCAGCGCGTTGTCCTGACGGAGCAACAGCCGGAACTCGGAGCGCGATGTGAACAGCCGATACGGCTCGTCCACGCCGCGAGTCACCAGGTCGTCCACCAGCACGCCGATGTACGCGGCGTCCCGCCCCAACAGCACGGGCTCCTGGCCGCGCAGCCGGCGCACGGCATTGATTCCCGCCACCACGCCCTGGCCGCCCGCTTCCTCGTAGCCGGTCGTCCCGTTGATCTGCCCGGCGAAGAACAGCTGCTCGACGGCCTTGGTCTCGAGCCAGGGCGTGAGCTGTGTGGGCGGATAGTAGTCGTACTCGATCGCGTATCCGGGGCGGGTCATGCGCGCCCGCTCAAGCCCGGGCACGGCCCGCAAGAATTCGAGCTGCACCGGCACGGGCAGGGAAGTGGACAGCCCGTTTACGTACAACTCATGCGTGTCCAAACCCTCGGGCTCGAGGAACACCTGGTGCCGCTTGGCGTCTGGGAACTTCACGATCTTGTCCTCGACGGACGGGCAGTAGCGCGGACCGCGCCCGCTGATCGCTCCCCCATACAGCGCCGACTCCTGGAGATGGGCGCGGATGATCGCCTTCACTTCTTCGCCAGCCCACGTGATCCAGCACGGCACCTGGCGCGGCAGCGCCGCGCGCTCGTAGAACGAGAAGCGGTATGCGTCCGCGTCGCCGTCCTGGCGCTCTACCTTGGACCAGTCGACGCTCCGGCCATCGACGCGTGGGGGCGTTCCCGTCTTGAAGCGCAATGCTGTAAGTCCAAGTGATTCAATGTGTTCCGCGATAGCAACGGCAGGCAGATCGCCCGCGCGACCGGCGGGGATCTGTGTGTCAGTGCCGAGGTGAATCCGCCCCCGCAGAAAGGTCCCGGCCGTGAGGACCACGGCGCGCGCACGAATGCTGCGCCCGTCTGCCGTCACGACGCCCGACGCGCGTGCGCCGTCCAGAAGCAGTTCGCTCACCATCCCCTGGGCGAGCTCGAGCGTGGGAAAGCCCTCGAGCAGCGCGCGCACGGCGCGCCGGTACAGTGTGCGATCGCACTGGGCGCGTGGGGCCCACACCGCTGGTCCTTTGGAGCGATTGAGCATCCGGAACTGGATGGTGGCTCGATCGGTGGCCCGGCCCATGATGCCGCCGAGCGCATCGATCTCGCGTGCCACGGTGCCCTTCGCGATGCCGCCGATGGCCGGATTGCACGACATCTGGCCGATGGTATCGAGGTTGGACGTCAGGAGCAGAGTCGTGGCGCCGAGGCGGGCGGACATGACGGCGGCTTCGCAGCCGGCGTGGCCGGCACCAACGACGATCACATCGTAGTCAAGAGACATGCGAACAAGCTACGCGGCTGGGCCAGGCAAAGGCTAGACGCACAGACGCGACAAGCTAGACGCACAGACGCAGCAGACGCACAGAGGAGAACAGACGGGACAGTAATAGGTTGCGCAAAGACGGTACCGGTCGCGTGAAAGCGATGCCGCAGCTCCGGGTCCTCGACCTACGTTGGCTCCATGCCGCTACACCAGAAGCTGAAGGCTTGGCAGCACGCACAGCGACTGGCGGTCGAGTGTGTCAAGGCCGCGCGCGCCTTCCCCGACTATGAACAGGGAGCCCTCTGCGATCAGTTGCGTCGCGCTTGCTACTCCGTTCCCTTGAACATCGCCGAAGGCAGCACACGACGTGGGACGCGGGAGTATCGACGCTACTTGGACACCGCCTGGTCATCACTCGCTGAGGTTCAGACCGCGCTCGAGATCGCCAGGGATGTTGGATACTTGGAGCCAGCCGATTATGGTCGACTGGAGGCGCTCGCCGTTGAGACCAGCAAGACGCTCTATGGTTTATTGAGGAAGATCAGCGATTCGTCGGGGAGACCCTCTACACCCCGCTGACTGTTCACCCCTGTGCGTCTGCTGCGTCTGTGCGTCTAGGTCTTAGGCCGCTCTCACCCAGCGCACCAGTTCTTTAAGGTTGGGCCGCTTTCCCGTCATCAAGATGCCCACCCGATAGATCCGCGCCGCTATCCACGTCACGGCAACGATCCCCGCCACCAGAATGGCGAGCGAGAGCGCCAGCTCGGACGCCGGCAGGTTGCCCGCGGCCCACCGCACCGGCATGGCAACGGGTGAGCTGAACGGGATGAGCGAGAGCGTCACGGCCAGCGTCGAGCCCGGGTCGTTCAGCATCGCGAACATGCTGATGAACGACAGCACCAGCATCCACGCCACGGGCTGCTGCGCCTGGCGCGCCTCCTGCTCGGTGGACGACATGGCGCCGACCGCCGCGAACATCGCGGAGTACAAAAAGAAGCCACCCAGGAAATACGCCATGAAGACCGCGAAGGTCGCGCCGGTCACATGTGGCATCTGGAACAGCTCGTCCGCCGCCTCGCCCGCTGCGAGCGGCGCCCGACGCGCCAGCAGCAGCCGGCCCGCCACGCCCCAGATGAGGAACTGGAAGATCGACACCGCCCCAACGCCGAGCACCTTACCGAGCAGCAGCTGGAAGGGACGCAGCGACGACACCAGCACCTCCACGATGCGGGTCGTCTTCTCCTCGAGTACCGAGGTCATCACGTTGATGCCGTACAGCAGGATCGCCGTGTAAAGGATGATCCCCATGAAGTAGGCGAGCGAGAACGATTGCGCGGCGCTCTCCCCGCACGTCGTGCCACGCGAGATCTTGCAGGTCTCGAGGCGCAGCGGAATGCTGGCGCGCGCCACGAGCCGGGGATCCACGCCGGCCCGCTGGAGCCGGACTACCGTCAGAGCCTCGCCCACGGGGCGCTGCAGAGCGCCCTTGCCGGCAAACACGTTTGCGCCGCGGTACTCCACCTTGCCGGAGTCGAGCGCCGCGTCCGTGACGATGAGGAATCCGTCGAGGCGTTTGGCCCGGACTTGCGCGGTCAGGGAGTCGATGGCGCCGGGTGCCGCCGGGACTTCGGTCGCCCAGTTCCCGCTGCGGCCGAGCTGCTCGGCGATGCGGGCTCCCACCTGGGTCGCGGTGGCGTCGACGACCGCGATCCGCTTCAACCCGCCCCCGCGCCCCAGCTGCCCGGAGAGAAAGAAGACGACGCCGAACAACACCGGGCCGAGCAGCGCCCCGACCCAGAACCAGCGGGTCCGCACCCGCTCCACGAACTCGCGCCGCACGATCGCCCAGATCTTACGCATCGGGTCGCACGCCGGCCTGCGCCGCCTCCGGGCCGACCAGATCGATGAAGATCTTCAGGAGCGATGGCTCGCGCAGCTCGAAGCGTGCCAGCCGCGCCCCCGACGCGACCAGGTCGCGCAGGACGCGCTGTGGGTCCGCTCCTGGAGCGAGCTCGACCTCGGCGTATTGACCGTAGTCATCGACCTTTTTCACGAGCGATGCATCGGCGAAGACCCGTGCCGCCGCGCCGACGCTGCCGTCGAATCCGACCACGAGATGGTGTCCGCCCCGGGTGTGCTTGATGTCGCCGAGTGGGCCATCCACCAGCTTCCGCCCGCGCGCGATGATGCACACGTGCTCGCACAGCTTCTCCGCCTGTTCCATGATATGGGTCGAGAACAGGATGGTGGCGCCGCGGGCGCGCAGCTCGAGGACCGTGTCTTTCATCACCTGGGCATTGACGGGATCGAGGCCGGCGAACGCCTCGTCCAGCACCACGAGCGCCGGCTCGTGCAGGATGGTGGAGATGAACTGCACCTTCTGTTGCATTCCCTTCGACAGCTCATCGATGCGGCGCATACGCCACTGCGCCAGGCCGAGCCGCTCGAGCCATTCGCCGGCGCGCTGGCGCGCGCGCCGCCGCTCCATCCCCTTCATTTCGCCAAGGAACACCAGCACGTCGAGCACGCGCATCTTGCGATACAGGCCGCGCTCCTCGGGGAGATAACCGATCCGCTCGGCGTTGCTGCGGCCCCCGGCCGGCGCGCCGAATAGGCGGACCGAGCCGGCATCGGGCTGGATGATGTCCATGATCATGCGGATCGTGGTCGTCTTGCCGGCCCCGTTGGGGCCGAGCAGCCCGTAGATGACACCCGCGGGCACAGCGAGCGATAAGTCGTCGACCGCGGTGTGGCCGGCGAAGGCCTTGCGGACCCGATCGAGCACCAGGATCGGGGACGCGGCGGGGGCAGGGGACGTCATGGGTGCGAGGCTAATGTAGCCTCGTCACGCCTTCACCGCGTCCGTCAACGCATTCCAGGGGAGCAGGGCACACTTGACGCGGACCGGGAACTTGGAGACCCCGGCGAGGGCCCGCAGCTCGCCCAGCGCCTTGTCACGCGCGGCGGCCTCGTCGCCGTGCATCATGGCGCTCATGCGGTCCGCCAGCGCGAGCGCCTGCGGAATCGACCGGTCCTTGAGGAGCTGCGTCATCATCGACGCGGCCGCCTGGCTGATCGAGCAGCCTCGGCCGATGAAGCGCGCTTCTTTGATGACGTCGCCGTCCACGCGCAGCTGCAGATCGATCTCGTCCCCGCACAGCGGGTTGTTGAGCGATACCGAGTGCGTGGCGTGATCCAGCGTGCCCTGGTTGCGGGGGCGCCGGTAGTGATCGAGGATCAGCTCCTGGTAGAGGGCGCTGAGCTGCGGATCAGGCGGGGACGTATCCAAACAGGGCTCCCGCCTTGACGAGCGCACCGGCGAGCGCGTCGACGTCGTCCAGTCCGTTGTAGAGATAGAACGAGGCGCGCGCGGTGGCGGGGACGTTGAGTCGTCGCATTAACGGCTGAGCGCAGTGATGCCCGGCACGGATGCAGATGCCGGCCTGGTCGAGGATGGTCGCGATGTCGTGCGGGTGGATGTCGCCGTACGTGAACGAGACGACGCCGGCGCGGTGGTCCCGCGGGCCGTATACGGTCACGCCCTCGATCTGCGTGAGGCGGTCGATCGCGGCCGCGGCGAGCGCCTGCTCGTGCGCCGCGATCCGCTCGGGGCCCACGCCCTCCAGATACGCGATCGCCGCCGCCAGGCCGACCGCCCCTTCCACGTTCGGCGTGCCGGCTTCGAACTTGTGAGGAACCTTGTTGTAGGTCGAATGGTCGTCCCATACGCGCGAGATCATCTCGCCGCCGCCGTGATAGGGCGGCATGGCCTCGAGCAGCGCCGGCTTCGCCACCAGCGCGCCCGAGCCCATGGGCCCGAGCATCTTGTGGCCGGAGAGGGCGTAAAAGTCGCAGTCGATCGTTTGCACGTCGACCTTCAGGTGCGGCGTGGACTGCGCCCCGTCGACCACGACCACCGCGCCCACCGCGTGCGCCAGGCGCGCGAGCTGCGCGGCGGGATTCACGGTGCCGAGCGCGTTCGAGACGTACGGGAACGCCACGATCTTGGGTCGCCGCTCGAGCGCGCGCCCGTAGTCGGAGAGGTCGATGCGCCCGTCCCCCGTGATCTCCACCATGCGCAGCGTCGCGCCCTTCTCCTGACACAGCATCTGCCACGGCACGAGGTTCGAGTGGTGGTCCATGGCCGTCACCACCACGCTGTCGCCGGCGCGCACGTGGGCGCGGCCGTAGGCGCCGGCCACGAGGTTGATCGCCTCGGTGGTGCCCCGCGTGAACACCACGCCCTCCGGCGCCCAGGCGTTCACGAAGGCGGCGACCTTCAACCGCGCCGCCTCGTAGGCCTCCGTGGCGCGGATCGCGAGATCGTATGCCCCGCGATGGACGTTGGCGTTGGTGGTGCGGTAATACTCGACGATGGCATCGAGCACCGCCTGCGGCTTCTGCGTCGTCGCCGCGTTGTCGAGGTAGACGAGCGGGTGGCCGTTCTCCCGCTGCGCGAGCAACGGGAAGTCGGCGCGCAGGCGGGCGACGTCGAGCATCAGGCGAGGCGCTCGCGGATCAAGTGGTCGAGCCGGTCACGCACGGCGCGGTGCCGCATGCGGTCGAGGATCTCGGCCCCAAAGCCGTACGTGAGGATGCTGCGGGCGGCGTCGGGCGAGAGCCCGCGACTGCGGAGATAATAGAGCTGGGTCTGGTCGATCGGACCCACGGTGGAGCCGTGGGTGCACTTCACGTCGTCCGCATAGATCTCGAGCTGCGGCTGGCTGTCGGCGCGGGCTTCGGTCGAGAGCAGCAGGTTGTTGTTGGTCTGCTTCGAATCGGTGCGCTGCGCCCCCGGCCGCACGATGATGCGCCCGGTGAACACGCCGTGCGCCCGCCCGGCCAAGACGCCGTTGAAATACTCGTGGCTGGCGCAGTGCGGCTGGGCATGGTCGATCACCGTGTGGTGGTCGGCGTGCTGGTCATCGCGCAACAGATACAGCCCGTTGAGAATGAGCTCCGCGCCGGCGCCGGCCAGGACGGTCGTGATGTCGTGCCGGGCGAGGGCGGCGCCGAGCGTCACGACGTGCGCTCCCAGGAAGCTGTCGCGTTCCTGTCGCGAATGTGTCGTTGCTACCTGAAGGCCTTGGGGACCCTCCCGCTGCACGCGGTACAGCTCGGCGCGGGCGGCTTCGCCCACCACGACCTCGGTGACGGCGTTGCTCCAATAGACACCGTCCCCGAGCCCCGCGTACGTCTCGACCACCGCGGCTTGAGCGCCCCGCTCGATCACAATGAGGCTCCGGGGATGAGACACGGTCGGGCCGTCGGTCGCAGGCCGGCCACTCGAAAGAAACAGCACTTCGAGCGGCTGCTCGAGGGTCGCACCGGCGGGCACGAGCACGAACGCGCCGTCGGCGAGGAACGCCGTGTTGAGCGCCGCAAAGGGGCTGTCGTGCCAGCGCGCGTGGCGCGCGAGGTGCTCACGCGCGAGCTCGCTACCGGGACCTTGCGCGACCGCCGACGCGAGGCTCTCTACCCGGACACCGGCCGGCTGGCCGCCGGCCGACGACAGCTCCGGCGCGTACCGCCCGTCCACGAGGACGACGCGGGGCCCGGTCCCGATGAACAGCGATTCGATCTGGCTCAGTACGGGACGCGGGATGCGGGCTGCGGGATGCGAGAACCGCCTCTCCGCGATGGGCGCGACGCTGGTGAAGCGCCACTCCTCCTGTTTCGTGGTGGGGAATCCCAGCTCCGCGAAGCGCGCGATTGCGCCCTCGCGGATCTCTTTGAGCCACGAGGGCGCACGTCCGGCGCCGTTTCCGGCAAACGCCTTGAACGCTGCGAGGTAGTGACCGACGTCAGTCATGCGACCGGGGCCGCTTCCCGCAGCCAGTCGTACCCCTTTTCCTCCAGCTCGAGCGCCAGCTCCTTGCCACCGGATTTCACGATGCGGCCGTCGGCGAGCACGTGCACGAAGTCCGGACGGATGTGGGTAAGTATCCGGTAGTAGTGCGTGACCAAGACGGTGGCATTGTCGGGACGGCGGAGCTTGTCCACGGTGTGAGCGACCGTCTTCAGCGCATCGATGTCGAGCCCCGAATCGGTCTCGTCGAGGATCGCGAGCCTGGGGTCGAGCACCGCGAGCTGCAGGATCTCGTTGCGCTTCTTCTCCCCGCCCGAAAAACCGTCGTTCACGGGACGCGTCAGGTAGCTCGAGTCCCAGCCGATCGCCTTGAGCTTTTCCTCGAGCTCGTCCATGAACTCGACCGGTCCCAGCTCCTCCTCACCCCGGTGCTTGCGGATCGCGTTCACCGCCGAGCGCAGGAAGTAGGCGTTGGTGATGCCGCGGATGGCGACGGGATACTGGAACGCGAGGAACACGCCCTCGCGCGCCCGCGCCTCCGGGGCCATCGCGAGCAAGTCCTTCCCTTCGTACCGCACCTGGCCCGCGGTGACGGCGTAGGCCGGATGGCCGGCGAGCACCTGGGCCAGCGTGCTCTTCCCCGAGCCGTTCGGCCCCATGATGGCATGCACCTCGCCGGTGCGCACCGTCAGGTCGATCCCTCTGAGGATCTCGCGGCCCTCGACGGTGGCGTGAAGATCCCGAACCTCGAGCAGCACGTTTCCCGTTTCCCGTTTCCCCTGTCCCGTCATCCCACGCTCCCCTCGAGACTGATGCCCAGCAGCCGCTGCGCCTCGACCGCGAACTCCATCGGCAGCTCCTTGAAGACTTCCTTGCAGAAGCCGTTCACGATCATCGACACGGCGTCTTCGGCCGACAGCCCGCGCTGCTTCGCGTAGAAGATCTGGTCCTCGCCGATCTTGGAGGTCGACGCCTCGTGCTCCATGATGGCGGTGCTGTTGCGCAC
>Ga0209577_10001588_pt1 | contig 22498 bp, 21 predicted proteins | sample GraSoiAngelo_109_FD_185874 | JGI IMG/M metagenome (GOLD analysis project Ga0209577, IMG submission 185874) | Grasslands soil microbial communities from the Angelo Coastal Reserve, California, USA - 14_0903_12_20cm (SPAdes) (version 2) | ecosystem: Environmental > Terrestrial > Soil > Grasslands...
CCGGGTAATCGCGAGCTCGAGGCGCAAAAGGCCTTCTTGCCGTTTCTGCTCCGTGATGTCCCGGCCGATGCCGCGATAGCCGAGGAAGCGCCCCGACTTGCCGAAGAACGGCTCGCCGCTGATCGACAGCCAGCGGCTCGCGCCGTCCTCGGTCGGACGTTCCATTTCGAAGTCGTGAAACGGCTGATGGTGCTCCAGTTGCTGGCGATGCCGGCGCCAGTCTTGCGCGCTGAGGTTGAGCGCCGGCTGGTCCCAGCGCCGCCGGCCAAGGTAGGGCTGCGCCGCAAGGCCGGTTTTCTCCTCGAGCGTCGTCGACATGAAGGTGAGCCGGAACTCGCTGTCCTGCTCCCAGTACCAGTCGGCCGAGAGCGCGGTCAGCCGGCGGAAGCGCTCCTCGCTTTCCTGCAGCGCCCGTTCGGAGCGCTTGGCGGCCGTGATGTCGCGGCCGACGCCGCGATAGCCCTTGAAGGCGCCATCGTCGTCGAACACCGGCTGTCCGCTCGTACAGATCCACACTTCCTCGCCGGCCTCGTCCAGGCGGCAGAGCTCGAGATCACGGAACGCCAGGCGCGCCTCGAGCAGCGCTTTATGCGCCGCCCAGTCGCTGGCGGCCATGTTCAGATACGAGCGCTCCCAGCGGCACTTGCCGATCATCTCCATTTGTGCCTGGCGTACCGCCGGCTGCTTGGAGGAAAACGACACGAAGCGGTACTCGTGGTCCTGCTCCCAGTACATGTCCGACGAAAGATCGGCCAGCATCCGGTAGCGCGCCTCGCCTTCGCGCAGCGAGCGCAGATTGCGCGCATAGAGCGAAGCGAGCCGCACCAGGCGCCGCAGGCTTTCCTGCGTGAGCTGCTGCTTGTGCAGGAATTCGAATGCGCCTTCGGCGATCGAGCGCTCGCGCAGCGCGGACTCGTCTTCGCCCGTGACGACAATGAATGGCGCATCGCAGGAGCGCGCGAAGGCACGGATCGTGGCAAGACCGCTCGAATCCGGCAGGTTGAGATCGACGAGCGCGAGATCAAACGCTTGGCGCTGCGCGCACCTCATCGCTTCCTCGAGCGATCGCGCGACCGTGATCGCCGCCGAGGGCTCGTTGCTTTGCAGGTAGGCAGACGTGAGGTGCGCCGAAATCGGCTCGTCTTCGATCAGCAGAACGCGGATCGAGGGCGCCGCCGCACCAGGCGCCATTGCGTCGGCCAACTTATCGTTCGTCTGCCCCATGTCGCCCTCCCGAGTCGGGCATGCGCGCCTAGCATAGCGTCAGGGGAGGGGACGTGCAGGGCAATGCTCACAAAGGTTAGCGAGCCTTGATGAGCAACGTAGCGAGCAATTAAGTAGTGCGCCTGGCGACCCCCTCGGTCACCGAGCTTGGCAGGCGCGGTGCCAATTGCTCAGTTTTTCGGCAAGCGCAGTGCGCGGTGGCGGCGTCCATGGTTATGCTTGGGTCAGTCGCGTCGCGACTCTCCACGGCGCGCTGAAAGTGAGGGGAACCCAGATGATGCAGCAGCAAACTTATTTGCTGGAGCTCTATCGCGCCGGTCTGCGCAGCGCCTCCGACATCGCCAAGGCGTCCTTCGAGAACGCGCAGCGCCTTCATGCCCAGCAGCTCGACGCGCTGCGCGAGGCGCTCGACTCGAACACCCGCTCGGCGCAGCGCCTCTCCGAGGCGACGAGCATCGCCGATCTCATGGCCCTGCAGGTGAAGCTCGCCGGCACGCAGGCCGAGCAGGCGGCGGACAGGTGGCGATGCTGGGTCAGGTCCAGAGCCAGGTCGGCCAGCTCAGCGAGCGCGTGCGCGAGACCTACAACGACGCTGCCACGCGCAGCGTCGAGGGTGCGGTGAACGACGTGACCGAAGGCGCGCGCGAGATCGAGCGCAAGGCACAGCGCCGCAGCGCCTAGCCGCCCTCGCCGCCGTGCAGTGAGTCGAGGATGGCGACGAGCTCGGCGACCCGCCGGTCACCGAAGTCCTTCCACACGCCGGAGATCGCGATGAGCAGCGGCCGGCGCACGTCGGTGAAAGACTCGCGCAGCGCCTGCGCGACGGCGTAGCCGCTCATCAGCGCACGTGGCGTCGCTCCGTGGGGACGTGTAGGGATTCCTGCGGCATGCGACAACCCTACACCGACCATGCGCGGCAATCAGAAGCGTCGCGTTTCCTGGTCCGCTTGGCGCCGGCCGCGCGCCGGCGCGCTCGAGTAGCGTTCCCTGCGTCGCCGCGAAGGCGTGTGCCGCCGGTCGAGGAGCTCCGGGTAGCCGAACACGCGGCCTTCCTCGTCGAGCTTGCGAAGCTTCCCCGGGTCGAGCTCGACGAACACGCCCTTTGCGTGCACTACATCCGGGTCGAGTTCGACGGCGACGCGGCCCTCGCGCACGACGAGCGCAGAGGCGGTGCTCACTTGCCGCCGCCCGGTGCTGATGATGTGGTAGACGACCGGCCGGCGAGTCACGTGCCATCCTCGAGCGCCGCGATCAGGTCCTTGATGTCGAAGGGCTTGCGCAGCGTGTGGCTGACGCCCAGTTCGCGTGCCACCGGCAGGTAGTCCACGCCCGGCCGGCCCGACATTGCGATTACACGCACGCCTGGGAATTGCTTACGCACCGCGGCCACCGTTTCGATGCCGTCCATTTCCGGCATGAAGAGATCGGTGAGGACCGCGTCGACCCGGTGCCCATTGAGATAGGCAAGCGCCTCCCGCCCGTGGGCGGCCGTAAGCACTTCATAGTTCTGCGCTTCCAGGGCTACCCGCAGGTATTCCCGCAAGTCCGCGTTGTCCTCGATCACCAGCACCCGCATGGCTCCCCCAGTGCAAAGCCCGTTCCGGGCTTCCTGTCGGTGGATAACGACATCGGGCCAATGTGACACGACTGTTAAATAAGGGCCCGGCGATATGCCGCTTCCGGGCGACGCCCTAGCATCAACCGGCCTAACAACAGCCGGGAGTGCTCCATGGGCGGTTCCATACTGGTAGTCGAAGACGAAGCGGCGATTCGCGACCTGCTGGCGGCGAACCTGCAGCGCGCGGGCTACCGCGTGATGACGGCGGGCGACGTGCCGCAGGCCGAAGCGCTGGTGCGCGAGTCGCGGCCCGACCTCGTGCTCCTGGACTGGGTGCTTCCCGGCATCCCCGGCCTCACCTTCGCGCGGCGCCTGCGCGGCGACCAGCGCACGAAGGACATCTCGATCGTGCTGCTCTCGGCGCGCGCCGAGGAGCAAGACAAGGTCACCGCGCTCGAGTCGGGCGCCGATGACTACGTCACGAAGCCGTTCTCCGCGCGCGAGCTCCTCGCGCGCATCAAGGCGGTGATGCGCCGGCGCGCGCCGCAGCTTGCCGACGACGTCGTCGAGATCGCCGGCCTGCGCATCGACCCGGCGGCGCACCAGGTGAGCGCCGCCGACAAGCCGATCGATCTCTGGACGACCGAGCTGCGCCTCCTCCACTTCTTCATGACGCATCCCGGCCGGGTCTTCTCCCGTGCGCGCCTGCTCGACGAGGTGTGGGGCGAGCATGTGTTCGTCGAGGAGCGCACCGTGGACGTTCATATCCGGCGCCTGCGCCAGGCGCTTGCGCCCACCGGGCATGACAAGCTGATCGAGACGGTGCGCGGGACGGGTTACCGCTTCAAGCCGGATCTGCAGACCGCGAACATCGCCGCCTGATTACTCAACGGTAACCGACTTCGCGAGGTTGCGCGGCTTATCGACGTCGTTGCCGCGCAAGAGGGCGGCGTGGTAGGCGAGCAGTTGCAGTGGCACCGTGCTCACGATCGGCGAGAGCACGCCCGCATCGTCGTGCAACGGCACGATGTGCACGCCGGCACCGTTGGTAAGCCCGGCGTTCGCGTCCGCCAGCACGTAGAGCTCGCCGCCGCGCGCGCGCACTTCCTGGAGGTTCGACTTCAGCTTGTCGAGCAGCGCATCCTTGGGCGCGATTGCCACCACCGGCATGTTGCGGTCGACGAGCGCGAGCGGGCCGTGCTTTAGTTCCCCGGCGGCATAGGCCTCGGCGTGGATATACGAGATCTCCTTCAGCTTCAGCGCCCCCTCCATCGCGATCGGGTAGTGCACGCCGCGGCCGAGGAAGAGCGCGTGCTCGCATTGCGCGAACGTCGCCGCCCAGGCCGCCATCTCCGGCTCGACGCGCAGCGCGTTTGCCAGCCACGCTGGCAAGCGCCGCAGGGCTTCGAGCAGCGCCACTTCGCGTTCCCGCGACAGCCGATTGCGCTGCTTGGCGAGCACCATCGCCAACACGAAGAGGGAGGCGAGCTGCGCGGTGAACGCCTTGGTGGAGGCGACGCCGATCTCGGGGCCAGCGCGCGTGAGAAAACGCAGCTGCGCCGCGCGGACGAGCGCCGATTCGGGCACGTTGCAGATGGCGAGCGCATTGGGCTGGCCGAGCGCGCGCGCATGATGGAGCGCGGCGATCGTGTCGGCCGTCTCGCCCGACTGCGAGATGAGCACCACCAGCGTGCGCGCCTCGGGCACCGAGTCGCGGTAGCGGTACTCGCTCGCGATCTCGACGTTGCAGGGGATGCCGGCGAGGCTCTCGATCCAGTAGCGCGCCACGACCCCGGCGTGGTAGCTCGTGCCGCAGGCAAGGACGAGCACCGCATCGGTCTCAGCGAAAACCTCGGCGGCCTGCGCGCCAAACACCTGCGGCACCACGCTCGTCGCGCTGGCGATGCCTTCGAGCGTCGCCGCGACCGCCGCGGGCTGCTCGAAGATCTCCTTCTGCATGTAATGGCGGTAGGCGCCGAGCTCGATGGCATCGGCCGCGAGCTGGCTGACATGCAGCGGCCGCTCGACCACCTGGCCGCGCGCGTCGACGATGGTCACGCTCTTGTGCCTCACCTCGGCGCAATCGCCCTCTTCGAGGTGAATCATGCGCCGGGTGACCTGCAAGAGCGCCGCGGTATCCGAGGCGGCGAAGTTCTCGCCGTCGCCCAGCCCGAGGAGCAGCGGCGCACCCATGCGCGCCACGACCATGCGCGAGGGCTCATCGCTCGCAATCACCGCGATCGCATAGGCGCCGACGAGCTCGCGCGTCGCGGCGCGTACCGCTTGAAACAGGTCCTTGTTGCCGGCCAGAAAAGAATGCACGAGGTGCGCGATGACCTCCGTATCGGTATCGGAGGCGAACTCGTAGCCCAGGCTTCTCAGCCGCGCGCGCATCTCCTCGTGGTTCTCGATGATGCCGTTGTGCACCACCGAGACGCCGCCGCTCACGTGCGGATGGGCGTTGCGCTCGGAGGGCACGCCGTGCGTCGCCCAGCGCGTGTGGCCGATGCCGATGTGGCCGGCGAGCCCTCGCTCGAGCGCAAGCCGCGCGAGCGCAGCGACGCGGCCGCAGCTGCGCAGGCGCTGCATGCTGCCGTTGATCACCGCGACGCCCGCCGAGTCGTAGCCGCGGTATTCGAGCCGCCGCAGCCCCTCGAGCAGGATCGGCACGACGTTGCGGCTGGCTATGGCTCCGACGATTCCGCACATGAGGCTTTCCTTCGAATGAGTAGCGCAGCCGCCACCGCGAGGGCGGCGGAGGCGTCGGCGACGAGATCCAGGAGCTCGGCCTTGCGTTGCGGCGTGAGCAGCTGGTGCAGCTCGTCGAGCAGGCTGAAGGCGATGACCGAGGCGAGCACCGCGAGCGGTGCGCGGCCCGCCGTGCCGCGCCACAAGAGCGCCGTGATCAGCGCGAAGCACACGAAGTGCGCCGCCTTGTCCCAATGCGGCGGCAGGCGGTCGGCGCCGATGAAGACGAGCGCCAGCATGATGCCGACGCCGGTCGTGAGGCAGACGAAGCGCTCAGTAGGCATTCTGTTTCTTCAGCACCACGACGACGGTCTTCAGGATGATCTGCAGGTCGAGCACCAGCGACCAGTTGCGCAGGTAGGCGATGTCGTACTCGATGCGCGCCTTCATCTTCTCGACCGTGTCGGTCTCGCCGCGGTAGCCGTTCACCTGGGCGAGCCCGGTAATCCCCGGGCGCACCTTGTGGCGGATCATGTAGCCGCGGATGAGCTTGCGGTAGAGCTCGTTGTGCGCCACCGCGTGCGGGCGCGGCCCCACCACGCTCATGCGGCCCTGGAGCACATTGATGAACTGCGGCAGCTCGTCGAGCGACGTCCGGCGAAGGAACCCCCCGAAGGGGGTGATGCGCGAATCGTTCTTGGTCGCCTGGCGCACGACGTCGCCGTCCTCGGCCACCGTCATGGTGCGGAACTTGTAGACCATGATCTTGCGGCCATCGACGCCGTAGCGGCGCTGCTTGAAGAGGACCGGCCCGGGCGAGGAGAGCTTCACGCCGATGGCGAGCGCAATCAAGAGCGGCGCGATCAGCACCAGGATGAGCGAGGCGAGCACGTAGTCCGCGAGGCGCTTGACGAGGCCGTTGAAGCCGTAGAACGGCGTCTCGCACACCGCCACCACCGGCAGGTCGCCGATGGTGTCGACGCGCGCCTGGATCAGATCGGCGACGAAGATATCGGGCACGAAGTAGATCGACGCGGTCGTGTCGCGCAGCTCCTCCAGCAGCTTCACGATCCTCGGCTGCGAAGCCATCGGCAGCGCGATGTAGATGATGTCGATGCCGTGCGTGCGCACGTACTCCGGCAGCGCGCCGATCGAGCCGAGCACGTTCTCGCTGATGCGCGCCGGGGCACGGTCGTCGAAGTAGCCCGCGAAGCGCACGCCGTGCAGGGGATTCGCCTGCAGGCGCGCGGCGAGGCCGCGGCCGAGGTCGTTGGCGCCGGCGACGACGGCGCTCTTGCGCAGGCCCTCGGCGGCGAGCAGCCGCGGCAGCAGGCGCGGCAGCGCCTCGTGCGCGAGGAACAGCGCCGCCGGCGTAGCGAGCGCCCACGCGAGCAGCATCCGCTGGTCGAACACGCCGAGCGTGCGCGAGGCCCAGCCGAGGAGCACCAACACCCCGACGATCGCCATCCAGCCGGTCGCGATGTCGAGGGCGAGCTCACCGGCGCTGGCGGCTTCGCCCGCCAGGCTACCCGGGAACGTCATCGCAAACACCAGCAGCGCGAGGATCAGGCACGCGCCGTCGAAGCGTCCGCCGAAGAACGCCACCGTTGCGGCGAGCATGCCGATCGCCACCAGCGGGTCGATCGCCGCCTGCACGAGCGCCCCCGTGCCCGGCTGGCTGTGCAAAAGTCGCGGCTGCGGGCCCGATTGCGGCCTGCGGGCCGTTTCGTGGGTGGCGTGCACGGAAAAGCGAGCGTAGGCCACCACGGTTCAACCATGATGTTGCGCGAGCGCACGCTTTGTAGCCTCAGCGGACTAGCGTTTTGCGCCTGGGCCCTTCGAACTAGGTAGTAATTGCGAGGACTATAGTTGCCCCGCCATGACCACCGCCCTCAGTTCCCCGCTCAACCCGGCCGATACCGCACAGGCGCCCATCTTGCCGGGCAGTGCGGAGACGAAGACGAGCGACGCGCGCACCGCGGCGACCGACTTCCTGCAGATCGAGTCGATCGTGCTCAACCTCGATGCGTCGCTGCGCGTGCATGCGCGCGCGCATTTCTTCAGCTGGACGCAAGGCCTGCTGCAGAGCCTGATCCGCCACGAGCTCTTGATCTGCACGCTGTGCCTGGGCAAGCCGCCCGCGTTCCGCGCCGACGGCTTCTCCATGACGACGCCCGAGCCCAACCTCTTCAGCGACATGTTCCTGCGCGACACCGCCGTCGCGCCGGCGCTGCTGAAGGCGTGGGAGGAGCGGCGCTACCAGCCCGTGATCATCGACGTCGGCGCAGCGCAGGGCGCTGCATCGCCCACTTTGGGAAGCGGCGGCTTCACGCGCGAGCTCGAGCGCCTGGGCGCCACGCAGCTCCTGGTGCACGGCATCCACGACGCCGAGGGCCGCGCCACCAGCCTCTTCATCTTCGCCTGCCGGCCCGGCAGCGCGGGTCAGCGCCAGGCGTACCTCGTGCAGTTGCTCGCGCCCTCGCTGCATGCGGCGTGGGTGCGCACGCAGCTCACCAAGCGCGCGGAGAGCGGCGGCGACAAGGCCGCCGGCGGCAGCGTCCTCACCGTGCGCGAGCTGGACATCCTGAAGTGGATCTACCTCGGCAAATCGAACTTCGAGATCGGCGCGATCCTCAAGATCAGCCCGCTCACGGTGAAGAACCACGTGCAGAAGATCCTGCGCAAGTTGAACGTCGTGAACCGCACGCAGGCGATCGGCAAGTCGCTCGAGCTGCGCATCCTCAACCCATAAGAAGGGGACCGACCCTCAGGGGGTCTGTCCCCATTTTTGAAATCGGGGCCCAGCGCCCCTTTTTTTTATTCCCAGCACGCGGTTGTCACCGCATGCGCGACCTGCATGCAGATCGATGGCTACAGCTAGTCCGTACGGTGCATCGGCACTGCCGGTAGACGGATCAGCGCCGTAACACGCTCCACCTACGATGCCGGGACGCCCGCACATGAAGCCGCTCGTCCGCCTCGCGCTCCTTTCCATCGCGCTCGCCTGCGCCGCGTCTCGCGCCGGGGACGAGGCGCCGGCCGCGCTCTATTCGTTCGCCGACCTCTATCGCCTCACGGTGAGCGCGCCGCCGAGCGCCGGCCTCGGGTTCGCCGAGCCGCAGATACGCCTCGCGGCGCGCGAGCCGGAGTTCGCCGCCGCGCCGCGCTTCGCCGTCACGCCGGTGCCGGGGCCCGGGCGCTGGGCGCTGCTTCTCGCGGGCCTCGCCGCCGCCGGCTGGGTGGCGCATCGGCGCCTCGCCTTCCCCTACTGAGCATGAGAGCGCTCATCGCCATCGCCCTGGGACTCGCCGCCGCCGGCTGCGAGCGCGCCGCGGCCGATCGCGCGCAGACTCAGCTCGTCGCGCGCGTGAACGGCGTCGAGATCGCGGCGCGCGAGCTGCGCGCGGCGGGCGCCGCGAGCATGGCGCAGGCGGTGGAAAAGGTGATCGACCGCGAGCTCCTCGTGCAAAAGGCGCTACAAAGCGGCCTGGAGCGCGATCCGCAGGTCGCCCTCGACATCGACAACGCGCGCCGCGAGGTGCTCGCGCAGGCCTACGTCGAGCGCGCCGCGCGCACGCGCGCCGCGCCGACACGCGAGGAAGTGCGCGCCTTCTATGCCGAGAACCCGGCGCTCTTCGCCGAGCGGCGCATTTACCGCACGCGCGAGCTCGTGGTGTCGGCGAACCCCGAGATGATCGACGTGCTGCGCGCTCGAGTGTCGCGCGCCGCGGACCTCGACGAGGTGGCGGCCTGGCTCAATAGCCGCAACGCCCGCTACAGCGTGCTCTCGCAGACTCAAGCCGCGGAGGAGATTGCGCTTGCCTTCCTGCCACAGCTCGCGCGCATGTCGCCGGGCGAGCTCGCCGTGTTCGCCACGCCTGCCGTTGGCAACTTTCCTGCCACGGCGAACGTGGTCCAGCTCATCTATTCGGAAAGCGCGCCGCTCGCCTACGAGCAGGCGAGCCCGCTGATCGAGAGCTTTCTCGCAGGCCGCAAGCGCCTCGCCGTTGCGCAGGACGAGGTGAAGCGCTTGCGCGAAGTGGCACGCATCGAATACGTGGCGCAGTTCAAACAGTCGACGAGGTGACGATGATTCGCATACTGACGGTGGTCCTACTCACGGCGCTCGCGCTCCCCGGGCTCGCGCAGTCGCCCGACAAGCTCGGGCCGGGCGACACGGTGCACGTCACCGTGTTCCAGCAGCCCGATCTCACGGTGGATGCGCGCATCGGCGACGCCGGCGCGATCAGCATGCCGCTCGTCGGCCCGGTCAAGATCGCCGGGCAGACCACCACGCAGGCGGCGGGCACCATCGCGCAGGCGCTGACAGACGGCCAGTTCCTCAAGGCGCCGCAGGTGGCCGTCGCGCTCACCACGGTGAGGAGCCGCCAGGTGTCGGTGCTCGGCCTGATCGTGCACCCCGGGCGCTATCCCCTGGAGGAGGCGCACATGAAGATCCCGGATCTGATCGCCGCGGCGGGCGGCATCGCCATGGGCGGTTCCGAGGACGTGACCGTGATCCGCGACGGCAAGAGCCAGACGGTGAGCGCGCTCGCCAAGGATTTTGACCTGAAGGGCGGCGACACGGTGTACATCGAGCGCGCGCCCGTCTTCTACATCTACGGCGAAGTGATCCACGCCGGCGCCTACCCGGTGAAGGCCGGCATGACGGTGATGCAGGCGATTTCCATCGGCGGCGGCATCACGCCGCGCGGCAGCGAGCGTCGCATCAAGCTGCGGCGCCTGCAGGCCGACGGCAAGACGCGCGAGTACGACGCGAGCCTCGTCGATGTCGTCAAGGCCGACGACGTCATCTTCGTCAAAGAAGCGCTTTTCTAGGGAGCCGCATCCATGGATCTCAGCCAATACATCCTCGCCCTCAAGGCGCGCCGCAAGGCGTTCATCGCCGTGTTCGCCATCACGGTGGTCGCCGCCATCGTCGTCGCGCTCCTGATCCCCAAGCGCTACGACGCCACGGCCACCATCCTCATCGACGCGCGCGACGAGCAGACCATGTCGCCCGCGCACCTGTCGCCGCGCTCGATGGCCGGCTACATCTTCACGCAGATGGACCTGATCGCGAGCGGCAAGGTGGCGACCAAGGTGGCGCGCGATCTGAAGCTCGCCCAGCAGCCCGGCGTGCGCGAAGACTGGGAGAAGGACACCGGCGGCGTGGGCTCGCTCGAGGAATGGATCGCCGCCAACCTGCTCGAGAAGCTGAAGGTCGATAGCGGCGCGAGCAACATCCTGATCGTCAAGTTCTCCGCCAACGACCCGAAGAAGGCCGCGACCATCGCCAACGCCTTCGCCAAGGCCTATCTCGATGTGGCGCTCGAGCTTCGCACCGAGCCCTCGCGCGAAGCGGTGGCCTGGTTCGACGAGCAGCTCAAGGCGCTGCGCGCGGACGTGAAAAACAGCCAAGCGAAGCTCACCGCCTATCAGAAGGAGAAGGGAATCGCTGGGGCGGACGAGCGCATGGACGTCGAGTACACGCGGCTCGCGGAGCTCACCGGCGAACTCGGCCGCGCTCGCGCCGCCACGCTCGACGCGCAGACGCGCTACAAGCAGGCGCAGGATCTGAGCAAGGATGGCGTGTCGCTCGAAGCCTTCCCCGAGGTGCTCGCCAACGGCTACATCATCACCATCAAGGGCGCGCTGCAGGGCGCCGAAGCCCGGCTCAAGGAGCAGTCCGAAATCTACGGGCCGAACCACCCGACCATCCAGCGCACCCAGGCCGAGGTGGGAAGCCTGCGCGAGCGGCTGCAGGCTGAGGCGAAGAAGCTCGTCACGAGCCTCGGCAACGCCGTGGCGCAGAGCCAGAAGCGCGTCGACGAGCTGCAGGCCTCCGCCAAGGAGCAGCAGGACCGCATCATGAAGATGCGCGAAGGCCGCGTCGATCTCGCCGTGCTGACGCGCGATCTGGAAAGCGCGCAGCGCGCCTACGACGGGGCGCTCGGGCGCGCCATCGCCGTGAAGGTCGACAGCAAGGCGCGCCAGACCAACCTCGCGATGCTCACGCCCGCGGTCGAGCCGCTCAAACCGGCGATGCCGAAAATGGGTCTCGTCTCGGCGCTCTCGGTGGTGGTCGGCTTGCTGCTCGCCGCCGGCGTGGTCTATGTGCTCGAGATGATGGACCGGCGCGTACGCTCGCGTACCGACCTCGAGTCGCGCCTCGCGGTGCCCTCGCTCGGCATCCTCTCGCGCTGGACCCCGGTGGGCGGGCGGCTCCTGCCCTCGCCCAATTCCCCCGTGCGCGCGGCGCGCGCGCTTCCGCACCCCTGGTGAGAGAGGACTGTCATGCTCGCAAAACCCACTGACAACGTACTGTCGATCGACGGCGCCGCGCGCCCGACCGGGCGCCACATCGGGGCCATCCTGATGGACGAGGGCAAGCTCACGCCCTCGGACGCCGAGCAGGTGCTCAAGCGCCAGCGCGAGCTCGGCTGGCGCTTCGGCGAGGCGGCGATCGAGCTCAACCTGATCACCGACACGGACCTGCGCGAGGCGCTCGCCAAGCAATACGAGTTTCCCTACCTCGTCTCCGGGCCCGATGGCGTCAGCAAAGAACTGGTCGCCGCCTGGGACCCGTTCCACCCGGTGGTGGAAGAGCTGCGCGCCGTACGTACGCAGCTCCTCATCCGCTGGTTCAATCCCGCCGCCGGCCGGCGCACGCTGGTCATCGCGAGCCCCGGCGCACGCGAGGGGCGCAGCTTCATCGCCGCGAACCTGGCGGTCTCGTTTTCGCAATTGGGGCAGCGCACGCTGCTCGTCGACGCCGACTTCCGCGCGCCGCGGCAGCAGGGCATCTTCAATATTGCGGACCGCTTCGGCCTCTCTTCAGTATTGAGCGGAAGAGCAGATTTGTCGGTCGCCGCGCCGGTGGCGGGCATCACCGGCCTCGCCGTCTTGCCCGCAGGGCCGGTGCCGCCCAATCCGCTTGAGCTGCTCTCGCGTGGCAGCTTCGCCGCGCTCCTCGGCAAGGCGCAAGCGGAGTACGACGTGATCCTCATCGACACGCCGCCCGCCAGCGAGTATGCCGATGCGCAGAGCGTCGCCTTCCGCGCCGGCGACGTGCTGCTGGTTTCGCGGCGCGACCATACGCGCGTCGAAGAGACCGAGCGTGCGGTGAAGGAGCTTTCGGATGCCGCGGCGCGCATCGTCGGCACGTTGATGAACGCGTTCTAGGCATGCGGCGGCCGCCGGATCGCAAGTTCATGCTGGCGGCCACGGCGCTCCTCGTGGCCGCGAGCTTCTTGCTCGCCCGGCCCGCGGTGGGCACCGATCCCTCCCGGCCGCAGGCGTTGCTCGTCAAATTTTTCGGAAGGTCGTGACATGACTGCCATTAGCGCGCGGCTGCCTGGCGAGCGCGGCCCGGGCCTTGCTGCCGCGGCCGTCGGCCTCGGGCTCTTCGGTATCGTGTGCGGCGTCGGCATCGCCATCGGCGAGCTCGAAGCGCTCGTCGCCTCGCTCACGGTGCTCGCCTGCCTCGCTACGCTCGTCGACTATCGCATCGGCGCAGTGCTCCTCGTAGTCATGCTGCCGGTGGAGAGCAGCTATCTCTTCCCGCACAGCGTGTTCGGATTCACCGGCCTCAACCCCATCAACCTGCTGCTCGCGGCGACGCTCATCTCGTACCTGCTGCGCGGCTACGAGCTCAAGCGCTTCCTGCCCAAACCGCTGGTGTGGTTTTTCGTCGTGCCGATCGTCATCGCGGGCCTGATCGGCATGCGCCACGTCGATGAGATCTACCCGTACTTCTACGAGGAAAACGTCATCCACTACACCGACGCGTTCGGCTACCTGCGCGATTCGCTGCTCAAGCCGCTGCTCACGATGGTGGGCTCGGCCGTGCTGATTGCCACGGCGGTGGCGCGCGCGAAGAAGGCCGAGAACTTCCTCGTGCCGATCGTCGCCGGCATCTGGCTGATGAGCCTTGCCGCCATCGGCTACGTGATCGCGGCGGGCGTGAGCATCGGGTCGCTCGCCCTGCCCACCTCGCGCCTGTTCTTCTCCGGCCTCGGCATGCATGCGAACGACCTCGGCCGCCTCTATGCCGTGGCGTATGCGCTGCTGCTTTTCACCTGGGGCGAGACCAGGGACCTGCGGCTGAAGACGGTGCTGCTCTTCACCATGGGCATCCTCACCATCGCGCTCGTGCTGACGTTCTCGCGCGGCGCGATGACCGGCTGGGTGCTGGTGAACGTGCTCTACCTCGTCTGGAAGTTCAACGCCAAGACCCTGGGCCTCGCGCTTCTCGCGGGCGGTGTGGCGCTGCTCGTCATGCCCGGCGCCGTGGTGAGCCGCATGAGCCTGGGTCTCGTCGGTGGCGCCGACGTCAACGAGTTCAGCGCCGGACGCGTCGACGACATCTGGCTGCCGCTCCTGCCCGAGCTCTTCAAGAGCCCGCTGTGGGGCTCCGGCCTCGAGTCGACGACGTGGTCAAGGGCGCTCTGGTCAGAGCAGATGCTGCCCGTCACCCACCCCCACAACGCATACCTGCAGGCAATCCTCGACATGGGCCTGATCGGCACGGCGCTGCTCCTCGCGTTCTACTGGCACGTGTATCGCACCTGCCGCGATCTGGGCAGCAACGCCTACCTCAGCCCGACGATGCGCGGCTTCTACCAGGGGGTGGTGGCGGGGCTGCTTTGCTTCATCGTCACCGGTTTCGCCGGCTCGAGCCTGCGGCCCACACCCGAGTTCGCCTTCCTCTGGATCGCCATCGGCATGATGTACGGGCAGCTCGCCCGCCGGCGCGCGGGCACCTGAACATGCCGGCGGCCCTGCGAGAGGCCCGCGGCGCCGCGCAGGCTCGAGCCCAGAGCGCCGCGGCGCCGCTCTCCAAGCCCCATCTGTGCTTCGTCGCGCCGTATGTCTGGCCGGTGCTCTCGCGCGATCCGAACATCCAGGTCGTCGGCGGCGCCGAAGTCCAGCAGTCGATCCTCGCGCGGCTTTTCGCCGAGAACGGCTACGCCGTCTCGGTGATCACCCTGGATTACGGGCAGCCGGACCCGGCCATGATCGACGGCATCACCGTCCACAAGGCGTACCGCGAGCGCGCGGGCATCCCGGTGCTGCGCTTTGTGCACCCGCGGCTCACCACCATGTGGCGCGCGCTGCGCGCGGCACGCGCCGACCTGTACTACCAGCGCTCGAGCGACATTTGGACGGGTGTGGTGGCCGAATTCTGCCGGCGGCACGGCAAGCGCTCGATCTACGCCGGCGCCTCCGATCGCGACTTCGAGATCGGCCAGGAGCAGATCACGCTCGCACGCGACCGCTGGCTCTACCGCCGCGGCCTCGCGCGCGTCGATCGCATCGTCGCGCAGAACCCCTTCCAGCTCGAAAGCTGCCGGCGCAACCACCAGCGCGAGGCGCTCGTCATCCCGAGCTGCTACGTGCCCCCGGCGCATGCGCGCCGCGCGAGCCTGGAGCACGACTGCGTCCTGTGGGTCGGCACGATCCACGACTACAAGCGGCCGCACTGGTTTCTCGACATCGCCGAGCGGCTGCCACACCGGCGCTTCGTCATGATCGGCGGTCCGAGCGTGGGCGGCGAGCGCCTTAAGCCCGGCTACTTCGAGGCCCTGCGCGCGCGCGCGGCAGGGCTCCCCAACGTCGAGTTCACCGGCTTCCTGCCGCTCGCGGACGTCGAGCGCTGGTTCGATCGGGCGCGGCTGCTCGTACTCACCTCGGTATACGAGGGCATGCCCAACGTGTTTCTCCAAGCCTGGGCGCGCGGCGTGCCTACGGTCGCGAGCGTCGATGTCGGCGCGCCGGTCAACACGGTGTTCACCGATGTGCCAAGCGGCACCGCGCGCGTCGAGACCCTCCTTTCGGACAGTGCCCTCTGGACTCAGGCGAGCCACGATTGCCTTGCGCACTTCGAGCGCAATCATTCGGCGGCCGAGGTGCTCGCGCGCTACGCGCGGCTCTTCGACGAGCTCGCATGACAGAAGAGATAAGCGAAGCGCGGCGGGGGGATTGCATTTTTTTCCAGCCAACCCCCCGATGAACGCCGCTGCCAAAGCGATCGCCGCCCAGGGACTCGCGCGGCGCGCAGTCTCGTTGGGCGCGGTCAAGGCCTTCGACCAGGCGCTGCAGTTCCTGCTGCCGGTGGTGCTGGTGCGCTGCCTCGATGCGCACACCTTCGGAGAGTACCGGCTGCTGTGGCTCGCGGTGGGCACGGTGATGGCGCTCGCGCCGCTCAGCATGCCGGGGGCCCTGTACTACTTCCTGCCGCGCTCGGACGCGCCCGCGCGCCGGCTCTACATCCACCAGACGCTCGCTTTCGTGGCCTGCACCGGTGTCATCTCCGCGTTGATCGTGAGCCCGCTCAACCCGTGGCTGCCTTCCACGCTGCATCCGCTCGCGCAATACGGGGCGCTCGTGCCGGCGTTCGTCGCGTTGTGGGTGACTTCGTGCCTGCTCGACTTCCTGCCGACCATCGAGGAGCGCATCCCGCTGCAGGCGTTCGCCACCATCTCGGTGGCGCTCGCGCGCGCGGCGCTGGTCGCGGGCGGCGCCTGGCTGACCGCCGACATGGGGATCATCCTGTGGCTGCTGCTCGCCACAGTGCTGCTCAAGCTTGCGCTCCTTCTCGGCTACATCGGGCGCTTTCATGGCTGGAGCCGACCGTGGTTCAAGGCCGGCGTGTTCGCCGGCCAGTTCCGCTACACCGCGCCCTTCGGCCTGTCGAGCGCCTGCTACGTGCTGCGCTCGCAGGCCGACCAGTGGGTCGCGGCGACGCTCTTCACGCTGCACAGCTTCGCCTCGTTCTCGATCGCCGCGATCCTCGGGCAGGTGGTCAATATCTTCCGCCAGTCGGTGCTCGAGGCCTTCATGCCGAGCATGAGCCGGCTCGAGGCGGCGGGTGAGGCGCGCAGCATGATGGAGATGAACGCGCGCGCGAACGTCCTGGTGGCCATGCTGCTCCTGCCGCTGCTCGGCTTCATGTTCGCCTTCGCCGCGGACATCGTGAGCCTCGTCTACACGGCGTCCTATGTCGATGCGGCGACGGTGATGCGCGTGTACATCATGGGGCTCGCCGCGCTCGTAGTGGAGCTCTCCACCGTGCTGCAGCTCCTGCGCCAGGGAATGTTCAATCTTAGGCTCAACATCATCGTGCTCGCCGTGTCGGTGCCGCTTTCCTACTACGGCGGCGTGCATCTGGGTCTTGCCGGCGCCGCCGCCGGCAGCGTGAGCGCGCTCTACCTTGATCGCACGATCGTGCTTCGGCGCATCGCGGCGATCAGCGGCGTCCCGGTGCGCGCGCAGCAGCACTGGCGCTCGCTCGCTCGGCACCTCCTCTGGACCGCGGCCGCAACGGCGGCCGCCTGGCTCGTAGTGCGCTGGCTCTTCGCCGGCAGCCCGCACATCGTGCGCCTTGCCGCCGGCGCCGTGGTCATTGCGCTCATCTACGCGCCGTTCAACCTGCGGCGCCACGCATGAGGATCGTGTTCGTCACCGGGTCGCTGGTGCACGGCGGCGCCGAGCGCCAGGCGATCACGCTCGCCAACCGCCTCGCCGAGCGCGGCCATGAGTGCCATGCCATCTACGTCAAGAACGATCCAAGCCAGCTCTCGCGCCTGCGTCTTCCGGCACAGTCCACCGTGCGCTGCCTGCACGCCAAGCGCTACTTCGACCCCGGCGCGCTCTCGCACCTGCATGCGCTGCTCGAGCGCCTCGCTCCGCAGGTCGTGCTCGCCACCAACCCGTACGCGCTGCTGTACGCATCGCTCGCCTCGAGCGGCGCTCCGCTCGCCGTCTCGTTGCATAGCACCTATGTGCGCACGCTGAAGGAGCAGCTGCAGATGGCGGCCTACCGGCCGCTCTTCTGGCGGGCGGCCTGCGCCGTCTTCGTGTGCGAGGGCCAGCGCCGCCACTGGCTCGCGCGCGGGCTTTTCGCCCGCCGCAACCGCGTCATCTACAACGGCGTCGATCACGAGCACTGGCAACCGGTCGATGCCACCGCCCTGCGGCGCGCGCTCGGCTTCGCCGAGACCGACTACGTCGTCGGCCTTTCGGCGGTCCTGCGGCCGGAGAAGAACCCGGTGCAGCTGATCGACGCGCTGGCGCGGCTGCGCGCCATGGGGCTGCCCGCCCGCGCGCTCTTCATCGGCGATGGCGAGGAGCGCGGTGCCGTCGAGTCGCGGGCGCGCGCGCTCGGCGTTGCCGACCGCTTCGTGATCTCGGGCTTCCAGGAGGACGTGCGGCCTTTCATCTCCGCCTGCGACGTCGTCGCGCTGACGAGCTTCACCGAGGCCTTTTCGCTCGCCGCGATCGAGGCGATGGCGCTCGGGCGCCCGGTGGTCCATCCCGCGGTGGGCGGCGCCGCCGAGATGATCCATTCGGGCCACGAGGGCTGGCTATTTCCGGTGGGCGATACCGCTACGCTAGTCGAGCGGCTCGCGGCGCTCGCCGATCCGCTCGCGCGTACCCGCATGGGCGAGAACGCGCGCGCGACCGTCGTGGCGCGCTTCTCGGAGCGCGCGATGGTCGAGCGCTACGAGCAGCTGCTGGCGGAGCTTGCGACACCCAGGAGCAAAAGTGCACAGCTACGAAACCGCGCAACAGCGCATTAGGAGCCGCGGCCGCACCTGGCTCGTCACGGGCGCCGCCGGCTTCATCGGCTCGCATCTCGCCGAGCGGCTGCTCGCGCTCGGCCAGTCGGTCATCGGCCTCGACAACTTCGCCACGGGCAAGCGCGAAAACCTGCCGCCCGGAATCCGCTTCATCGAGGGCGACATCCGTTCGGTCGATGCCTGCGAGCGCGCCTGCGCCGGCGTCGACGTCGTGCTGCACCAGGCGGCGCTCGGCAGCGTGCCGCGGTCCATCGATGATCCGATCGCCAGCACCGCGGCCAATGTCGCCGGCTTTCTCAACCTGCTCGTCGCCGCCCGGGATGCCGGCGTAGCGCGGTTTGTCTACGCCAGCTCGAGCGCGGTATATGGCGATCACCCCGCGCTGCCCAAGGTCGAGGCGCTCACCGGCCGCGCCATGTCGCCCTACGGGCTCACCAAGCAGGTGAACGAGCTCTACGCGGATGTCTTCGACGTCTGCTACGGCTACAAGACCATCGGCCTTCGCTACTTCAACGTCTTCGGCCCGCGCCAGGACCCGAACGGTGCCTATGCGTCGGTGATCCCCGCGTGGATCGGGGCGCTGTTGCGCGGCCAGGTGCCGTACATCAACGGCGACGGCGCCGCGGCGCGCGACTTCTGCTACGTCGACAACGTGGTGCAGGCGAACCTGCTCGCCGCCACGGTGGAGGATCCCGCGGCGCTCGGGCAGGCGTACAACATCGCCCTTGGCGACCAGACCTCGCTTCTCGAGCTCTACGCCATGATCCGCGACGGCGTCGCGCAGCGCTTTCCCGAGCTGCGTCAGGTCAAGGCGGCGCATCGCGAGCCGCGCCGCGGCGACGTGCAGTTCTCGCGCGCCGACATCTCCAAGGCAGTGCGGCTCCTCGGCTACCGCCCCGCGGTCCGGATCATGGCGGGACTGGAACAGACGATCGCGTGGTACGCGGACAATCTCGCGCCGGTCATGGCAGAAAAAAAGGTGGCGCATGCCTGAAGCAGCGGTACTCGAGCGCAGCTCACAAACCGAAACGGCCGCCGCGCTTGCGACGGTGGCCGTGGTCGGCCTCGGCTACGTCGGCCTGCCGGTGGCGGTGGCCTTCGGCCGGGAGCGCCCCACCATCGGCTACGACCTCTCGAAAAAGCGCATCGAGAACCTGCGCCACCATGTCGATGCCACCGGCGAAGTCGCCACCGCGGAGCTGCTCGAGGCGCGCGAGCTGCGCGCGAGCTGCTATCCCGCGGATCTCGCGCAGGCCGAGTTCATCATCGTCGCCGTGCCCACGCCGATCAACGCCGCGCGCCAGCCCGATCTCGCGCCGCTCGAATCGGCGAGCGAGACGGTCGGGCGCTATATGAAGCCCGGCGCGACCGTCGTCTATGAGTCCACGGTCTACCCCGGCGCGACCGAGGAAGTGTGCGTGCCGATCCTGGAGCGCGCCTCGGGCATGCGCTGGAAGCAGGACTTCCACGTCGGCTATTCGCCCGAGCGCATCAACCCCGGCGACCGGCAACACGCGTTCACGCAAATACTGAAAGTCGTCTCCGGGGACGACGCCGACACGCTGGAAAAGGTCGCCGGGTTGTATGCCTCGGTGGTGAAGGCGGGCGTATACAAGGCGTCCTCGATCCGCGTGGCCGAGGCGGCGAAGGTGATCGAGAACACGCAGCGCGACCTCAATATCGCGTTCGTCAACGAGCTCGCCATCATCTTCGAACGCATGGGATTGGACACCACCGAGGTGCTGAAGGCGGCGAGCACCAAGTGGAATTTCCTGCCGTTCAAGCCGGGCCTGGTCGGCGGCCACTGCATCGGCGTCGATCCGTACTACCTCACGCACAAGGCGGAGCTGATGGGCTACCACCCGGAGGTGATCCTCGCCGGGCGGCGCATCAACGACGCCATGGGGAGCCACATCGCGCGCAAGACGGTGCAGCAGATGATCCACGCCGGCCGCAACATCAAGGGGGCACGAGTGAACGTGCTCGGGCTGACGTTCAAGGAGGACGTGCCCGACATCCGCAACTCGAAAGTCATCGACATCATCCGCGAGCTGCACGAGTTCGGCGTCGAGACCTACGTGCATGACCCGCAGGCGAGCCCGGACGATGCGCTGCACGAGTACGGCGTGCGGCTGACCGAGTGGGAGTCGCTGCCGTGCGCCGATGCGCTGATTCTCGCCGTGGCGCACCGGCGCTATCTCGAGCTGCCGGTGGAGGCCTACCTGCGCAAAGTCGTGCGCCAGGGCTGCATCATCGATGTCAAGGCGCTGCTCGATGCGCAGGCGCTGCGCAAGGAAGGGTTGCGGGTGTGGCGGCTCTAGCCATGGAAAACGCGATATTAGATTTGACCTACCACGCATCTAAAACAGGTCTAGCTGTTCCCATCTCTGTCTTTCTTCGGGACGATCTAGTTCAGCGCCTTGCTGAACGCTTCCCCGTTCTCGTCCACGCCTAGAGGCTTCGCCGCTTCGATAAACCGCTTGGACTGAGCCGCGTTGTCCGGCTTGCCCTTCGGCGTTCGCTTCCTTCGCTTTTCTTTTTCTCCAGCCATATTCAGACAGTAGTCGTTTCGTAAGTTGACCGCTTGCCACGGAAACCCTTGAGCAGCTTGTCCGCGCGCTGGCTGTCTTCGACGCCAAGCGTCTTGCGGTTGTTGTAGCGGAAGTCAAACTCGGCAAGGTAGCGGTGTAGGTGGTTGTGCGCGCGATGCTGGTACACGCCTTTCGTGCCGCGCTTGAATACCGAAAAGAAATACCTATGCCTACCAGTGCTCGCGGCAGAACGTGCAGGTCTGCGCCGCCGACTACATGAACGGCTGGTGGATCGGCAACGCGACTGACCGCGATCGCACCGCCGGCTCCGAGAGCAATTAGGACCACGCTTTGCTACGCGCGCTGAGCCGCGCGCAGCGCGCTCGGCCTATTGACGCGCACGAGATGCGCGTTTTTTCCCTATGAGCCCGCGCACGAGATGCGCGTTTTTTCCCTATGAGCCGATCGATGCAGTCGGGCCGGCGCATCAATCCCGGCCGGCCTACGTGCGCCGAGCGCGCGGGGCGACGGCGCACAACGAAGCTCAAGCATGCTTTCCCGCTATGAAAATCTGCAAGGCCGTGCTCGATGCGCGGGCGCTGCGCAAGGAAGGGCTGCGGGTATGGCGGCTCTAGCCATGGAACGCGAGCTCGCGCCTGCCGCGAGCCCGCAGAGACGAAAGCTGCGCGTCGGCGTGTTCGCCGATGCGCCGCTGCAGCCGCGCTGGATCGTCGAGGCGCTCGCCAAGCTCGCCGCCGCCGACTTCGCCGACGTTCGCCTGATCGAGGCCGGCCGCGCCGCGCCGGCGGCGCCGTCGCTTGCCTGGCGCCTGTACGGCGCACTCGACCGGCGCCTTTTCGGCACGGCGCCGACCGATCCGGTGCTGCTCACCGACGAGCTCGCCCCCGGCGCGCCGGACACGCCGCTCGATATCGCGTTCGCCCTCGGCGCGGTCGAGGAGGCGAAGCTCGACGGCCGCGCGCGCTATGGCGTATGGCGCTTCTGCTTCGGCGCCGACGGCGCGCTCGGCGAGACGCTCGCCGGGCTGCCCGAGGTCGCCGCGGCCGAGCCGCTCAGCGCTTCGGGCCTCAAGGTGCGCCTCGCCGCCGACCGCCCCGCGCGCCTGGCGTATCAGTCCTGGGCGCGCACCTACCCGTTCTCGGTGGCGCGCCACCGGGACCAGCTGCTGCGCAAGACCGCGGAGTTCGCCTATCGCGCGGTGCGCGAGCTGCATCATGCGGGCGAGAGCTGGCTCGGGCGGCTGCGCGAAATGCGCGAGCGGCCTTCGCCGCCGCGCACGCCGGGCGTCGCCGATGCCACGCGCATCCTGGCGCGGCTTGCGCGCCGCGGCGTGGAGCGGGCGTTGAACATCGAGCAGTGGTTTCTCGCCTACCGCTTCGGCGGCCGCGTGCAGGCCGGCCTCGAGGGCTTCACGCGCATCCTGCCGCCGAAGGACCGCGACTGGGCCGACCCGTTCGTGGTCGAGAAAAGCGGGCGCTATTACATCTTCTTCGAGGAGCTGATCTACGCCGAAGGCAAGGCGCACATCGCCATGCTGGAGCTCGACCGCGCGGGGCGCACCTCGACGCCGACCCGGGTGCTCGAGGCGGACTACCACCTCTCTTATCCATACGTCTTCGAGCACGACGGTCAGCTCTGGATGCTGCCCGAGAGCGCGCGCAACCGCCGCGTCGAGCTCTACCGCTGCGTCGACTTCCCGCTGTCGTGGAAGCGCGAGCAGGTGCTGCTCGAGGACGTGCGCCTCGTCGATGCGACGTTGCACCGCTCGGGCGAGCGCTGGTGGATGTTCGCCAACTCCGCCGCCGGCGGCTCGCGCATGTTCGACGACGAGCTGCACCTCTTCTATGCCGACCGGCTCATGGGCGAGTGGCGGCCGCATGCCAAGAACCCGG
>Ga0209577_10001589_pt1 | contig 22495 bp, 18 predicted proteins | sample GraSoiAngelo_109_FD_185874 | JGI IMG/M metagenome (GOLD analysis project Ga0209577, IMG submission 185874) | Grasslands soil microbial communities from the Angelo Coastal Reserve, California, USA - 14_0903_12_20cm (SPAdes) (version 2) | ecosystem: Environmental > Terrestrial > Soil > Grasslands...
GGTCGCCGGGCTCGGCATGTCGGATCGTGACCACGGGGAGCGACTGTTCCACATCCGGCACGGTTCCGTGACAGACACGTGCGCCGGCCGCGCGTACCGTGACTGGCGTGCTCGCAAACTCGATCACGTATGCCCTCATCGGACTCGAGCCGCGCCGCGTCGAGGTGGAGGCGCACCTCCAGTCGGCGATTCCGAGCTTTGCGATCGTCGGCCTCGCCGACCGTGCCTGCCAGGAGGCGAAGGAGCGAGTTCGAAGCGGCATCGCCTCGGCCGAGCTCGAGTGGCCGCGGCGCCGGATCACGGTCAACCTCGCACCTGCCGAGCTCCGCAAGATCGGGTCCGGCTTCGACCTGCCGATCGCGCTCGCGATCCTCGGTGCGTCGGGGCAGATCCCGCGCGAGCGGGTCATCGAGCACGCGGCGTTCGGCGAGCTGGCGCTAGATGGGCGGATCCGGCCGGTCGGAGGGGTGCTCGCCGTGGCCGAGGGGGCGCGGGCCGAGGGCCTCGAACGGATCGTGTGCGCGGCCGAGTCGACTCCGGAGGCCGAGCTCGCGTCGGTCGAGGTCGTCCCGGTGAGCCACCTCGCGGAGGCGGTCGCGTACTTCCGCGGCGAGCGCGATCCACCTCCCTACGGCGGCCGCAACGGCCTGCCGCCCGAACCCGTCTTGCCGGATCTGGCCGACGTCCTCGGCCAGGAGCGCGCCCGGCGGGCGCTCGAGCTGGCGGCGGCCGGAGGTCACAACATGCTCTTCGCGGGCCCGCCCGGAACCGGGAAGACGATGCTCGGCCGACGCCTACCGAGCGTCCTGCCGCCGCTCAGCCGCGAGGAGGCGATCGAGGTCACGCGCATCCACTCGGTCGCCGGGGTGCTGCATCCGCAGCAGCCGCTCGTCTCTGCGGCGCCGTTCCGCGCGCCGCACCACAGCGCCTCGGTGGCGGCGATCGTGGGCGGCGGGCCGGGCCCTCGGCCGGGCGAGGCGAGCCTCGCGCACCACGGCGTCCTGCTTCTCGACGAGCTGCCGGAGTTCGCGAGATCGGCGCTCGAGGCACTTCGGCAGCCGCTCGAGGACGGGACGATCAGCATCGCGCGAGCGGGTGGTCGAGCGCTCTTCCCGGCGCGCTTTCAGCTCGTCGGGACGATGAACCTGTGTCCCTGTGGCGGCCGTGGCGATCCGGCGGCCGAGTGCTCGTGCTCGCCCCAGCGCCTCGGGGCGTTCCGCGACAAGCTCTCGCGCGCGCTCATCGACCGCTTCGACCTCGTCGTCACGGTCCCCCGCCCGCGCGCGCACGAGCTCGAGGTGGAACGCGGGGAGGCGTCGGCGGAGGTCCTGCCGCGGGTGCTCGCGGCGCGGGACCGGCTTGCCCACGCGCCACCGGTCCGGACAGACGCGGCCGACGAGCTGCTCTCGCGTGCGGTCGAACGCGTCCCGCTCTCGGCGCGGGGTCGCGCGCGCGTCGCCCGAGTGGCGGCGACGGCAGCGGCGCTCGCGAGGAGCGAGCGGGTCGAGGTCGAGCAGGTGGCCGAAGCGCTCGCGTACCGAACGCCGCGGGAGATCGCGTCATGACGGAGCTCGCGCTGGCGGCGTTTGCCGCCGAGGCCGACGCGCACCTCGTCTCGAGGCCACGGACTCGCCGGTTCGCCCTGTTCGCGGCGGGCTTCGACGAGGCTGGTTACGTTCGCGAGCTGGAGCGCCGCGGGCTCCGTTTCCTGGCGCGCTCCGATGCGCAGTTTCCACCGCTCCTCCGGGCGATCCACGATCCGCCGGCTGGACTCTTCATGCGGGGCGGCGCCGATGCGGAGCTGCTCTCGCGCCCGGCTGTCGCGATCGTCGGCGCCCGCGCATGCTCGGCCTACGGAGCGGGGGTCGCGCGACTGCTCGGTCGCGAGCTCGCGTCGGCGGGCCTGGTGGTGGTCAGCGGCCTCGCCCGCGGAGTCGACGGCGAAGCGCATCGCGGCGCGCTCGAGGCCGGCCGTCCCGAGTCGACCGTCGCCGTGCTCGGCTGCGGCATCGACCGGATCTACCCGGCCGCACACGCCCGGCTGGGCGGCGAGATCGCGGAGAACGGGCTCGTCGTCTCGGAGTACGCGCCCGGCGTACAGCCCGCTCCATGGAGATTCCCGGCACGAAACAGGATCGTCGGCGGTCTCGCCGCCGCGACGATCGTCGTCGAGGCCCGCGACGGGAGCGGCGCGCTCATCACGGCGGACTTCGCGCTCGAAGAAGGCCGCGAAGTGCTCTCGGTGCCGGGCGAGATCACCTCGGCGCTCGCGGCCGGGTCGAACGCCCTCCTCCGACTCGGGGCCACTCCGTTGACGCGGACGGAGGACGTTCTCGAGCTCTTCGGGCTCGAAGCGGCAGAGCCCGACGCGCCCGAGCTCAGCACGGCTGCGCGGTCCGTGCTGGAGCGGGTGCGGGACGAGCCGCGCGGGGCGGACGCGATCGGCCGAGTCACCGGGCTCGGCGCCGGCGAGATGGCGGCGGCGCTCGCCGAGCTCGAGCTGGCGGGTCTCGTGGCCGAGAGCGCGGGCGTGTACAGGGGGGTGAGGCCGGCGGGCTAGCATCCGCGACATGTCAGAGACGATCCCGTGGTGGCTGGCGGAGGCTTCGCCGGAGCCGCTCCCCAGGCGACCGATCGATCGAGCTCCCGACGTCGAGGTGATCGGCGGCGGCGTCACCGGCTGCGCGTGCGCGCTCGCGCTGGCCGAGGGCGGGCTTCGCGTTCGCCTCCACGAGGCGCGCTCGATCGCGGGCGGCGCCAGCGGGCGGAACGGCGGCTTCGCGCTTGGAGGCGGAGCGATGCGCTACGACGTCGCGCGCGAGACGTTCGGGCGCGACGCGGCCCGAGCGTACTGGCGGCTGACGGAGGCGTACCTCGACCGCCTCGAGCTGCTTGCCGGAGACGCGCTCACGCGACCGGGAAGCCTGCGCCTCGCCGCCGACGAGGAGGAGCTCGAGCAGCTTCGGCTCGAGCATGCGGCCCTGCGGGAGGACGGCTTCGCCGCCGAGTGGCGCGACCCTGAGGCGCTCGCTCCGGGGCTCCGGCGCGCCTTCCTCGGCGGGATCTTCCACCCCCACGACGGCTCGCTCCAGCCGGCGCGTTTCGTCCTGGACCTCGCCACCCGCGCGGTCGAGGCGGGCGTCGAGGTGCGCGAGCAGACGCGCGTCGAGTCGCTCGACGACCTCGAGGCGGAGCGGGTCGTCATCGCAACCGACGGGTCGGGGCGGGCGCTGCTCCCGGAGCTCGACGAGGTGATCTGGCCCGCCCGCGGACAGGTCGTCGCGACCGAGCCGCTACCGCAGCGGCTCTTCTCGTACCCGCACTACGCGCGAAACGGGTTCGATTACTGGCAGCAGGTGCCGGACAGGCGCGTCGTCCTGGGCGGGTTCCGGGACTTCTCGATCCTGTCCGAGCTCACGGACGTGGAGGAGACGACGCCGGTGATCCAGGAGGCCCTCGATGCCTTCCTCCTCGAGCTGCTCGGCGAGATGCCGGCGGTCGAATACCGCTGGGCGGGGATCTTCGGCCTGACGCAGGACATGCTGCCGCTCGTGGGCCGGATCCCCGGCCGCGACGGCACGTGGGTCGCCGCCGGCTACTCCGGCCACGGCAACGTCCTCGGGCTGATGTGCGGAGAGCTCGTGGCCGGGGCGATCCTCGGCCGGCCCGATCCGATCCTGGAGCTCTTCGATCCGGCGCGCTTGATCGGCGCCACGCCCGCGGCGTCGCGCGCCTAGCGTCGCCGCCGCGTCCCGGAAACACATCGCGCGGGTCGCGGGGATCGCGCGTCGAGGCGTGCAGGCAGAAGGCGTCCTCGATGCACACGCCGAACGCACAAATTGGGTCAGATCGCAGAAGACGCAGTCGCTTTCGGTCATGCCTCCATGTTCTAGAGGTCGAGCTGCTGGAGGTCCAGCTCGTCGGCCCGCTCGAGCGCGGCGAGCGCGATCGCCAGGTCCTGGATCGCGAGCCCGGTCGAGTCGAAGACGGTGACGTCGTCGTCGGATCGTCGGCCCGGCGCGGTTCCCGCGAGCACGGCTCCGAGCTCTGTCGCGTCGTCGCGACCGATCACCCCGGTCTCGACGGCATGGACGAGGTCGCCGTTGTGGCTCGCCTGCTCCCAGTCGTCGCAGAAGACATGCACTCGGGCGAGCTCGCCGACGGCGATCTCGGCCTTGCCGGGCCCGTCGGCGCCCATCAGGCTCACGTGCTGGCCCGGACGTAGGGCCCCCTCCGCCACGACGAACTCCTTGCCCGGCGTGACGGTCGCGACGACGTCGGCGGCGAGCGCGTCGTCGCGGCTCGCGGCCACACGCGCGCCGATCTCGTCCGCGGCGGCGCGCGCCCGGTCGGCGTCGACGTCCCAAAGCGCGACCTCGCGCCCGACGGCGCCGAACGTCCTCGCGACGGCGCGCCCGTTGACGCCCGCTCCGATCACGGCTGCGCCCGAGGCGTCGGCGCGGGCGAGCGTCTCGGCCGCGAGGACGGCGGCGGCGCCGGTCCGGAGCGCGGTCACCGCGGCCGCGTCGAGCAGCGCCTTCGGCATCCCGTTCGACGCGTCAGACAGCACGACGATCCCGGCCACCGTCGGCAGCCCGTGCGCCGGATTGCCCGGGAACGACGTGACCCACTTCAGCAGCGCGTGGCCGGCCCCGAGCGCGGGCATCGCGCGGAAGTCTCCAGCCGGATACGCCGGCACGTAGACCTTCGGCGGCATCGACCACTCGCCGCTCGCGTACGCGACGAAAGCGTTGCGAACCGCCTCGACCGCCCGCTCCGGCGAGACGGCAGCCTCGACGTCGGCAGCGCGGAAGAACGGGAGCACCGCGGCCGCTACAGCGCCTTGACGCCGGCGATCAGCTTCGCGACCGAGTCCTTCGCGTCGCCGAACAGCATTACCGTCTTCGGGTTCAGGAAGAGCGGGTTGTCGATGCCCGCGAAGCCCGGGTTCATGCTCCGCTTCAGCACGACGACCGTCTGCGACTCGTCGACGTTCAGGATCGGCATGCCGTAGATGGGGCTGCCCGCGTTCGAGCGCGCGTCGGGGTTCACGACGTCGTTCGCACCGATGACGAGCGCGACGTCGGTGCGCGGGAACTCCGGATTCGCGTCCCTCATCTCCTTCAGCTGCGGGTAGGGGACGTTCGCCTCGGCGAGGAGCACGTTCATGTGGCCGGGCATGCGGCCCGCGACGGGATGGATCGCATACGAGACCTCCACGCCGCGCGCCTCGAGCAGGTCGGCGAGCTGGCGGACGTCATGCTGCGCCTGCGCGACCGCCATCCCGTAGCCGGGGACGACCACGACCTTCTGCGCGTAGGCGAGCATGACGGCGACGTCGTCGGCGCTCGCCGACCGGACCGCGCCGCCGTTCGTGTCGGCCGCGGCTGCCGGCCCGGCGACGATCTGGCCGAAGGCGCCGAAGAGGACGTTCGCGAGCGACCGGTTCATCGCGCGCCCCATCAGGAGGGTGAGCAAGGTGCCCGAGGCGCCGACGAGCATGCCGCTCACGATGAGGACGTTGTTCTCGAGCTCGAACCCGGTGGCGGCCGCGGCGAGCCCAGTGAACGCGTTCAGCAACGAGATCACGACGGGCATGTCGGCGCCGCCGATGGGGAGGACGAAGAGCACCCCGAAGAGGAGGGCACCGCCGATCAGGGCCACGATCAGCCACTGGCGCTCTGCGCCGGCGACGATCGCGATGCCCGCGGCGAGGATGGCGCCGAGGAGGAGCGCGTTCACGACCTGCTGGCCGGCGTAGACGATCGGCCGCCCCTGGATCAGCTCTTGGAGCTTCGCGAAGGCGACCATCGAGCCCGCGAACGACACGCTTCCGATCAGCGCCGAGAGGATGATCGACACGCTGATGTCGCCGTGCAGCCGTCCGGGGTCGGGTGCGAGGTTGTGGAACTCCGCGAGTGAGATGAGCGCCGCCGCGCCGCCGCCGACGCCGTTGAACAGCGCCACCATCTGCGGCATCGCGGTCATCTTCACCTTGCGTGCGGCGACGGCTCCGAAGGCGCCGCCGATCGCCATCCCGAGGAGGATCTCCCAGACGCTGTCGATCTGCTTCTGCGCGAAGGTGATGCCGATCGCGATGAGCATCCCGACGGCGCCGATCCAGTTGCCGCGCCGCGCCGTCGACGGGTGGGAGAGGAACTTCAGGGCGAAGATGAACGCGACGATCGTCGCCAGATAGGCGAGATCAGTTGCGACCCGACCCATCGTCCTCCCGTGGGGGGTCGCGGCGCTTGAACATCTCGAGCATGCGGTCGGTGACGACGAAGCCGCCGACCACGTTCGCGGACGCGAGGACGACCGCGACGAGGCCGACGACGGTCGTGAGCGTGTCCTTGTGGCCCAGGCCTGCGACGAGCATGGCGCCGACGATCACGATCCCGTGGATCGCGTTCGTTCCGGACATGAGCGGCGTGTGCAGCAGCGTCGGCACCTTCGAGATGACCTCGAAGCCGAGGGCGACGGCCAACACGAGGATGGTCACCTCGAAGACGAGCAGCAGCGAATGGCTCATCAGGGCGTGGCCCTTTCGGACGAGGGCGCGACCAAGCCGAACCCCCACCCTGGGCGGGGAGTCGTCCCGCCTCCCTCGCCGAGGACGCTAACGCAAGCCCGGGGTACGCCGTGTGCCGGTTGTGCACCGACTTCGTCGCGGCGCGCTCCCCACGCGCACCACCCGCGCCACGCGCCGGCAGCCGCAGCCGCGAGCCTCACGCAGCCACCTCCGTCTTCCGGGTGACGCAGGCGCCGGCGGTGATCTCGTCCGCCCAATCGAGCTCGAGCTCGCCCTGCGGCGCGAGGTGCTGGAGCAGCGCGGACACGTTCCGCGCGTAGAGCTGGCTCGCGTGGTACGGCATCGTGCTCGGCAGGTTCGTCAAGCCGACGATCGTCACGTCCTCGCGCTCGACCGTCTCGCCGGGCTCGGTCAGCTCGCAGTTCCCCCCGGCTTCGGCGGCCACGTCGACCACCACCGAACCCGGCCGCATCCCGCGCACCGCCGTCGCCGGGATCAGGCGCGGCGCCGGCCGGCCCGGCACCAACGCGGTCGTGACCACCACGTCGAAGTCGGCGATCCGTCCCTCGAGCGCCTCCTGCTGGCGGCGCCGATCCTCCTCCGACAGCTCGCGCGCGTATCCGCCCTCCGTCTCCTCCACCGTCACGCCGAGGTCGAGGAAGGTCGCGCCGAGGCTCTCCACCTGCTCGCGCACCGCGGCCCGCACGTCGAAGCCCGTCACGACCGCACCGAGCCGCCGCGCTGTCGCGATGGCCTGGAGCCCAGCGACGCCGGCGCCCAGCACGAGTACCTTCGCCGGAGCGACCGTGCCCGCGGCGGTCATCAGCATGGGGAAGAACCGCGGCAGCCGCTCCGCCGCGAGGACGATCGCCTTGTACCCGGAGACCGTGGCCTGCGAGGACAGGGCGTCCATCGGCTGAGCCCGCGTGATCCGCGGAATCGACTCCATCGCGAACGCGATCACGCCCTGCGCGCTCAGCCGCTCGATCCCCTCCGCATCCGTCAGCGGCTGGAGGAACGCGACGAGCACCGAGCCGTCCCGGAGGGCCTCGGCCTCCTCGGCCGAGGGCTTCTGCACCTTCACGACGGCGTCGGCGTCGAACGCGTTCTCGACGAGGCTCGCGCCTGCCTCCGCGAAGGCCTCGTCCGGAAAGGACGCGGCCTCTCCGGCCCCTCGTTCGACGGCGACCTCGAAGCCCGCGCCGGCGAGCCGCCCGACCGCCTCCGGCACGAGCGCCACCCGGCGCTCTCCGGGAACCGTCTCCTTCGGAACGCCGAGCCGCATCTCCGCGCATGGTATTCGGGCGCGCGGCCCGGCCGCCGTCGAGCCGACCGGTCTAGCTCCCGCGGGCTCGACCGGTCGGTTCAGACGAACGCGCAGGCAAAGCCTGCACGTCCTGATTTCGGCGCTGCGAGCAGCGCCTCGGCATGATCCAGCGATGCGTCGACCGACGCGTGCTGCGGCCCTGCTCGGCCTCCTCGTCACCGTCTCCACCCTGTTTCGGTTCTGGGGCGGCACGCTCGTCCCGAGCCCGTGGATCAATCCCGACGAGATCATCTACGGCGCGCTCGGCCGGAGCCTCTACCACGACGGGACGTTCCGGATCCTCGGCCGGCCGACCGAGTTCATCAGCCTCGTCTACCCGGCCCTCGTCGGCGGTCCGCTCAGCCTCGGGAACCTCGAGCGCGGCTACCACCTGCTGAAGCTGATCCAGGCGCTCGTGATGTCGCTGACCGCGGTGCCCGTGTACCTGTGGGCACGGTCGCTCGGCGCGCGCGGCTGGGCGTTCGTCGCCGCCGCGCTCGCAGTCGCGATCCCCGGGCTCGCCTACTCCGGCCTGATCATGACCGAGGTCGCGTTCTACCCGGTCGTCCTGCTCGCGGCCTACGCGCTCGCGGCGGCGCTCGAGCGGCCGACGCTCGGCCGCCAGGCGCTCCTCGTCCTCGCCTGCGCGGCGGCGGCGATGACGCGCCTCCAGGCCTTCGTGCTCCTGCCCGTGCTCGTGACCGCGGCCGGGATCGACGTCCTGCTCGACCGGCGGCGGCCGCGCCGGATCCTCCGCCTCGCGCCGGCGGCAGGCGCGCTCGTCCTCCTCGCCGCGGCCTGGGCGGGCTGGCGGCTGCGGAACGGCGGCGCGCTGAGCCGCGTCTTCGGCGCGTACGAGCCGGCGGGCCAGATCCACTACGGCGCCGGCCGCGCGGGGCGGTTCGTGCTCTACCACTTCGCCGACCTCGCGTTCTTCACGGGGATCGTCCCGATCTGCGCCGTGCTCGCCCTGCTCGTGGCCGGCAACCGCGCCGACGCCCGCCTGCGCGCCTACCTCGCGACCACCCTCGCGCTCTGCCTCTGGTTCCCGCTCGAGGTCGGGGTCTTCGCCTCGCAGCACGTCGGCTATCTCGCGGAACGGAACATGCTGCCGCTCGCGCCGGTCCTCTTCGTCGGCTTCGCCGTCTGGCTCGCCCGCGGCGCGCCCCGGCCGCGCCTCGTGACCGCCGCGAGCGCCGCCGCGGTGCTCGCGCTCGTGGCCGCCCTGCCGCTCTCGAAGCTCGCGCGCCCCGAGGCCTTCCCCGACTCGTTCACGCTGCTGCCGCTGATCCGGCTCCGGAAGGACTCGCCGGGCGCCGACGCGGAGGTCCTGCTCCTCGCCGTCTGCCTCGCCCTGCTGCTCGCGTTCGCCTTCCTGCCGCGCCGCCTCCTGGTTCTCCTCCCGCTCGTCCTCGTCGCCGCCTTCGGCGCCGTCTCGATCGAGGCGACGAACCGGATCTCCTTCGAGGCCGACTTCCTCGCCGGCCAGACGAGCGGCCCCGTCCACCGCTGGATCGACGAGCGCACGGCCGGCCCCGTCGCGTACCTCTACATCGGCGAGCCCAACTGGCCGGCCGCGTGGCAGAGCTTCTTCTGGAACCGGCGCGTCGCCCACGTCTACGACCTCCTCACGGCCCGGATCCCGGGCGGCCTGCCGCAGGACTCCGTCGGCCCGCTCGAGGACGGGCGGCTCGTGCTCGTCGACGGCTCGCCGGCGCAGGGCGACTACGTCGTCTCGCAGTACCCGGTGGCGTTCCGCGGCCGGGTGATCGGAAGCGCGGGGGAGGGCTTCCAGCTCTGGCGTCTGAACCCGCCGTTCCGGATCTCCGTGTGGATCCAGCGCGTCGCGGGGCACGTGCGTGTGCTCGCGTACGCCTGCCGGCCGAGCCGACTGCGGCTCGAGGTCGTCGGCACCCCTGGGAGCCCGATCGACCTGCGCCGGAACGACCGCCCGTACCGGCGGGTGGTCGTCCCGGAGTCGAGCACGTGGAGCGGCTCGATCCCGGCCGCGCCGCCTCGTCCGGTGGGGACACGGCTCTGCACGTTCGACGTCTACACCGAGACGACCACGACCGTGCCGGTCGTGAAGCTGACCCGCCCGTAGACTCGCCGCGGGTGCAGCACATCGTCGACCAGTACGGCCTGGCCTTCCTCTTCCTGATCGTCGCCCTCGAGTCCGCCGGGGTCTGGGTGCCGGGCGAGACCGCGCTCGTCGCCGCCGGCGTGCTGGCCTCGCGCGGCCACTTCTCGATCGCCGCGGTGATCGCGCTGGCCGCGCTCGGAGCCATCCTCGGCGACAACGTCGGCTACTGGATCGGCCGGGTCTACGGGCGGAAGCTCTTCCTCCGCTTCGGCAGGCTGGAGGCGCTGCTGCCGCGCGCGGAGCGCTTCTTCCGCCGCCACGGCGGGAAGGCCGTCTTCCTTGCGCGGTTCGTGGCCGGAATCCGCGTGACCGGCGCGTGGATGGCCGGGATCAGCCACATGCCGTGGTGGCGCTTCCTGGCCTGGAACGCCGCCGGCGGGATCGCGTGGGCGACGGCGGTCGGGCTCGTCGCGTACTACCTCGGCCGGGCCGCCGCCGACCTGATCTCGCAGTACGGCCTGATCGGGGGCGGCGCGGCCGTCGGCCTCGCGGTCGCGATCGTCGTCGGCATCCATTTCTGGCGCCGACGGATGGAGGGAAAGGACGCCTCGAATTGAACCTTGCCTGGCATGTTTCTCGCCCTTGCGGAAGCGCTCCAGGCCCGCGATGCGTTCTCGGGCGCGCACTCGCTCCGCGTCGCGTCGCTCGCCGGCACGGTGGCGGAGCGGCTCGGCTGGGACGAGGCGCGGGTCACCCGACTCCGCATCGGCGCGCTCCTGCACGACATCGGGAAGCTCGCGGTCCCGACGAGGATCCTCCGCAAGACGGGGCCGCTGACGAGGCCGGAGCTCGAGCACATCCACTACCACCCGGTTGCCGGCGCGCGGCTCGTCCAGACGCTCGCGCCGGCCCGCGCGACGCTCGCCTGCGCGCTCTACCACCACGAGCGCTGGGACGGCGGCGGCTATCCGCTCGGGCGGAGCGGCGGAAGGATCCCCCCTGAAGCGCGCCTGCTCGCGGTCGTCGACGCCTTCGACGCGATGACCTTCGGACGGCCGTTCCGTCGGCCGCTCACCGTCGACGCGGCGCTCGCCGAGCTCGACCGCTGCTCCGGCACCCAGTTCGAGCCGGCGATCGTGCGCGCCTTCGTGGACGCTTGGGACGCGGGCGACGTCGACCTGCGCCGCCGCGCGTCTTAGCTACTCCAGAGCCGGTCCAGCGCGCGGGGCTCGATCGCGCCGTCGCCGTCGAGGACGTGCTCGTCGGCGGCGCGGCGGCAGACCCGCGCGACGAAGACGCGGAACCGCGGCTTCGTCCAGTCAGGCGCTTGCCGCGCGCCTTCCGTGTCCCACCAGTCGAGGAGCAGGCCGACGCAGCGATCGCGCGGCGTCGCCTCGGAGCCGTTCGCGACGACGCGCTGGCGTACCGCGGCCGCGTTCGCGCGGCGCATGTGCCGGCCGTGGGATCCCGCCGCGGCCGTCAGGAGCAGGCCGAGCGCGATGACGAAGATCCACCCGGAGAGGAGCGGCCGCCGTGCCCGCCGGCGCAGGAGCACGTAGGCGAGCCGGACGCCGAAGGCCAGGATGAGCGCAGCCGCGAAGACCTGCGGGCTGAGCCCGCTGTAGAGCAAAGCGAGCAGAGCCGCGAGGACGAAGAAGGCGCGCCGCACGAACGCAGAGTGGGACGCAGCGCGCGGCGGTGCAACCCCTCGTCAGAGCGTCGCCCACACCTCGAGCTTCGAGCGCACGCGGCGGATGACCTCGTCCGTGAACTCGGTGGTCCCGGCGTGGCCGCCGAGGTCGGCGGTGCGGACGCCGTCCGCGACCGCCTCGAGGCACGACTCGCGGATCGCACGGCCGGCCTGCTGCGCCTCCTCGTCGCCGTGGGCGAGGAGCGCCGCGCCGGCGAGGATCATCGCCATCGGGTTCGCGACGTCCTTGCCCCGGAGCGACGGCGCGGTTCCGTGCGCGGCCTCCGCCATGACCGCGCTCGGGACGAAGTCGTCGTCGAAGGCGACGAGCAGCGACTCCGAGCCGGCGATCGAGCCGAAGAGGGGGAGGACGAGGTCGGAGAGGATGTCGCCGTCGCGGTTCAGCGCGGGGATGACGAGCGGCGCTCCGCTCGAGGCGACGAGGAGCGCGAAGGTGGCGTCGATGAGCTGCGGCTCGTACTGCACGTCGGGATGGCGCTCGGCGGCCGCGTCCATCTCCTCCTTCAGCATCCCCTCGTAGACGGGGCTGACCGTGTACTTCGGCCCGCCGAAGACCTTCGCGCCCGTGCGCTCCGCGTGCCGGAAGGCGTACTCCGCCACGGCGTGGCAGATCCGGCGCTCGATCCGCTCGGTCCTCAGCGCGACCTCGTCGTCGCCTTCGCCTTCGCGCCACTCGGTCGCGCCGTACGCGTCGCCGACGGCCATGCGCACGATCGAGATCGGCGCGTGCACCCCGCCGAGCGGCACGACCCCGGGAATCCGGCGGCCGGTCCGCACGATCACCTTGCCGCCGATCTCCTCGCGCAGGATGCGGTTCGGCGAGCCGACGTCGTCGCGTCCTTCGGGGGTGATCGTCGCCGCCTTCAGGCCGAAACCGGCCTCGCGGATCGCCGCCGCGGCCTCGTGGACGACGCCGTTCTGTGTCGCGCGCCGGTTCTCGAGCGAGAGGTCGAAGCGGGGGAAGTCGAGCTCGAGGCCGGTCACGTCGCGAGCGAGAACCCGCAGCGCTTCCTCCAGCAGCTCCTGCCCGGTCTCGTCGCCGTCGAGCACGACGATCGTTTGCTGCGTCACGGCTGCGGACACTAGCGCTCACACATGCCGAGGAGGGGTGGCTGGCGGAGGGTGGGTTCGCGCGGACGGTTCCGCTACTTCGACGCGCGCGGAAACCGCATCATCGACCCGGCGAAGCTGGCGCGAATCGAGGCGCTCGTCATTCCGCCGGCCTGGCGCGACGTGTGGATCTCGTCGCGGCCGGGGGCGAATCTCCAGGCGACCGGCATCGACAAAGCCGGCCGGCGCCAGTACCTCTATCACCCCGAGTTCCGGGCGCAGCAGGAGCAGGCCAAGTACGACAAGCTGATCCGGTTCGCGGAGCAGCTACCGGATCTGAGGCAGGCGATGGGCGAGCACATGACCCGGGATCCGCTCGACCAGGATCGGGTGGCCGCGATTGCCGTGCGCCTGATCAACCTCACGTGGTTTCGCGTCGGGTCGGAGCGCTACGTCCGCGAGTCGAACACGTACGGCGTCACGACGTTGACGAAGCGGCACGTGAGCGTGCGTGGAAGGCGGGTCTCGTTTCGCTTTCGCACGAAGCACGGCTTCAAGGTGCGTACGGCGCTCGTCGACATCGAGATCGCGGCCGCCGTGAAGGACTTGCTCCAGGTTCGCGGAGGCAGGCAGCTCTTTCGCTACGCGTGCGACGCCGAGCTCTACAACCTCACCGGTCGCAAGCTCAACGAGTACATCCAGCGCTGCATGGGGGACGAATTCACGGCGAAGGATTTCCGGACGTGGGGCGGCACGCTCGAGGCGGCCATCGCCTTCGCCGAGCTCGGCGACCCTCCCGACACGGCTCTGGGCCAGAAGCGCGCGGTGGCCGCCGTCATGCGCCGCGTGGCCGAGCGGCTCGGAAACACGCCCGCGGTCACCCGCGCCTCGTACGTGAGCCCGGCCGTCGTGGAGCAGTACCTCGACGGCCGCACGATCGACGATTTCCGCCCGCGGCATTTGCGCATCGTCGGCGCACGGGATATCGGCCTCGACGTCGAGGAGCAAGGTCTGCTCAGCCTGCTCAGGTCATGGCGAATTCGCCGCAGCCGCGCTGCCGCGTGATTCCCCGAGGCTTTTTCGTTAAGCTCAAGATGTTTCGGCCCCGCGAAGGAGGAACCATTGGCTCGAAAGACCGTGCTCGTTTGTGACAACTGCGCGAAGGAAGTCGGCGACAACAAGGGAGCGACGTTGCGTCTGACCTATTCGGACGCACGCCGTGGAGCGAAGCAGGCCGACCTCTGTGACGACTGCGCCGGGAACCTGCCCGGCCACGCGGTCGCCCGCCGCGGCCGCAAGCCGAAGGCCGTAGCGGCCTAAGGCGCCGATTCGGCTCTTAGCTGGAGAGGCGGGGAAACCCGCCTCTCTTGTTTTTCGCGCTCCTTACTCGGTTTCGGTGCCAGGCACGTGCCTGGCACCGGGCCTCGCGCGCCCGTCTGAAATGACCGGTCGATGCGGCTCTTTCGCGAAGGCGCAGGCCAGAGGCGTCAGGCGGCAGAACTACGATAGGCCGGTGGGGCTGAAGTTGATCGTCGGGCCTGCGAACGCGGGCAAGGTCGAGCTGCTCCTCGACCGGTACGTGGCCGCGCTCGACCACGATCCGTACCTGATCGTGCCAGGGCGGCCGGACGTCGACCGCGTCGAGCGTGAGCTCCTCGCCCGCTGCCACGGCCTCCTGGGCGGGGACATCGGCACCTTCGACGACCTCTTCGCGCGCATCGCCGCCGGCGCCACGACCCGCCGGGCGGTGGCGAGCGACGTCCAGCGGCTCCTCGCGGTGCGCCGGACGATCGCCTCGACCGAGCTCGACGGGCTCGGGCGCTCCGCGCGCTTCGGCGGCTTCGCCGACTCGCTGCTCGGCACGCTCGGGGAGCTCGAGTCGGCCCTCGTCGAGCCGGAGGACCTCGGCGGCGACCTCGCGCGGCTCTACGCGGCGTACCGCGCCGAGCTCGACCGGCTCGAGCTCTGGGACCGCGACGTCCAGCGCAGGCGCGCCGCGGAGCGGCTCGGGCACGACCTCGACGCCTGGCACGGCGAGCCGGTCTTCGCGTACGGGTTCGAGGATCTGACGGGGGCGCAGTGGACGCTCCTCGAGGCGCTCGCCGGCCGCGCGGAGGTCTCCGTCTCGCTGCCGTACGAGCCCGGCCGTGTCGCTTTCGCCTCGCTGCGGCGGACGGCCGAGGACCTCTCGCGCCTCGCCGACGACCGGATCGAGGAGCTGCCGCCCGCCGCCGGGCCGCGCGCGCACGTGCCGGCGCTCGCGTACCTCGAGCGCTCGCTCTTCGAGGGGCCCGGCGCCGATCCGCCCGAGCTCGAGGGAACGATCCGCTTCTTCGAGGGCGCGGGCGTCCGCGGCGTCCTCGAGCTCGTCGGCGAGGAGCTCCTCGAGCTGATCCGCGGCGGCGTCCCGGCCGACCGGGTCGCCGTCGTGTGCCCCGCGCTCGAGCGCTGGCGGGCCCCGCTCGAGACCGCGCTCTCGACCCTCGGCGTCCCGTACGCCGTCGAGGACCGCCTCCGCCTGGGCCAGACCCCGTTCGGCCACGCGCTCCTCTCCGTCCTCCGCTTCGTATGGCTCGACGGGACGCGGAAGGACCTGTTCACCTTCCTCCGCTCGCCCTTCTCCGGCCTCACCCGGGCTGCGGTCGACTTCGTGGAGGGACGACTGCGCGGCCGCGCGATCGACAACCCCGCCCGCGTGGAGGAGGAGGCCGAGCGGCTGCGCGGCGCCTCGCTGCCCGTGCTGGGCGAGCTGCGCGCTGCCGACTCGCCGCTCGAGGGCACGCGCCGTCTCGTCGAGACGATGCTGCGCGCGGCGTACGGGCTCGAGGCGCCGCCCGTCGGGGAGCAGCCGCGTGACGACCTGCGCGTCTACGACGCCGCGCTCCGTCTGCTCGAGGAGCTCGCGGCGTGCGGCGAGGAGATCGGGCCGGAGATCCTCGTCGGCGCGCTCGAGCGGGCGACGGTGCGCGGCGCGGCGGCGGGCGAGCAGGGCCAGGTCGCCGTGCTCGACCTCATGCGCGCCCGCACGCGCCGGTTCGACGTCGTCTTCGTCCTCGGCCTCGAGGAGGGAATTCTCCCGCGCCGCGGGCGGGGTTCGCCGTTCCTCGACGACGAGCGGCGGCACGCGCTCGGGCGGAGGCTCGAGCGGCCCGACGAGGTGTCGCGCGACCGCTACCTCTTCTACACCGCCTGCACGCGCGCGACGAACCGCCTCTACCTCGTCCGCGAGGCGGCGAGCGACGAAGGGAGCCCGCGCGAGCCGAGCCCGTTCTGGGACGAGGTCGTCTCGCTCTTCCCGCACGACGACGTCGTCCGCTGGACGCGCCGCCGAGCGCTTTCCGCGCTCACCTGGCCGCTCGAGTCGGCGCCGAGCGAGCGGGAACGGTTGCGGGCCGTGGCCCAGCTGGCCGTGACCGAGCCGGACACGGCCGCGGCGCTCGCCGAGGCGAACGACTGGGGACGGCGCCTGCACCGCGCACGGCTCGCCTTCGACCGGCCGACCGTGCTCCGGAACCCCGCCGTCCGCGCCTGGTTCGGCGCCCGCACGGTCTTCGGCGCGACGGAGCTCGAGCGCTTCGCGGACTGCTCGTCGGCGTGGCTCTTCGAGCGCGTCGTCGATCCGAAGACGATCGACGCGGAGGCGGACGCGATGCTGCGCGGCCAGGTCGCGCACCAGACGCTCTTCCGCTTCTACTCCGGACTCCCGAAGGAGCTCGGGGCCGAGCGCGTGCCGCCGGAGCGGGTCGAGGAGGCGGTCGGCTTCCTGCGCCGCTGCCTCGACGAGGCGCTCCGCGGCGGCGTGCGGCTCGAGCTGACCGAGCTGGAGGCGGCGGAGCTCGAGGAGACCCTCTGGCGCGACCTCGAGCAGTTCGTCCGCGACGAGGCCCGCTCGGAGCTCGCGCTCGTCCCGCGCAAGCTCGAGGTCTCGTTCGGGTCGGAGCGCTCGGCGCCCGAGCTGCAACGCGGGCTCGAGCTCGAGCCCGGCCTGCACCTCTCCGGGAAGATCGACCGGATCGACGTCGACCCGTTCTCGGCGCGCGGGATCGTCCAGGACTACAAGTCGGGCAAGAGCGTCCACTCGGCGCGGGCGATCGACACCGAGCTCCGGCTCCAGGTCCCGCTCTACATGCTCGTGCTCCGCGACCTCGTCGGGATCGAGCCGCTCGGCGGGGTCTACCGCGCGCTCGCCGGCCGGCGGAGCGCGCGCGGGATGCTGCGCGCCGAGGCCGAGGAGGACGTGCCCGGCTTCTCGAAGCGCGACTACCTCGGCGAGGAGGAGTTCTGGGCGCAGATCGAGGCCGCGCGCGAGCGGGCGGCGACCTACGCGCACCGGATCCAGTCCGGCGACGTGCGCCACGACCCCAAGGGCGACCAGTGCCCCACCTGGTGCGACGTCTGGCCCATGTGTCGAGTGCCGCGCGCATGAATCCGGAGCAGCTTGCGGCGGTCGAGGCGGAGGGCGAGGTCTTCGTCTCCGCCGGCGCGGGCACGGGCAAGACATCGGTGCTCGTCGAGCGCTTCGTCCGTGCCGTGTGCGACCGCGGGATCGACGTCGACTCGGTGCTCGTCATCACGTACACGCGCAAGGCGGCGGGCGAGCTGCGGCGGCGGATCCGCGAGGAGCTCGTCGCCCGCGGGCGGCGCGACCTCGCGCGGCAGCTCGACGGCGCCTGGATCTCGACCATCCACGGCTTCTGCGCCCGCCTCCTGCGCGCGCACCCGTTCGCGGTCGGGATCGACCCGCGCTTCCGCGAGCTCGACGAGGCGCAGGGCGCGGTCGTACGGGGCGAGGCGTTCGAGCGCGCGCTCGAGGAGTTCTGCGCCGGCCGCGACCCCGAGCGGCTGCGCCTGCTCGCAACCTATGGCGCGGACGGCCTCCGGCGGATGCTCACCGCCGTCTACGAGACCCTTCGCTCGGCCGGGCGCGAGCTCGTGCTCGAGCTCGGCGAGCGGCCGAGCCTCGAGGAGCGGCTGGCCGAGCTGGGCGAGGCCGCTCGGTGCCTCGTGGACGACGCGGCGGCGACCGAGCTCCAGCGGGCGAACGCGGCGCGGGCGCTTGACCTCGACCGTGCGCCCGAGGGCCTCCTCGACCTGAGCGACCTGCGGGCGAGCGGCGAGCGCGCGGCGACCTACGAGGAGGCGCGGAAGCGCGTCGAGCAGGTCGCGCTCGAGGAGCTCGCCGCACGCGACCGCGACCTGCTCCAGGACCTCCTCGGCCGCTTCGCGGACGAGTACGCCGCCGCGAAGGCGCGGGAGTCGGTGCTCGACTTCGAGGACCTCCAGCTCCTGGCGCGCGACCTCCTCCGCGACGACGCGGCCGTGCGCGAGGCCGAGCAGCTCCGCTTCCGGCTCATCATGGTGGACGAGTTCCAGGACACGAACCGCCTCCAGTGCGAGCTCGTCGACGCGCTCGCCGGTGGGCCCGTCGCGAAAGAGATCTTCTTCGTGGGCGACGAGTTCCAGTCCATCTACGGGTTCCGGCACGCGGACGTGCAGGTCTTCCGCGAGCGGCGGGAGCAGGCGGCGCAGCTCCTCGCGCTGACGCGGAACTACCGCTCACGACCGGAGGTGCTCGCGGCCGTGAACGAGCTCTTCGGCTCCGACTTCGGCGGCGGCTACCAGCCGCTCGCCGCCTCGGCCGAGTTCGCCGACCCGGTCTTCGGGCACCCCGTCGAGCTGCTCGTCACCGACAAGGCGAGCTACCGCGACACCGGCGAGCACTGGCGCCGCGCCGAGGCGCGCCACATCGCCCGCCGCGTGCGCGAGCTCGTCGACGCGGGCGACGCGACCCCCGGCGAGATCGTCCTCCTCTTCGCCGCCGGAACCGACGCCGAGTGGTACGAGGAGGAGCTCCGGGCGGCGGGCCTGCCCACCTACCGCGCGACGGGCAAGGGCTACTTCGGCCAGCAGCAGGTGGTCGACCTGCTCTCCTACCTGCGTCTGCTGCACAACCGCTACGACGACGTGGCGCTCGCGACCGTCCTCGCCTCGCCGTTCGTCGGCGTCTCGAACGACGCGCTCGTGCTCCTCCGCCGGCACGCCGCCCGCCGCCCCTTGTACAGCGCGATCGAGCGCGCCCCGGTGCCGGACATCGATCCCGAGGACGAGCGGCTCCTACGCGCCTTCCGCCAGCGCTACGACCGGCTCGCGGCGGCGTCCGCGCGTCTCTCGCTCGAGCGACTCTGCGAGCAGATCGTCTCCGAGCACGACTACGACCTCGCAGTCCTCGCACGGCCGGACGGCAAGCGGCGCTACGCGAACCTGCGCAAGCTGATGCGGCTCGCGCGCTCGTACGAAGAGCTGCGAGGGCCGGACGTCGAGGGCTTCGTGCGCTTCGTCCGCGAGCAGGAGGCGCTCGGCGCCCGCGAGCTCGAGGCGGTCGCCGAGGAGGAGGACGCGGAGGCCGTCCGCCTGCTCACGATCCACGCCGCCAAGGGGCTCGAGTTCAAGGTCGTCGTCGTGGCCGACGCGGGCCGCGAGCAGGGCCCGCCCCCGCCCGACGAGATCCTCGCGCTCTCCGACGGCCGCTTCGGGTTCCGCGTCGTCCACCCGACGACCGGCGTCCGCAAGCCGGTCTTCGACTACGAGGCCGTCCGCGAGGCGGAGAAGGAGGAGGAGCGGGCCGAGCGGCTGCGCCTCTACTACGTCGCCATGACCCGCGCGAAGGAGCGGCTGATCGTCTCCGGTGCGGTCGACCCCGCCGGGGCAGGCGAGCGCGAGACGCCGATCGGCTGGGTGCTCCGGCGGCTCGAGGCCGAGGAGGAGGTCGTGCGGGCCGGCGAGGAGCCGGTCGAGCTCGAGCGGGGCGAGGCGCGGCTCCTCGTCCGCGTCGACCGCTTCCGGCCGGCGCCGGCGGAGGCGTTGGTGGCCGCGGACGAGGACGGGCAGCTCGCGCTCTTCGCCGAGCTCCCGACGGAGCCGGCCCCGCGCGGGATCGAGCTGCCGCCGCTCCAGCCGGTGCCGGCACCGCCGCTCCACCGCGTCCGGCGCCTGTCGTTCACGTCGATCGCGCTCTTCGAGCGGTGCTCGTACCGCTTCTACGCCGAGCGGATCGCCGGGCTGCGCGCGCGCCGGCCGACAGGTGGGGCGGGGGAGGGCGGCCTCCTCGCGACGGAGGTCGGCGACGCCGTCCACCGGCTGCTGGAGGCGGTCGACCTGGCGGCGCCGGTCGCGCCCGACCTCGCGGAGGTGCGCGCCTGGTATCCGAGGGTGACGGACGAGGAGCTCGAGCTGATCCGGACCTTCGTCTCGTCCTACTGCGAGTCGGACCTCGCTCGGCGTGTCGCGGCGCTTCCGAACGCGCAGAAGGAGCGGGGCTTCGCGTTCGAGCACGACGGCGTCCTCCTGCACGGGCGGCTCGACGTCCTGCACCTGGACGGGCCGCGCGCGCTCGTCGTCGACTACAAGACGAACTCGCTCGCCGAGGGGACGCCCGAGGAGATCGTCGAGGCCGACTACCGGCTCCAGCGGCTCGTCTACGCCCTCGCCTGCTTCCGCGTCGGAGCGGAGGAGGTCGAGGTCGTCTACCACTTCCTCGAGCGGCCGGACGCGGTCGTCGCGACGACGTTCGGGCGCGACGAGCTGCCCGCGCTCGAGGCGGAGCTCTCGGAGGCGATCACGGCGATCCAGGCCGGGCGGTTCACGCCGAGCCCGGACGAGTTCACGTGCGCCGGGTGCCCGGTGCTCGACGTCGTCTGCGCCGGGCCACGGCTGCCGAACGCGCCCGCGCCTCGTGCGCCGGCGCTCAGCGCCGCGGGCTGAGGTGCGCGCGATCGCGATCGAGCGGCACGGCGGGCCGGAGGTGCTGCGGTTGGAGGAGCGCCCGTCGCCGGAGCCGAGTGCGGGCAAGCTGCTCGTCGACACGGCCGCGATCGGCGTCAACTACCGCGACGTCTACGAGCGGACGATCCCCGGCTACGCCGGGCCGCTGCCGCGGGTCGTCGGCGTCGAGGGCGCCGGGACGGTGCGTGCGGTCGGCGCGGAGGTAGAGGACGTTCGGCCGGGCGACCGCGTCGCCTGGGTGCAAGCGCCGGGGAGCTACGCCGAGCAGGTGGTCGTCGCGGCCGAGAACGCCGTGCCCGTTCCCGACGGAGTGAGCGACGAGCAGGCGGCCGCCGTGCTCCTTCAGGGGATCACCGCGCAGTACCTCTCCTCGTCGACGTATCCCGTGGCCGAGGGAGACCGGGTGGTCGTGCACGCGGCCGCGGGCGGGGTCGGGCTCCTGCTGACGCAGCTCGTACGGCTCCGGGGCGGGGGCGTGCTCGCCACGACGTCGAGCGACGAGAAGGCCGAGCTGGCGCGCGGGGCCGGCGCCGAGGAGGTCGTTCGCTACGTCGAGTTCCGCGAGCGAGCCTCGGCCCTCGGTGTGGACGCGGTGTACGACGGCGTCGGCGCGGCGACCTTCGACGCCGGCTTGGAGGCACTGCGTCCCCGCGGCACGATGGTGCTCTACGGCGCCGCGAGCGGCCGGCCGTCGCCGGTCGAGCCGGGGCGTCTCGCCGCTCGCTCGCTCTTCCTCACGCGGCCGTCACTCCACCATTACACGGCCACGAGAGCCGAGCTCCTGGAACGGGCACAGGCCGTGCTCGAGCTCGTCGCGGCGGGCAAGCTCGACGTGAGGATCGGCGCGCGTTACCCGCTCGAGGAGGCACGACGCGCGCACGAGGACCTCGAGTCGCGCCGCACGACCGGGAAGCTCCTGCTGCTGCCGCGCTAGACCTCGACGGTGGTGACGCTGCAGTTCTCGACCGCCGCCCAGACGACCGCCTCGACCGGCTCGCGCGTGCGGTGCCGGCGTCAGGACGTGCGGGTCCTCCGCACGTCCGTCTGAAACGACCGGTCGACAGAAGCCTTTTCACCAATCCCACCTGGGCAGTTGGCGTAGCGTCCCGGCCGTGGCTCGGAGCTACGTCCACGAGGCGCGCAAGCGCGTCGGCCCGCGGCGGCCGCGCATCCGGCCGATCATCGAGCGGCTCGCGGCGGCGCACCCCGACGCCAGGATCGCGCTCGAGCAGCAGAACCCGCTCGAGCTCCTCGTCGCCGTGATGCTCTCGGCGCAGACGACTGACGTGAACGTCAACCAGGTCACGCAGGCGCTCTTCCGCAAGTACCGGCGGCCCGAGGACTACCTCGCCGTCCCGCCCGAGGAGCTCGAGCGGGACATCTACCGCACGGGCTTCTTCCGCCAGAAGGCGAAGGCGATCCGCGGGACGATGCGGATGCTCGTCGAAGAGTACGACGGCGAGGTTCCGCGGCGCATCGAGGATCTCGTCCGCCTTCCCGGCGTGGCACGGAAGACGGCGAACGTCGTCGCCGCGGAGCTCGGCAACCCGCAGGGCATCGTCGTCGACACGCACGTGCGGCGGCTGTCCCAGCGCCTCGGCCTGACGAGGCACGACGACCCGGTGAAGATCGAGCGCGACCTCCAGAAGCTCGTCCCGCGCGACGAGTGGGGCCGCTTCCCGCACCTCCTGATCTGGCACGGCCGGCGGGTCTGCATCGCGCGCCGGCCCCTCTGCGAGGAGTGCGTCCTCACGGACCTGTGCCCTGCGAGCCGCGTCTAGCGGCAGCCGGCACAGACGCCGACGATCTCGACGTGGTGGCTCGTCGGGACGAAGTCTTCCCGCGCCGCCGCGGCTTCCAGCCACGGCTCGATCCCGCACTCGCCGAGCTCCACGACGCGATGGCACTCGGAGCAGACGAGGTGGTGGTGGTGCGCGTCGCTGCAGAGCCGGTAGCACGTCTCGCCGCGGCTGTGCGCAAGCGTGTCGACGACGCCGTACTCGACGAGGCTGCCGAGCGTCCGGTAGACGG
>Ga0209577_10001591_pt1 | contig 22490 bp, 18 predicted proteins | sample GraSoiAngelo_109_FD_185874 | JGI IMG/M metagenome (GOLD analysis project Ga0209577, IMG submission 185874) | Grasslands soil microbial communities from the Angelo Coastal Reserve, California, USA - 14_0903_12_20cm (SPAdes) (version 2) | ecosystem: Environmental > Terrestrial > Soil > Grasslands...
GTCCTTGCGCACCGCGATCTCGCCGAGCTCCCCGGCCGGCACGGGGGTGCCGGCCTCGTCGACGATCGCGAGGTCGGCGAAGGGCAGCGGCCGTCCCGCGGAGCGCAGCGGGTTCGAGCCCGGCACCGTCGAGAACCACTCTCGCGGCCCCATCATCGTCGCCGGGAGCGCCTCGGTCTGTCCGTAGATCTGATAGAGGCAGTCGCCGAAGATCTCATGGGAGAGGAGCGCGGTGTCGTCGGAGATCGGCGACCCGCCGACGTTGATCACCTTGAGCGCGCTCCAGTCCCGCCCCCGGGCGCCGGGGTGGCGGGCGAGGGCGGAGAGGATCGTCGGGACCGCGAAGAGGTAGCCGATCCGCTCGCGCTCCATGAGCTCGAGGCAGGCGCCGGGGTCGAAGTGGTCGATCATGTGGTTGGCCCCGCCGGCGAGCCAGATCGGGGTGAAGAGGTAGCCCGAGCCGTGGGAGATCGGGCCGATGTGGAGGCAGCGGTCGCCGGGGTCGACCGCCGGCCAGCTGTAGAACCAGTCGCGGCCGGTGTCGAGCCACGCCTTGTGGGTGTAGGCGACCCCCTTGGAGCGGCCGGTGGTCCCCGCGGTGTGGCGGATGATGTACCAGTCGCCGGGCGAGACCACGGGGTCGGGGTCGGTGGCGGGCTGCGCCGCGAGCCACCCCTCGTAGGCGGCGTCGCGGATGAGCACGTGCTCGAGCGCGGGCAGGTCGGCCTCGATCCCCGCGACCGACGCGGCGTGGCCCTCGGTGACGAGCAGCGCCCTGCACCCAGTGTGGCCGAGCATGTGAAGGTGGCCCTCGCGGGAGTTGCGGGGGTAGAGGGGCACCCGGACCAGGTTGGCGGCGCCCAGGCCGAGGAAGGCGTCGCCCGCGCTCAGGCAGTTGTCCTCGAGCACCCCCACCCGGTCGCCCGGCTGCAGGCCGAGGGCGAGCAGGGCGTTGGCGAGGCGCAGCCCGCGCTCCCAGGCCTCGGCGAAGGTGAGCCGTGCGTCGCCGTGGACCAGCGCCTCCCGGTCCGCGTTGAACCCGGCCGCCCGCCGCATCAGGCTCCGCACGTCCATGACCGCCTCCTCGTCAATCCGACCGCGGTGCCCCCGCCCTCGCCGCGAGGAGCAGATCCTCGCAGGTCCGGGCGTAGGCCTCGGGGTCGTGCCGTCCCGGCTGGTGCCACTTGTAGATCCAGCTCATCATCCCCACCACGGCGAGCGCCGTCAGGTGCGGATCGGTCGCCGGCAGGAGGCCGGCGGCGGTCGCCGACTCGACGTTCGCGACGACGTGGCGGAGGTAGCGGCGCTCGAGCTCACGCGCACGCTCCTGGTCCTCCAGCGAGGCGCGCTCGTCCCAGAAGACGGTGAACAGCCCCTGCTCGCGGGCGACCATGCCGGTGTGGAGGCGGAGCATCGCCGCCAGCCGCTCGGCGGGATCGTCGATCCGCTCGATGTCCTCGGCGAGCCGCAGGATCAGGCTCATCGTCCGCTCGCAGAGGGCGGAGAGCAGCTCCGACTTGGAGCCGAAGTAGTAGTAGAGGCTGGCCCGGCGCAGGTCGAGGCTGGTGGCGACGTCCTCGAGCGTCCCCGCCCGGTACCCCTTTGCGTGGAAGACCTCGGCGGCGGCGGTCAGGATCTCCTCGCGGCGCTGGAGGTACTCGGGCGACGGACCCTGGAGCCGCGGGCGTCCCGGCCGGCGGCGCGGGGTCGCCGCGTCGGCGGCGATGGTCATGCCCCCGCGAACACCGGGCGGCGGCGCTCGCCGAAGGCGGCGAGCCCCTCGTCGACGTCGGGGTCGCCCATGTGGTCCATGAACACCTCGGTCTCGAGCGCGATCGCCCGGTCGAGGGGGAGGACCGCGCCGTCGTCGACGAGGCGCTTCATCCGGGCGAGGCCGGACCGGCTGAGCGCGGCCAGCCGCTCCGCGAGCGCGGACGCCTCCGCCTGCAGCCGCTCGGCGGGAACCACCCGCAGCGCCAGCCCCCAGCTGACCGCCTCGTCGGCGCGGAGACGCTCGCCGGTGAGGAGCAGGCCCAGCGCCCGCTGACGGCCGACGAGCCGGGGCAGCCGCTGGGAGCCGCCGCCACCGGGGATCAGGCCGAAGTTGGCGTGCTGGTCGCCGATGACGGCGGTGTCGGCGACGAGAACGAGGTCGCACGCCTGCATCAGCTCGAAGCCGCCGGCGAGGGCGAAGCCCTGGACCGCGGCGATCACCGGGGCGGGACAGCGCTCGATGGCGTCGAAGGCGCCGTTGATCCGCGCGATGAAGGCGCGCAGCAGCTCGGGGTCCTCGCGGGCGCGGCCGACGTGGCGGAGGTCGGCTCCGGCGCAGAAGTGGTCGCCCGCCCCCTCGACGAGGACCGCGCGGGCGGTGGCGCCGAGCTCGGTGAAGGCCGCCGCGAGCTCGGTGACGGTCTCGCCGTCGAGGGCGTTGCGCACCTCCGGGCGGTTGAGGGTGATCCGGCCGACGCCGCCGTCGAGCGAGACCCGGAGCCGCTGCCAGGCGCTCATGGCTCAGACCAGCTCGTAGTGGAAGTCGGTGATCCGGGCCGCGCGCCGGTCCTCGAACACGGCCCTGACCCGGGTCCCGGGACGCAGCCGCCGCGCCGCCGCGGCGACGTCGTCGAGCGGCATCCGCAGGAAGTTGACGAGCGCGGTGTCGGCGCCGTCGAGGCGGCAGAAGGCGATGACGTAGGGCGGGTCGGGGAGGTTCTCGAACTTCTGGCCGACGATGGTGAACGCCTCGAGCGCCCCCTCCGGCCCCACCGGCACCCAGGTGTCGGTGGGCACGAAGCAGCGCTCGCAGTAGCCGCGCGGCGGCATCCAGACCATCTGGCAGCCGGGGCAGCGGCGTCCCTCGATGCGGCCCTCGGCGAGCCCCCGGAGGAAGTGCCCGACCACCGGGCCGGCGCTGTACTCGTAGTGGATGTGCCAGTCCTCGGGGACGACCAGGGCCTCGGTGGCGGTGGTGGCGTCGCTCATGACTTCCCCCCTGTGGGCTCGCGGCCGAGGACCATGCAGGTCTGGAACTGGAAGGAGCCGCCCACCGCGGTGGCCACAGCGGTCTGGGCGCCGGGGACCTGGTAGCCGCCGGCGCGGTCGAGCAGCTGGAGGGCGGCGTCGCAGACGCGGACCAGCCCGGTGACCGCGATGGGATTGGCGCAGAGGGTGCCCCCGGAGGGGTTGACTTCGACCTCGCCGCCCTCGTCGAAGCGGCCCTCGGCGATCGCCGGGCCGCCCTCGCCGGCGGCGCAGAGGCCGAGCGCCTCGACCGCCATGATCTCGTTGATGCTGAAGGGCGCGTAGGTCTCGGCGACGTCGATCTGCCGCGCCGGGTCGGTGATCCCCGCCTGCCGGTAGGCGGTGGCGGCGGCGCCGCGGAGCTCGTCCCAGTCGCCCATGTCGGTGAGCCGCCGGGGGCCGAGGCGGTCGCCCATGAAGACGGTGTTGGCGAGCGCGCCGGCGCCGTTGATCCAGGCGGCGTCGAGCCCGCGCTCGCGGATCACCCGCTCCGAGGCGATCACCACCGCGGCCGCGCCCGACGACCGCGGGCAGCAGTCATAGCGCTTGAGCGGCCAGGACATCAGCGGCGACTCGAGCACCTGGGCGACGCTGATGTCGCCGCGGAGGTGGGCCCGGGGGTTGCGCTTGGCGCGGCGCCAGCTGCGCACCGCGACCTCCGCCATCTGCTCCTCGGTCGAGCCGTACTGCTCCATGTGGCGCACCGCCTGGATCGCCGCCATGGTCACGGTGTTGAGGGCGAAGTCGCGCTCGAAGAACGGGTCCCAGATGAGGTTGAGGATGAACTGGGCGTCGCGGGTCTCGGCCACCTTGTCGGCGCCGACCACCAGGACGCAGTCGTGGAGGCCGGAGGCGGCGTGGTGGTATCCGGCCTCCGCCGCCGAGCCGCCGGTGGCGCCGCCGGTGTGGAGTCGCATCAGCGGCTTGTGGCGGCCGCCGACCGGCCCGACCGCCCAGAGCTGGGCGTCGGTCACCCCCATGAAGTGGGTGGGGGCCATCGAGTAGACGACCGCGTCGACGTCGGCGGGGGTCATCCCCGCCATCGCCAGCGCCGCGAGGCCGGCCGCCTGGGCGAGCTCCGGGTAGGTGGCGTCGGGATGGTGCGTACGGTACGCGGTCTCGCCCACCCCCACGATCGCGGCGCGGACGGCGGCGCTCATTCTCGGACCGCCTCGGCGACGACGACGGCGTGGCTCTGGCCTCCGAGCCCGACGCTGTCGTGGACGAGCAGCGGCCCACCGCCGGGCCGGTCCCGCCACGCCGCGCACACCGTCGCCAGCCGCCAGAGCCCGGTGCAGTGGACCGGGATCCCGGCGAAGCCGTCGCCGCTGTGGCGGTTGACCCGGCTGCCGAGCTCGCCGTCGAGCGCGTCGAAGGCGGTCCCGGGGGCGGCCGCTCCGAGGCCCTCGAGGGCGAGCGCCTCGTGGATGACGGTGCGGTCGTCGACCTCGTACCCCGCCACGTCCGCGATCGCGATCCCGGCGCGCCCCAGCGCCCTGGCCGCGGCCACCTCGAGAGCCGGCCAGGCCCCCGGGGTGCGCTCCGCCATGGCGTGGACGTCGCTCGCCCAGCCCAGCCCCCGGATCCAGCCGGCGGGCGCGGCGCCGGCCGGCGGCCGCCCGGAGACGAGCACGACCGCGGCGGCGCCGTCGACGACCGGGGCCACGTGGCGGCGGCGGAGCGGGTAGGCGATCCAGCCGTCGCCGCCGCGGTCGCCGCCCACCCGGGCGTGGCGCACATCGGCACGGCGGTCGAGGTCGGCGAGGGCGCGGCCGTGGCGCTCGAGGTAGGCGGCGGCGGTGAGCCCGAAGGCGACGCCGTCGATCGTCCCCACCGGCCGCTCCACGAAGGGCTCGAGGGCGGTGCGCTGGATGGCCTCCCGCGAGCACTCGGAGGGCGCCCCCCAGCTGATCACCATGACGGTCGCGGCGGAGCCGCTCAGCACCTTCATCACCCCGAGCGCGAGGGCGTGGAGGCCGCTGTCGGGGACCTTCGCCTCGTCCTTGAGGAGAGCCCCCGCCGGGGCGGCGGTGAGCATGCTGGAGATGCTCCGGCCGTCGAGCTCGTCGCTCGCGCCGAGCACCACCGCGTCGAGGTCGGCGCGGCTCAGCCCGGCGTCGGCGAGGGCCGCGGCGGCGGTCTCGAAGACGAGCTCCTCGAGCCGCCCGGTGGGGATGGCGCGCCGCACGGCGGCGGCTCCGGCGAGGGCGACGGGATCCATCGTCGCGGGATCCTACGCGCCCCCGACGGGGCTCCGCAATATTTTTCCCGACGCGAGAGTAGAAACCCTGTCCGCTACCCGTACAGGGCGTGGACCAGGAGGAGGAAGACGATCACCCCGACGAGCCAGACGAGCCCGAGCCCGGCGAGGTCGCGGCGCCGCGAGCGCCGCGCCGTCACCACGCTCGCCGCCATGCTGCCGCAGATCGGGCAGTGCCCGTTGGTCAGCTCGGGCACGTAGTCCACCTGGCACTCGTGACAGATGCGCTTGGGCAGAGGCTGGTCGGTGAGGAGGTTGACCAGCCCCCGATAGAGCCGGGTGAAGGCGGGCTCACCCTCGTAACGCGGACGGTCCATCATCCCCATCGTCAGGTCCTCCGCGCCATCGCCATGGCGGTGAGGTTGCAGAGCAGGATGACCTCGAGCAGTCCGAAGACGCTCAGCAGGAGCGGTCTGCGGTCCTTCACGCCCTCGAGGTTGGCGACCGTCGTCGAGCTGAGCGGGACCGGCCGGGTGCCGCCCGACCCGGTGCCCGGGATGTTCACCGGGGTGCCGCCGCCGAGGGAGTAGGCACCACCGGTGCCGGTGAGCGCCGCGCCGCCGCCGGTCGCCGGCGCGCCGCCGGCCACCGGGGAGGTGATGTTGGTGTTGTCGCTCGAGAAGCCGCCGCTGAAGGCCGGGAAGGTCTTGGCGCTGAGCTGCGCCTCGCTGCGCCCGATCTTCAGGTAGAAGGAGGTCCCGGCGAAGTTGTCGTGGGGGAAGGAGATGCCGTTCTCGCAGGCGCTGTTGCCGAAGGCCTTGTAGTAGTCGGGATCGGGCGCGTTGTGGCCCTGACCGTCGTTCTTGACGTGCCACTCGAGGAGGAGACCCGACGCGTCGCCGGTCACCTCGGTGCCCGCCTTCGCGGTCTGCGCGTTGAGCTTGCAGAGGTTGAAACCCTGCATCCGCAGCGCCTGGTTGACGGGGTCGTTGCCGCAGGACGACGAGCCCTGCTTGCAGATCCCGTCCGTGGTGATCGAGTAGTGGCAGTCGTTGTCGACGCACACGCCCTGGATCGCGTTGGTCGCGGCGACGTTGGTCCCCGCGGCGGTGCCGTCACCGGCGGCCTTCACCTCGGTCGCGATGGAGGCGATGTAGATGAGGCCGTTGAGCAGCTTGGTCGCGGTGATGCTCGAGAGCGTGTCGACCGCCGTGCCGCTGTCGTCGGTGATCACCTGGCTGTGCGACGACGAGCCGCCGGTCTGGGCGATGAGGCTGACGGCCGGCGGTGCCGCCGGGCAGACCTTCTTGTCGGGGGTCAGCACCGACTGCGGCGCCTGCTGGCAATCGGGTGGCGCGTTGAGCGGCTTCGGTGGCGGGGTGCTCCCCGGGTGGTTGACGACGTTGTAGTAGAAGCTCGCCACCGCCTGGGTGTACAGGTTGGTGAGCTGGTCGAGCGAGCCGACCGTCTGCACGCCGTTGCTCGCGTCGCCGAAGGCGGTGAGCTTGTTCGACTGCGCGTGCGCGTGCCCGGCGCCGAGGGTGATCCGGGTGCCGTTGATGTGCTGGTCGACGTTGCCGTCCGCGTCCTGGCTCAGCGGGCTGCTGCAGTTGGCGCAGAGCGCCTCCGCCTGGGTCGGATAGGGGATGGCGACGTTGTTGAGGTTCGACGCCGCCTGCGCCGACTGGGGCGGCTCGAGGAACGCGGCGTGCGCCTCGGCCAGCGGCTGGTTGTTCGAGGTGACGCTGGTGAGGGGGAAGGCGGTGTTGAAGAAGGGCGAGGGGCTGATGACCCCGGTCTGGAAGCTGTCGGTGTCGATCACCGACGAGCCCGCGGTCACCTGGTAGACGTCCGGCTCCACCGCGGCGGCGTGCTGCGAGCCCCGCACCCCGAAGGGGAAGGCGAGGACCAGGAGCATCACCGCGGTGGCGACCACGACCAGCGCCCAGCGTGCGCTCCGTCGCATGCGCATCAGATTTCTCCTCCTGAGCGCTCAGACGCGCTCACCAGCGGGGGGATCTCCCCACTGCGCAGCCCGCCTGCCGCCATCGCGAGCATCCTCTCGATGGCCTCCTGGCCGATCTCCTCGGCGCTGAGGCCACGCCGTGCCGCCAGCTCCTGGAGCCGGCGGATCTGGTCGGGGCTGAGCTCGACCCCGAGCGACTCGCGGAACGCCGAGCCGACGAGCTCGAGCCGCTCCGCGCCCGCCCCCGCAGCGCCCAGGTAGCTCGCCTGCACCACGGTGACGTCCCGGGCGAGCTCGGCCGCCGGCCCGCTCACCCGCACCTGGCCCTTCTCCATCACGATCGCGTTGTCGGCGATCGCGAGCGCCGGGCCCACGTACTGTTCGACGAGGAGCACGGCGACGCCGTCCTCGTGGATCCGCGCGAGGATCTGGAAGAGCTGCTCGACGATCGTCGGCGCGAGGCCGAGCGACATCTCGTCGAGGAGGAGCAGCTCCGGCTTCACCATCAGCGCCCGGCCGATGGCGAGCTGCTGCTGCTCGCCGCCGCTCAGCGTGCCGGCGAGCTGCGAGGCGCGCTCGGCGAGCCGGGGGAAGTAGCCGTGCACACGGTCGAGCGCGGCCTCGTACGCCTCGCCCTTGAGCCCGCGGGTCGGCATCCGCAGGTTCTCGCGCACGGTGAGGTCGGGGAAGATCCCGCGCCCCTCGGGCACGTGGGTCAGCCCCAGCCGGGCGATCGACTCCGCGGGCATGTGGTCGATGGGCTGGCCGCGGAAGCGGATCGTTCCCGCGGCGGGCTTGAGAAGCCCGCTCAGCGCCCGCAGCGTCGACGACTTGCCGGCGCCGTTGGGTCCGAGCAGGGCGAGCACCTCACCCTCGCCGATGCTGAACGAGAGATCGCGCACGGCGGCGATCTCGCCGTAGCGCACGGTGAGGCCCTCGACCTCGAGCAGTGGAGCCCCGGGCACCGGGGTGGCGTGGTGGAGGAGCCGGTCAGCCCACGGCAACCGCACTGTGCGTCTCCCCGAGATAGGCGGCGATCACCGCCGGGTTGTTGCGCACCTCCTCCGGCTTGCCCTCGGCGATGAGCCTCCCGAAGTCGAGCACGTAGATGTAGTCGCTCACCGCCATGACCAGCCGCATGTCGTGCTCGACATAGAGCATCGACAGCCGGAAGCACTTGCGGATGCGCATCAGCAGCCGGGCGAACTCGTCGGTCTCCGCGTGGTCCATCCCCGACGCCGGTTCGTCGAGGAGCAGCAGCTGCGGCTCCAGGCAGAGCGCCCGGGCGAGCTCGGTGAGCCGCTGCTGGCGCAGCGGCAGCGCCTTGGCGGGCCGCTCGAGCACGTCGTCGATGCCGACGAACTGGGCGATCACCCGGGCCCGCTCGCGGAAGCGGCGGGTCTCGAGCTGGCCCATCCCGAACATGTGGCCGACCATCCCCACCGCGCCCCGCGACTGCGCGGCGACGGTGAGGTTCTCCCAGACGGTGAGGTCACCGAAGAGCTGGACGGTCTGGAACGTCCTCCCCAGCCCGGCGAGCGCCCGCTGGTGCGGGGGCATCGCGAGCAGGTCGTTGCCGTCGAAGGCAACCCGGCCGGCGTCCGGCTGGGTCAGCCCGCTCAGGCAGTTGAAGCTCGTGCTCTTGCCGGCGCCGTTGGGCCCGATGAGCGAGACCATCTCGCCGCGGTGCACCCGCAGGCTGAGGTTGTCGACCGCGGTGACGCCGCGGAAGTGCTTGGTGATCCCGTCGACCTCGAGCAGTGCCATCAGGCGACCCCCGTTCCCGGTGCGGGCGCCGGGCCGTGATGGCGGAGGCGCTTGACCACCACGGTGCCGATGAGCGGCAGCTCCTCGAGGCTGCCGACGATGCCGCTCGGGTTGAGGATGACGGTCTGGATGAGCAGGATGCCGCTGAGCAGCTGCTGCCAGTTGAACGCCTGGGCCGGGTCGAGGCCGAAGTGGCCGAGGATGGCCTTGATGACCACCGGTCCCCAGATGTAGAAGATCGCCGCCACCAGCGCGCCGTACACCGAGCGGATGCCCGCGAGGATGATCAGCGCGAGGAAGGTGATCGACAGGGCGGGGCTGAAGTCGGGGCTCGACACCGACGGCAGGGTGAGCGCGAACATCCCTCCGCCGAGGCCGGCGATCCCCGCCGCGAGCGAGAAGGCCGCGAGCTTCATCCGGGTCAGCGAGATGCCCACCGCGGTGGCGGCGTTCTCGGAGTCGCGCACCGCGAAGAAGGCGCGCCCGCTCGGACTTCGCTGCAGCGCCAGCACCCCGACCGAGACCACCGCGAAGCCGACGAGCAGCGTCCAGAAGAGCGAGTGGGCGGTGGGGTCGGTGAGGTCGATGGGCCCGGCGCTGGCGTTCACCGTCTGGCCCGCGGGCCCGCCGCTGAGCGGGAACGACTGGGCGAAGAAGAGCTGGTCGCCGACCAGGGTGAAGGCCAGGGTCACGACCGCGAGCTGGAGGCCGCGGACACGCAGCGCAGGGATGCCGATGATCATCCCGATCGGCGCCGTGCACAGCGCCGCCAGGGGCACGGCGAAGAAGAACGGCAGCCCCCATCTCGCCGTGAAGATGGCGGTGAAGAAGGCGCCGAAGCCGGCGAAGGTGAACTGGCAGAGTGAGACCTGGCCGACGAAGCCGGTGAGCACGACGAGCGAGAGGAAGACGCAGCCGTCGCCGAACACCTGGGCCCAGTAGAAGCGGTTGACGTCGCCGAACCAGCCGCCGGCGCCGCCGCTGCCGATGCCGACGAGCAGGAAGAAGAGCCCGAGCAGGCCGAGAACCGACCAGCGCGTGTACGTCCACCAGCGTGCCCGGAACGGCTCCACCACCTTCTCGGTCACGGTCTGCGCGGTGGTCTTGGCAAGGTCGGGGTTGATGAAGAGCGCGACCACGATGACGACGAAGGCGACGCTGAACTTCAGCCCGGGCAGCCCACGCAGGCCGGGGATGATCGCGATGAGCTCCTGGCTCATCCCGAGGATGACCGCCCCGATCGCGGTGCGCGGCAGGCTGCGCAGCCCACCGAGGAGCGCCGCGGCGAGCGACTGGATCAGGTAGATGGTGAGCGTGCCGCTGTCGAGCGCGCCGAGGCGCGGGGTGATGAGGATGCCGCCGATGGTGGCGAGCACACCGCCGAGGAACCAGGCGATCGCGCTCACCCGGTTGACGCTCACCCCCATCAGCTTGGTGGCGTCGACGTTCTGCGACGCCGCCCGCATCGCGACCCCGGTGAAGGTGCGCCGGAAGAAGAGGATCAGCCCGCCACCGATCAGCACGCTGGTGAGCACGGTGACGATGTCCTGCATGTTCACGCCGAGGCCGCCGACTGCGAAGACCTGCTCCCCGCAGCGGTCGCAGATGCGGCTGATGTTCGTCGACACCCCCGCGTTGAAGAGCAGGACCGCGGCGTACTGCAGGGTGATCAGCCAGCCGATGGTGATGATCGACTTGTTGAGGGGTGTCTGGTTGCGCACCGGCGCCAGGGTGAGGCGGTCGATGGCGACCCCGATCAGACCGCCGGCCAGGATCGCGACGAGCGCCGCGATCCCGAAGGTGACGTTGTGGTCGGTGAGCGTCTTCAGGATGAAGACGGCAAAGATCGCCAGCGCCCCCTGGGCGAAGTTGATGACCCCCGAGGTGTTGTAGATGATCACCACCCCGGTGGCGAGCAGGCCGTAGAGGCTCGCCAGGATGACCCCGTCGACGAGCGCCGGTCCGATCAGCGACATGGCGGCGTCACCACCCTCCCTTCTCGATGCTCATCCACGCTCACCAGGGGCCGAACGGGGTGGCCTGGTTGAACTGGGTGCCGTCCCACTTCATGTAGAGGATCTGCTTGTTCGGGCCGTGGTCGGGGGTCATCGTGAGGTCGGGGGTGAACCCCGTGTGGTAGTTGCGCATGCTGTTCAGGGCGTTGATCAGGCTCGCCCTCGTCAGCCCCGACCCGAGCTTGCGCGCCGTCTCCGTGAAGACCTTCGCCGCCAGCCACGACCCCTCCGCGTAGGTGTTGGGGTCGAAGCCCGGGAAGTACTGCCCCTCGGTCTGGAGCCAGTCCTGCACCTCGGGGACGTTGGCGTTCGCCGGCCAGTAGTTGCGGGCGGCGTAGACGATGTGCCCGGGGTGGTTGAACCACGCGGCGCCCTGCTGGATCACCACCGGGTCGGAGGACGACGTGGTCCCGACCAGGTTGGGGTACCACCCGTTGCTCGCCATCGCGTTGATCTCGCGGACGGCGCTGTTGGCGTCGAGGATGTTGAGCACGACGTCGGGGTTGGCGTTGCGCGCCGCGACGACGTCGGTGCCGTAGGTCGCCGAGGAGATGTTCTCGGCGTTGCTGTAGACGATCTGCTGGCCGTTCTTCGCCGCCTGCTCCTTCATGTTCGCGAAGGACAGCTGGATGGAGTCGAGGTCGATGTAGAAGACCGCGACCTTCTTGTAGCCGAGCCGGTTGGCCTCGTTGAGGATGCTGACCCCGAAGCCCGCCGGTCCGCAGGCGAAGGAGTACTCGACCGGGTTGTTGTACTGGTAGAGCGAGATCCCCTCGATGCCGACGACGGGCACGCCCTGCTTCGCGAAGTAGGGGGCGGTGGTCGACGAGGTGATCGGGGTGTAGCCGCCGACGACGGCGAAGACGTTGTCCTGCTGCACCAGCTCGCGGGCGTCCGCCGCAGCCTTCTGCTGGTCGAGGCCGCCGTCGTCGAGATAGGTGAAGTCGACCTGGCAGCCGTTGATGCCGCCCTGGCTGTTCACCTTCTTGAAGTACGCGGCGGTCGCGTTGGCCGCGGTCTGCATCGTCAGCGGGCCGGTGATGGCGACGATCTGGCCGATGCGGATGTGGCCGTTGACACAGGCGGGCGAGGTGCCGCCGGGTCCGGCGACCGGCGCCGGGACCGGGGCGCTGCCCGCGCCGGAGCCGGTGCTCCCGGTGTGCGCGACCGAGCCCCCGCGGGTCCCGCCCGAGGTGCCCACCGAGGACCCCGCGGCCGTGCCCGCGGACGTGCCCCCCGCGGCCCCGGCCGACGTGCCCGCGGCCGAGCCCGACGACGCGCCGGTCGACCCCTGGGCGGCGGCGGAGCCGGTGTCACCCGTGGAGGGGAGGGAGGCGTCGCCCCCCGTGGCGGCACCGCCCAACCGGGCGAGCCCCACCTTCTGACTGCCCTGATCCTGGTAGTCGCGGATGACGAAGACGCCGAAGGCGCAGATGGCGACGAGCGTCAGGACCAGGGTGAGGACATAGATCCGATCCCTGCCGGCAGCTGCTTGCATCGGTGCTGTGGCCCTCCCTCACCCGCTTTCGGACCGTTCCATTCGGCGCAAATGACGCGCTTGACCCGCCTGTGCGGGAACGCCAGGTATGCACCATTCAACCGAATGGCGGGTGACGCGCGCTACCTACGTTTTGCGGTAGTGCGCTCCCCTTTTCGGGGGAGGGTCAGCTCTCCAGAGCGAGCTTGTCCATGACCAGCTGCTGGGGCACCTGGAGGGGATAGGCACCGTCGAAGCAGGCGAAGCAGAAGCCCTCGCCCGACTGCTCTCGCACCGCGCGCTTGAGCCCCGCGATGCTCAGGTACCGCAGGGTGTCGGCGCCGATCACCCTGCAGACCTCGGCCTCGTCGCGGTGGGCGGCGATCAGCTCGCCGCGCGAGGCGATGTCGATGCCCATGAAGCACGGCCAGACGATCGGCGGCGACGCCACCCGCATGTGCACCTCGCGGGCGCCGGCGCGTCGCAGCTCCTCGACGATCCGCCGAGAGGTGGTGCCGCGGACGATGGAGTCGTCGACGAGCACGACGCGCTTGCCCTCGAGGACGTGGCGCATCGGGTTGAACTTCAGCCGGATCCCCGCCTCGCGCAGCCGCTGGTTGGGCTGGATGAAGGTGCGGGTGATGTACCGGGACTTGATCACCCCCTCGACGAAGGGGATCTGCGACGCCTCGGCGAAGCCGACCGCGTGCGGGGTGCCCGAGTCCGGCAGCGCCATGACGATGTCGCCCTCGGCCGGCGCCTCGTGGGCGAGCTCGCGGCCCATGTTCACCCGCGCCTCGTAGAGCGAGCGGCCCTGCATGACGCTGTCGGGACGGGCGAAGTAGATGAACTCGAAGGAGCACATCGCCGGCGCCTTCACCGCCTTGGGGATGTGCGCGCTGCGGATCCCGGTGGCGTCGATGGTGACCACCTCGCCGGGCTCGACCTCGCGGACGAACTCCGCGCCGACGACGTCGAGGGCACAGGTCTCGCTGGCGACGACGTGGCCGGCGGTGCCGCCGCCCTCGCTGGGGAGGCGGCCGAGGCAGAGCGGGCGGATGCCGAGCGGGTCGCGCGCCGCGACCAGGCTGTGGCGGGTGATGAAGAGGAGGGAGTAGGCGCCCTCGAGGCGCGGCAGGGAGCGGCGCAGCACCACCTCGAGGCTGTCGCCCGGGGTGCGGCTGAGCAGGGTGCCGATCACCTCGCTGTCGGTCGTCGTCTGGAAGACCGCCCCCTGCTCGGCGAGGTCGGCGCGGAGCTCGGCGGTGTTCACCAGGTTGCCGTTGTGGCCGAACGCGATCGGGCCCAGCTGGCCGTGCTCGAAGCGCATCGGCTGGGCGTTGGGCAGCCGGGTGCTGCCGGTGGTGCTGTAGCGGGTGTGGCCGACGGAGATGTGACCGGCGAGGTCCTGGAGGTTCTCCTGGTCGAAGACCTGGGCGACGAGGCCCATCTCCTTGTGGATGCGGATGCGCTCCCCGTCGGAGACGGCGATGCCCGCGGACTCCTGGCCACGGTGCTGGAGCGCGTAGAGCCCGAAGTAGGTGAGGTTGGCGGCGTCCTCGCCGGGGCCGTACACCCCGAACACCCCGCACTCCTCGTGGAGGCGGTCGAGCGGCTCGTCGCCGAGGTCGATCACGACCGCAGCGCCTCCTCGTGCGCGACGCGGGCGCGATCGAGGGGCACGTCGAGGAGGGGGTCGATGCGGATCCGGTCCCCTCCCACCATCCCCAGTCGCAGGAGCCTGACCTGGTGTCGATCCATGAGTGCGCGGAGTTGCACCGCGGCCTCCGTGGAGTGACTGACGAGGAACCGCGACTGGCCCTCGCCGAAGAGTATAGCCGCGGCCCTCGGGCTCAAACCCCGGCCCGTCACCGCCTCGTCGAGCCCGCAGGCGGCCCCGACCCCACCCGCCAGGCAACACTCGGCGAGGGCCACGGCGAGCCCTCCCTCGGCGCAGTCGTGGGCGGAGGCGAGCAGCCCCGCTCCCGCCGCCTCGAGCACCGCCGCCTGCACCCGCCGCTCGAGGTCGAGGTCGAGAGCGGGCGGCGGCCCGGCGAGCGCGCCGGTCGCGAGGCGCTGGTACTCGCTCGCGCCGAGGGTGGCCTCGAGCGGGCCGACGAGGCTCACCTCGTCACCGGGGCGGAGCGCGGGGGTGAGCCGGCGCTCGACCTCGGCGAGGCGGCCGACCATGCCGATCACCGGGGTGGGGTCGATCGAGACCCCGCTGGTGTCGTTGTAGAGGGAGACGTTGCCGCTCACCACCGGCACCCCGAGCGCCTCGCACGCCTCGGCGATGCCCTCGACCGCCTCGCGGAGCTGCCAGAAGACCTCCGGCTTCTCGGGGTTGCCGAAGTTGAGGCAGTTGGTGACCCCCAGCGGCTCGGCGCCGGTCGCCACCAGGTTGCGCGCCGCCTCGCAGACGGCGATGGCGGCGCCCCGGCGGGGGTCGAGGACACCGTAACGGGCGTTCCCGTCGGTGGTGAGCGCCAGGCCCATGGGGGTGCCCCTGACCCTGAGCACGGCGGCGTCGCCCCCGGGCGGCACCACGGTGTCGTCGCCGACCTGGTGGTCGTAGCGGCGGAAGAGCGGATGCCGGCTGCCCAGGTTGGGGCTCGCGAGCAGCCGCAGCAGCGCCTCGTCGTGCGGCCAGGGCGGCGGTCCGGGGAGCGGGTCGCGGGCGAGCACGGCGTCGACGCCCTCGGGCCGCCGCGCCGGGGGATGGCGGAGCGGCACCTCGTCGACGAGCATCGGAAGGGGCAGGTCGGCGACCACCTCGCCGCCGTCCCGGACCCGGATCCGCCCGTCGCCGGTGATCGTCCCGACCACGTCGCTGCGCAGGTCCCAGCGGGCGAAGGCGGCGCGCACGCCCTCCTCCTCGCCGCGGCGGACGACGATGAGCATCCGCTCCTGGGACTCGCTGAGCATCACCTCGTAGGGGGTCATCCCCCGCTCGCGGCGTGCCACCCGGGCGACGTCGAGCTCGATGCCGCAGCCGCCCCGGTGGGCGAGCTCGGCGGCGGAGCTGGTCAGCCCGGCGGCGCCGAGGTCCTGCACCGCCACCACCCGGCGGTCGCCGACGAGCTCGAGGCAGGCCTCCATCAGGCACTTCTCGAGGAACGGGTTGCCGACCTGCACCGCGGGGCGCCGCTGCTCGCTGCTCTCGTCGAGCTGGACCGAGGCGAAGGTGGCCCCGTGGATGCCGTCGCGGCCGGTGTCGGCGCCGACGAGGAGCACCGGGTTGCCGGGGCCGGCGGCCGCGGCGCGCACCAGCCGGTCGTGCTCGACGACGCCGACGCACATCGCGTTCACCAGGCAGTTGTGCCGGTAGGACTCGTCGAAGTACACCTCGCCGCCGACGGTGGGCACGCCCATGCAGTTCCCGTATCCGCCGATCCCGGCCACAACTCCCTCGAGGAGATGGCGCTGATGGGGCTCGTCGAGGGGTCCGAAGCGCAGCGAGTCGAGCAGCGCGATCGGCCGCGCCCCCATGGTGAAGACGTCGCGGAGGATGCCGCCCACCCCGGTGGCGGCGCCCTGGTAGGGCTCGATGGCGCTGGGGTGGTTGTGGGACTCGATCTTGAAGACGCAGGCGAGCCCGGCGCCGATGTCGACCGCGCCGGCGTTCTCGCCGGGACCCTGGAGCACCCGGGGGCCGCGGGTGGGCAGCCGGGAGAGCAGAGGCCTGCTCGTCTTGTAGCCGCAGTGCTCGCTCCAGAGCGCGCCGATGATGCCGAGCTCGAGCGGGTTGGGAGCCCGCCCCAGCGCGTCGACCGCGAGCCGGTACTCGGCCTCGGTGAGCGCGACCTCTGCGAGCAGCTCCGCGGGGGGGACGTCGACGCCGGCGCTGCTCACCGCGGGGTCCGGGGGTTTTCCCCGGCTCGAATGAAGGCCCCGGCGCGATCGAGCGACGCCGCGACCGAGCGGATCATCGCCATGCCGTCGTCGCCGCCGAGGAGCGGCTCGCAGGCGCGCTCGGGGTGGGGCATCATCCCGAGCACGTTGCGGCCCTCGCTCAGGATGCCGGCGATGTCGCGCATCGAGCCGTTCGGCGAGTCCTCGCCCACGGGGCCGCCGTCGGCGCGCACGTAGCGCAGCGCCACCCGCTCCTCGTTCTCGAGGGTGAGGAGGGTCTGCGGATCGGCGACGTAGCGGCCCTCGCCGTGGGAGACGGGGATCCGGAGCACGTCCCCGCGCCGGCATCCGGCGGTGAACGGCGACGCCTCGGTCTCCACCCGCAGCCAGGAGGGCTCGCAGCGGAACTCGAGCGAGGCGTTGCGCAGCAGCGCCCCGGGGAGGAGATGCGCCTCGCAGAGGATCTGGAAGCCGTTGCAGATCCCCCACACCAGGCCGCCGCCGGCGGCGAACTCCGCGACCGCGTCCATGAGCGGGGCGAAGCGGGCGATGGCGCCGCAGCGCAGGTGGTCGCCGTACGAGAAGCCGCCGGGGAGGATGACGCAGTCGGCGCCGCGCAGGTCCGCGTCGCGGTGCCAGAGCATCACCGCCTCGTGGCCGTCGAGCGACACCGCGTGGGCGCAGTCGCGCTCCGACCACGTCCCCGGGAACACCGCGATACCGAAGCGCATGCTCAGGTGGCCGCCTCGAGCGCTCGCAGCGAGTCGATCCGCCAGTCCTCGATGACCGGGTTGCAGAGAAGGCGCTCACACATCCGCGTCACCATCGCGCGCGCCGCAGCCTCGTCCTCGGCCTCGACGACGAGCTCGATGAACTTCCCGACCCGGGCCGACACCACGCCGTCGAAGCCGAGGAGCCGAAGGCCGGCGCGAACGCTGAGCCCCTGGGGGTCGTTGATGACCGGGCGGAGCGTGACCACCACCTCCGCCGTGAACACGGTCACAGGTCGAGCCCGCAGATGCGCCTGGCGGCCTCCAGGTACTTCTCGCGGGTGACCCGCACGACCTCGTCCGGGAGCTCGGGTCCCGGTGGCCTCTTGTCCCAGCGCAGGGTCTCGAGGTGGTCGCGCACGAACTGCTTGTCGAAGGCGGGCTGGGGCTCGCCCTCCCGCCAGATCGACGCCTCCCAGAAGCGCGAGGAGTCGGGGGTGAAGAGCTCGTCGATGAGGGTGAGCTCGCCGTCGACCCAGCCGAACTCGAACTTGGTGTCGCAGAGCAGCATCCCCGAGCGCGCGCACACCGCGGTGGCGCGGTCGAAGAGCGCGAGCGAGACCGCCTCGAGGCGCTGTGCGAGCTCCCCACCGACGGCGCCGGCGAGCTGGGCGCGCGAGATGTTCTCGTCGTGCCCCTCGTCGTTCTTCGCCGCGGGGGTGAAGCGCGGCTGCGGCAGCCGCGCGGACTCGCCGAGCCCCGGCGGGAGCGGCTCGCCGGCGAGGGTGCCCTGCGCGCGGTACTCCTTCCATCCCGAGCCGGCGAGGTAGCCGCGCACCACGCACTCGATGTCGATGCGCTCGGCGCGGACCGTGCGCATCGAGCGCTCCCGCCAGCTCTCCCAGGGCACCGCGGCGGGGAGGGTGGCGGGGTCGTCGTCGCGGAGGTGGTTGGGGACGATGTCCCTGGTCTGGGCGAACCACCAGCGCGACATCCGGGTGAGCACCCGTCCCTTGTCGGGGATGGGGGTGGGCAGCACCACGTCGAAGGCGCTGATGCGGTCGCTCGCGACCATGAGCAGGGTGCCGTCGTCGAGCGTGAAGGTGTCGCGCACCTTGCCCCGGCGGAAGACGGCGAGCCCCTCGGCGGTCGCGGTCGTCAGCACGTTCATGTCACTCCCCCGCCCAGTCCCGCCTCGACGGCGAGCTCCGGTCGCTCCGCCTGCCTCGGCGCCACCGGCGCCGCGTTCACCGGCAGCCCGAGCCGCCGGAAGGTCTCGTCGACGGGCCGCGTGTACGCGGACGCGTCGAACACCTCGTCGAGGTGCGCGTCGTCGAGCACCGCGCGCACCTCCTCGGAGCCGCGCACGAGCTCGCGAAAGGGCGCCTCCCCCTCGCGGGCACGCAGCGCCAGCGCCTGCACGGTACGGTAGGCGCGCTCCCGGGTGAAGCCGGCGCCGTCGATGAGCGCGGTCATCAGCCGCTGGGTGAACACCAGCCCGCCGCCCCAGTCGGTGTTCTCCCGCATCCGTCCGGCGTCGACCCGCAGTCCGAGGACCACCCGGGTGGCGAGCTGGAGCATGTAGTCCAGCACGGCGACGGCGTCGGGGAGCACCACCCGCTCCGCGGCGGAGTGGGAGATGTCGCGCTCGTGCCAGAGGGCGACGTCCTCGAGGGCGACGAGCGCGTGGCCGCGGAGCAGCCGGGCCATCCCGCAGAGCCGCTCGCAGAGCACCGGGTTGCGCTTGTGGGGCATCGCCGACGAGCCCTTCTGGCGCTGGGCGAACGGCTCCTCGGCCTCGCCGACCTCGGTCTGCTGGAGCAGCCGGATCGCGGTCGCGAGCCGCTCGAGGACGGCGCCGAGCAGCGCCATCGCGGTGACCAGGGCGGCGTGGCGGTCGCGGGCGAGCACCTGGGTGCAGGCCGGGGCGACCCCGAGCCCGAGCGCCCGGCAGACGTGCTCCTCGACCTCCGGGGTGACCGAGTTGTGGGTCCCGACGGCGCCGCTGACGTTGCCGACCGACACCTCGCAGGCGGCCTCGCGCAGGCGCAGGCGGGAGCGACGCACCTCGTCCCAGTGGTTGGCGAGCTTGACCCCGAGGGTGAGCGGCTCGGCGTGGACCCCGTGGGTGCGCCCCGGCATCAGGGTGAGCCGGTGCGCGCTGGCGAGCTCGGCGAGCGCCCGCTCCAGCCCCTGCGCGTCCTCGTCGAGCACCCCGGCGGCGTCGCGCAGCTGGGTGGCGAGAGCGGTGTCGACCACGTCCGAGCTGGTCAGCCCGAGGTGGAGGAAGCGCCCGGCGTCGCCCGCCGTCTCCTGGACCGCGCTCACGAAGGCGGCGAGGTCGTGGCCCTGCTCGGCCTCGAGCTCGGCGACCCGGGCCACGTCGACCCGCGCGCTCGCGCGCAGCGCCGCGGTGGTGCCGGCGGGGATCCGCCCCGACCGCTCCCAGCCCTCGCAGGCGAGCAGCTCGACCTCCAGCCACCGCCGGAGCCGGGACTCCTCGCCGAAGATCTCGGCGATTCGCGGTGGGGTGTAGCGAGGGAGTGCAACCGTCCGTGCGGCGGGGGGCCTCCCCCCCGCACGCCCCCCTGCCGACCGGTCGGGAGGGGGTCACGACGCGGCCGGGCCCATATACTGTCGAGCGGTCTTCTCAGCCCCGGCGAGCCTCGCCGGAGGCGCCGTCCCACTCACCGAGATGACGTGCTCGCCGTAACCCCGGAGCCACGCCTCCCGTTGTTCACACACGTACGCACGGCTGCAGTGCGATGACATTGCCAAGGGCGTACGAGGACGGTCTCGTCGAGCGCGCCAAGGAGGACCCTGCGGCCTTCGGCGAGCTGTACGACCACTATTTCGGGCAGATCTATCGATTCGTCTACAGCCGGCTGCGGAGCCAGGAGGCGGCGGAGGACATCACCGCCGAGGTGTTCTTCAAGGCCCTGCGCGCCATCGGCCGGTACCGACCCAGCGGCCACCCGTTCAGTGCCTGGCTCTACCAGATCTCCGTGAATGCGATTGCCGACCACTACCGCGCCAAACGACCCGAGTCGGACCTCGACTCGGTGATCGGTGTCGCCTCGACCGAACGCTCCGTCGAAGAGGCGATCTCCGAGCGGGACGAGGCCGCCCGGGTGTGCGATCGACTCGCTCCCGACCCATCAGCGCACCGCGCTCACCCTCAAGCTCGGCGAGGATCTCAAGCTCGCCCAGATCGGCGAGATCATGGGCAAGAGCGAGGGGGCGGTGAAGCTGCTGATCCACCGCGGCATGATCGGGGTGCGCCACCGCCTCGGCGTGACCCCGCAGGCGGAGAGGGTCTGATGGACCTGACGCGCTGGAACGACGGCACCGACGCCGAGCTCGAGCAGCTCGTCGGCGGCAACCTCGAGCTGCTCGAGCTGGGGCGGCGGCTGCGCGCGGCGCGGCCCGAGCCGTTGGTCGACCCGGAGTTCCAGCGCCGCCTCCGCGCCCAGCTGATGACCGCCGCCCAGACCCAGCTCCGGCCCCGCGGCCTCCGCCGGCTGCTCCGTCCCCGGGCGCGCATCTTCGCCTACGGGGCGGCGGGCCTCGGTACCGCGATGGCGGCCGCCGCGGCGCTCGCCTACTTCGCGCCCCACAGCGACCACCTCACCTTCGTCGAGGGGGTTGCGTCGATCAACGGCCTGCCCTCGGTGAGCCCCGACCAGGTGATCACCATCTCCTTCAACCATCCGATGGACCGCAGCGCGGTCGAGCGGGGGCTGAACATCCAGCCGGCGATCGCCTACACGCCGACCTGGCAGGACAACGAGCTGGTCATCACCCCCAGGCACAACCTCCAGCCGAACACCCCGTACGTGGTGACGATCCCGAGGAACGCGGCCCGCGACGTCAGGGGCGACGTCGCGAGCAAGGACATCACCATCACCTTCGGGACCAGCCCGGTGGCCCCGAGCGACCCGACCGGCAGGCCCCAGGGGCCGGTGGCCCTGACCGGCCACGGGGCGGGCGCGGTCGGCGACGGCAGCATCCTCGGCTTCGCCGGCGACGGTTCGCTGCTCGCGGGCGCCGGTCTGCTGCCCCCCGCCGGCGGGACCCCTCCCGGCGCCGGCGGGCAGGCGGCCCCGGCCCCCGCGCCCGCGCTGGTCCGCTACGCCTCCGACGGCGGGACGCGGATCGGCGACCCGGTCACCCAGATCGCCCTGAGCCCGGCGGGTCACTCGCTGGCGACGCTCGGCGCCCCGGGCGTGGTCGCGGTCTCCGACATGGACGGCAGCCACCGCTCGGTGCTCAGCAGCGCCGCCGACCCGGGCTCCCCCCTCGCCTGGGGCGGTGACGCCACCCATCCGGTGGTCTTCTTCCTCAGCGGCGGCCTGCTCACCTCGGTCGACCTCGAGCACCACCAGCGGACCGTTTCCGCCCTCCATCTCGACCCCGGGCAGACGGTGCTGCGGATCGCCCCCGGCGGGCGCTACGTGGTCGTCGGCCCGGCGCCCGCGGCGAGGCCGGTGACGCCCGCCCCGCAGGCGCCCGTCCCCCCGGCCCTGCCGGGCGGCGGCCTGAGCCTCCCCGGAGTGAACCCCCTCGGCGCCAGCGTCGGCGCCGGCCCCTCGGCCGGCTCCGACACCACCACCGACGCCGTGCCCTTCTCCGGCACTCCCGGGGTGCGGATCGTCGACCTCGGCGGCGGCCAGGCCTCGCCGGCGGCGGCGCCGCTGCAGCCCGCGGGCCTCGCGCAGAACGCAGTCCCCTCGTTCAGCGGTGACGGCTCCCGGGTCGCCTGGCTCGACGGTTCGGGGATCGACGTCCTGACCCTCGGCGGCACCGACCCCGCGGCCCACGTCACCCTGCCGCCGCTCGCGAGCGGCGACGCGTACACCGACCCGGTCCTCGACGCCACCGGCGCCCGCGTCGCCCACGCCCTCACCCACACCGACGGCAGCGCCGAGCTCCGGCTGGTCCGCGTCGCCGACGCCACCCTGCTCGCCACCGCCGCGGTCCACCAGCCGTCGGGGCTGGTCTTCTCCTCCGACGGCGGTGAGCTCGGCTACCTGCAGCACGGCTCCGGCCAGACGGTCGCCGACGTCGCCACCATCCCCGGCGGCCCGGCCACCGGCAGCGGGGTCCCGGCGGCCGCGAACCAGGCGATCGACCGGCTCGTGACCGCCGAGGTCGCCGGCGACCGCCAGGCGCTCGACGCCCTCGTCGCCCCGGCGGTCGAGACCGAGCTGCTCGCCCAGCTGCCGAGCGGCCTGAGCCGCGGTTACGTCATCTCCGCGGCGCCGAGCTCGAACGGCGACACCGTGACCGCCCAGGTCCGCCTCCTGCGGGATCCGACGAACGACCATCCCACGGCGTCGTTCACCGACCAGACCGTGACGCTGCAGCGGGCCAACAACGCCTACATCGTCGCCCAGTCGGCCATCCCGCGGGCGCTCCACGACGAGCCGACCGGGCCGCAGGTGGTCCGGGTGGTCACCACCCCTCTGCCGGGGCTGACCTC
>Ga0209577_10001592_pt1 | contig 22479 bp, 22 predicted proteins | sample GraSoiAngelo_109_FD_185874 | JGI IMG/M metagenome (GOLD analysis project Ga0209577, IMG submission 185874) | Grasslands soil microbial communities from the Angelo Coastal Reserve, California, USA - 14_0903_12_20cm (SPAdes) (version 2) | ecosystem: Environmental > Terrestrial > Soil > Grasslands...
GAAGATGTCCTCGAGATCCTGGTGTCGCTCGGCCAGGGAGTCTGGCCAGTGGCCGGCGCCGGCCAGGAAGCGGGCGAGGTCGCGGCCGCGCCCCGTCGGAGAGGAGCAGATGAGGCTGCCACCGTCCATCCGGGCGCTGCGTCCCCAGTCCTGGCGCTGGAGCAGCTCGAGCACCGCCTCGGCGTTCTCGACCAAGACCACGAACTCGCCTTGGGACTCCAGCAGCTCTGCCACCCGCGCCACCTTGACCAGCTCGCCGAGGTTGATGATCGCCACCCGGCCGCAGATCTGCTGGACCTCGGCGAGGACGTGGCTTGAGACGAAGACGGTCTTGCCTTCCGCCGCCAGCCCGCGGAGCAGGTCGCGCATCTCCACGATGCCCGCCGGGTCGAGCCCGTTTGCGGGTTCGTCGAGGATCAGGAGGTCGGGGTCGTGGAGCAGAGCGATGGCGAGGCCCAGCCGCTGCTTCATGCCCATCGAGTAGGTCTTGACCCGGTCCCGCTGCCGGCCGGACAGTCCGACCAGCTCGAGGACTTCATCGATGCGCCGCGAGGGCACGCCTCCGAGGAGGTCGCCAACCGCCTTCAGGTTGTCGCGGCCCGACATGTAGAGGTAAAGGGCGGGGGATTCGACGAGGGCGCCGACCCGCGGCAGGACCCGATCCCCGTGCCTGGCGACATCCTGGCCGAGCACCTCGACAGTTCCGCCGCTGGGCCGGATCAGCCCCAACGCCATCCGGATGGTGGTCGTCTTGCCGGCGCCGTTGGGACCGAGAAAGCCGAAGATCTCGCCCTGGCCGACGCTCAGGTTGAGCTTCTTGACCGCCGGGCGAGAGCCGTATGACTTGGAGAGGTCATGGGTTTCCAGGACGGCGTCCATTCGAACCTCTTAGCCCCGCCGTCCGATCGCTTGTGACACCAAGACAGTTCCTTCGCGCCACCAGTCCTCTCCCTTCTCGAGGTACGCCTGCACCATGCCCTGGCGGAGGCCTTCGACGGAGACGTGCAGCCGGTCCTGGCCGGCCCAGTCGAGGAGCAGCAGGAGCACCTCAACGCCCGCCCGGAGCGCCTGCACCCGGCCCGGCTCGAGCCGGAAGCGCCCTTCGAGGACCGCCGCGGGCTCGGAGTCCAGGGTCTGCTCGGCGCACAGCAGGGTCTGGGTCGTGAGCACCTGCGGCGGTCGCTTCGGGGACAGGATGCGAGGAAGGTTGGCGGCCGTGCCGCCGGTGAAGACGAGCTTGGCCGGCTCGCATTCCGGCGCCTGGCTCAACCCAGAGACGGCCTCCTTGCGAAGCGCCTCCCGCTCCCCCGGCCGGGGCGGGTCGCTCAAATATCGCGAAGCCAGCACCCCGGAGCCGATCGGCAGCGTGCGCCAGGTCTCGATCCGCCCGCCCCGGGCGACCACCAGCTCCGTGCTGCCGCCTCCGAGATCGCCCATCAGCCACTGCCGGCGCGAGGCGTGGCGAGCGGCCACGCCGAGGAAATCGAGCTCCGCCTCCCGCTGTGGAGAGATCAGCCGCAGCGGGACACCGATCGCCTCGCTGGCCCGAGCCAGGAAATCAGCGCCGTCCTCGGCCTTGCGCACGGCCTCCGTCGCGCCGGCCAGGAGGTGCTCGAAGCCAACCTCGCGGGCCTGGCCGATCACGGAGCGCAGAGCCGCGATCGTCTCCTCAGTCTTGACCGGACCGATCCGACCCGTGCGGTCGACTTCGGCGCCCAACGCCGGCATCTCCACGAAGTGCGCGACCGGCTCCGGCCGGGCGCCACCGACCTCGGCCACCAACAGGTGGACGGTGTTGCTGCCGACATCGACCGCCGCCAACCTCACCGGGCGAGAATAGGGCGGTAGCATCCTTTCGTGGCCCGCGCCCAGCTAGCTCTGCAGACGATCGGCGACCGCGAGCCACCTCCCTACCTCAACCGCGAGCTTTCCCGGCTCGACTTCGACGAGAGGGTGCTGGCAATTGCGGAGGACCGCCGGCTGCCGCTGCTGGAGCGGGTCCATTTCCTGGCCATCTTCTCGAACAACGTGGACGACTTCTTCCAGATCCGCGTCGCCGGCCTCCAGGAGCAGGTGCTGGCGGCGGTGCCGACGACCGCGCCCGACGGCATGAGCCCGGCCGACCAGCTGCGCGCGATCCGCCGCCGCGTGGAGGGGCTGATCGACCGTCAGATGCGGCTCTTCAACCAGGAGCTGCTGCCGGGGCTCGACGCGGCGGGGGTCCGGATCCGCGACGCGGACTCGCTGACCAAGGACCAGCGGAAGCACCTGGCGGCCGAGTTTCGGCGCCACATCTTCCCGGTCCTGACCCCCCTCGCGGTCGACCCGGCACATCCCTTCCCCTACATCTCCCACCTCTCCCTGAACCTGGCCGTGATCGTCCGCGATCCGCTGCGCCGGGTCGAGCGCTTCGCGCGGGTCAAGGTCCCGCCTCTGCTGCCGCGTTTCACGGAGCTGCCCGACGGCGCCGGGTTCCTACCCCTGGAGCAGCTGATCGCCTTCAACCTACAGTCCCTCTTCCCGGGTATGGAGCTGGTCGATCACCATGCTTTCCGGATCACCCGCGACGCCGACCTCGACCTGGTCGAGAGCGAGGCGGAGGACCTCCTCTCGGCCGTCCAGACCGAGCTCCGGCGCCGGCGCCGCCAGGGCCGGGCGGTCCGGGTGGAGGTGGATCCCGCCCTCCCGGAGGCCATCCGGGATCTCCTCGTTCGCGAGCTCGAGCTGGGCTGGCAGGACGTCTACGAGGTGCCCGGCCTGCTCGACCTGGGCGGGCTCGGAGCCCTCTACGAGCTCGACCGGCCCGACCTCAAGTCATCGCCCTGGACCCCCGTGACGCAGGCCCGGCTGCGCGGCACGCACGCCGAGCCGGCCGGCATCTTCTCGGTGATACGCGGCGGTGAGTTGCTCGTCCAGCACCCCTACGACTCCTTCACGACCTCGGTCGAAGCCTTCATCGACCAGGCCTCCCGGGACCCGAAGGTGCTGGCCATCAAGCAGACGCTCTACCGGACCTCGGCCGCCAGCCCGATCGCCAAGGCGCTCGTGCACGCCGCCGAGCTGGGCAAGCAGGTGGTGGCGCTGGTCGAGTTGAAGGCGCGCGGCGACGAGCAGGCGAACATCGAGTGGGCCCAGGCGCTGGAGGAGGCCGGCGTCCACGTCGTCTACGGGCTGGTCGGGCTGAAGACCCACGCCAAGGTCAGCCTGGTCGTGCGCCAGGAGGGCAGTGGGATCCGCCACTACGTCCACATCGGGACCGGCAACTACAACCCCACCACGGCCAACGTCTACGAGGACCTGGGCCTGCTCTCCAGGGATCCCGAGCTCGGGCACGACGTCAGCGAGCTGTTCAACCTCCTGACCGGGTACAGCCGGCAGCGCAAGTACCGCCGGCTGTTGGTCGCTCCGACCACCCTGCGCTCGAGCATCCTGGAGCTGATCGACCGCGAGGGCAGGGGCCCCAAGGGCCGGATCGTGATCAAGGTCAACAACCTGGTCGACCCGGAGATCATCGAGGCGCTCTACCGGGCGTCGGCGGGAGGAGCCGAGATCGACCTCATCGTGCGTGGCATCTGCTGCCTCCGGCCGGGCGTGCCCGGCCTCTCGGAGACGATCCGCGTGCGCTCCCTGGTCGGCCACTTCCTGGAGCACTCCCGGTTGTTTCGCTTCGGCAATGAGAAGCGCGGCGTGAACTTCTACCTCGGGTCGGCCGACCTGATGGAGCGCAACCTCGACCGGCGCGTCGAGGCCGTCGTCCCCGTCTTCGAGGCCGGCCTCTGCGCCCGCCTCGAAGAGATGCTGGAGATCTCGCTGGAGGATGACGTCCTGGCCTGGGAGCTGGGCGCCGACGGCGGCTGGACCAAGGTCCCGACCAAGGCGGGCGTCAACTCCCAGCAGATCCTCATGGAGCAGGCACGAGAGCGAGCCGCCGGCGGCGTTGATTAGCCAGGGCCGCCATGGTTGAGCGCGAGCTCAAGCTCTCGGCCGGGCCGGGGTTCCAGCTGCCCGATCTCGACGGGATCCTGCCCGGCGTGGAGGCCGAACAGCCGGAGTTCGTACGGATGCAGACCATCTACCACGACACCCCGGACCTGCGGCTGGCCCGTTGGGGGTGCAGCCTTCGCCACCGCTCCGGCGAGGGCTGGACGCTGAAGCTCCCGACCTCGGCGACGGGGCCCTTGCTGGAACGGACCGAGCTGACCTTTCCCGGCGGCGCCGGGAAGGCCCCAGCCGCCGCTCTGGCGGTGGTCCGGGCCTACGTCCGACACGCGCCACTCGAGCCCGTGGCCCGCCTCTCGACCCGCAGGCGCATCACGCGGCTGAGAGCGAAAGGCAGAAAGCTGGCGGAGGTCGTCGACGACGAGGTGACCGTGCTCGAGGGCCGCCGGGTGGCGGGCCGTTTCCGGGAGATCGAGATCGAGCTCGCGGAGGCCGGCGACGAGCTGCTGGAACCACTCCGGCGCCGGCTCGAAGAAGGGGGCGCGGGAGCGACGGACGGGACGCCGAAGCACGTCCGCGCTCTCGGGCCGCGGGCCGCCGCGCCTCCGGAGGTGGATCCGCGACCGGTGTCGACTGGTGCGACGGCCGGCGAGCTGCTGGCGCACGCGGTCCAGGAATCGGTCGCCGCCCTGCTCCGCCACGACCCGGGAGTCAGGCTGGGCAGCGACCCCGAGCACGTCCACCAGGCCCGCGTCGCCGTCCGCCGGCTGCGCTCCAACCTGCGAACCTTCGCCAAGCTCCTCGACGTCGAGGCGTTGGGGTCGCTGAGCGAGGACCTCAAGGCTTTGGGCGGAGCGCTGGGAGCGGTCCGCGACGGCGAGGTGCTCGAGGAGCGGCTGCGAGGTCGCGCCGAGGCGCTTCCGCCGGGCGACAGGCGGCTGGCGGGCGAGCTTGTCCGCAGGCTCGAAGAGGAGATCGCGAGCAAGCGCGTCGCGGCGCTGGCGCTGATGGACTCCGAGCGCTACCTGGACCTCCTCGACCGGTTGGTGCAGCTGGCACGCCTTCCGCCTCTGAACGAGGTGGCGACGATGGCTGCCGAGCAGGTCGCCGGCGAGCTTGCGCGCCGCCCCTGGCGGAAGCTCCGCAAGGCCGTCCAGGCGCTGCCCGGAGAGCCGGCCGACGCCGAGCTGCACCGGGTCCGCATCCTCGCCAAGCGGGCTCGGTACGCGGCCGAGGCCGTCGCCCCGGTGGTCGGCAAGCCGGCCGCACAATTCGCCAAGGCCGCCGCCGAGCTGCAGACGGTGCTCGGCGACCACCAGGACAGCGTCACCGCCGAGGCCTGGCTGCGGGGATTGAATACCTCTGGCCGGCGCAGCTTCGTAGCCGGACAGCTGGCGGCGATGGAGCGTGTGGCTGCCGAGGAGTCACGCGCGAAGTGGCGCAAGGCCTGGGCGGCACTCGAGAGCAAGCGGCTGCGCGAGTGGATGGGCTGAGCGGATAGCGCAACCGGAGATCGTCCGGGCGGCGTCCTGGCGCGGCTCGGGCCGGATGGCCGCAGCGAGGTGGCCGTCGTCCACCGGCCGGCCTACGACGACTGGAGCTTCCCGAAGGGGAAGCTCCACCAGGGGGAGACGCTGGAGGCGGCTGCGATCAGGGAGGTGGCCGAGGAGACAGGCTGGCGGGCGAGCCTGGTCCGGCCCCTGGGCAGGTCCGAGTACGTCGACCGGCGCGGCCGCCCGAAGGTGGTCAGCTACTGGCTGATGCACCCCGAGTCGGGACGCTTCGTCCCTTCGGACGAGGTGGACCGGCTGCTCTGGCTGACGGTCCCGGAAGCCAGGGAGCGGCTGACCTACCCGCACGATCGTGAGCTCCTGAACGATTTCGAGACCGCCTAGGCGAACTTCCTAGACTTTCCCTTCGTGGCAGACAGCCGAACCGTGAAGGACTCGATGGGCGAGATGAAGGTCCCGGCCGATGCGCTCTATGGCGCCTCGACGATGCGCGCCGTTCAGAACTTCCCGATCTCGGGCATCCGCTTCCCGCGCCGCTTCATTCGGGCCCTCGGGCTGATCAAGCAGGCTGCGGCCGAGGTCAACGGCGAGTTGGGACTGATCCCGCCCGAGCTGGCGCGGGCCATCGCGCAGGCAGCCGGCGAGGTGGCCGAGGGCAGATGGGACGCCGAGTTCCCGATCGACATCTACCAGACGGGCTCGGGCACCTCGACCAACACCAACGCCAACGAGGTGATCGCAACCCGCGCCAACCAGATCCTGGGCGACGGCGAGGTCCATCCCAACGACCACGTCAACAAGTGCCAGTCCTCCAACGACGTCATCCCGACCGCCATCCACCTTTCCTCCGGGCTGGCGATCAAAGAGGAGCTCCTGCCCGCCCTGGGGCGGCTGCAGCTGTCGCTGGCCACGAAGGCCGAACAGTTCATGCCCATCATCAAGACGGGACGGACGCACCTGCAGGACGCGACGCCGATCCGCCTCGGCCAGGAGTTCAAGGGCTACGCGGGTCAGCTGGAGGAGAGCGAGCGCCGCGCCGAGCAGGCGCTGGCGGACCTGGCCGAGGTGGCCCTGGGCGGGACCGCCGTGGGCACCGGCATCAATTCCCACCCCGAGTTCGCCGCCCGGGTTTGTGAGCGGCTGTCGCGGGCGACGGGCCTCGCCCTCCGCGAGAGCTCCAACCACTTCCACGCCCAGGCGACGCTGGACGCGCTCGTCTCGGCCCACGCCCGCCTCAAGACGATCGCGGTCAGCCTCTGGAAGATCGCCGGTGACCTCCGGCTGATGGGCAGCGGCCCGCGAGCCGGGATCGGGGAGCTGAACCTGCCCGAGGTGCAGCCGGGCAGCAGCATCATGCCCGGCAAGGTCAACCCCGTCATCGTCGAGTCGTTGACCATGGCCTGCGCCCGCGTCATCGGCAATGACCTGACGGTGACCCTCTGCGGCCAGTCGGGCAGCTTTTTCGAGCTCAACGTGATGATGCCCTTGGGCGGCGTCACGGCGCTGGAGTCCATCTCCCTCTTGACGAATTCCGCCAACAACTTCGCCGCCCGCTGTGTGGACGGCATCGAGGCCACGGCGCGCGGCCCGGAAACGGTTGAGAAGGGCCTCATGCTGGCGACGGCGCTGGCGCCGGTCCTCGGCTACGACGAGGCAGCCAGGATCGCCAAGGAGGCCGGAAGGTCGGGCAGAACGATCCGCGAGCTGGCCCGCGAGAAGGGGCTCGACGAGGCGACCCTCGACAAGGTGCTGGACCCGGCGACCATGGTCGAGCCCGGCCTCGAGGGCGGATCGACCTCCGGCTGAGCGGCAGGTCGGGTAGGCCGAGGATGAGTCGTCGGGGCCTGGTCATCCTCCACCTCGACGGCGTCAGCCACGCGCTCCTGGAGCGGGCCGTCGCCGCCGGCGCGATGCCCTTCGTCGCCAAGCTGTTGGCGGAGGAGGGCTACCAGGCGCAGCCGTACCGCTGCGGAGTGCCGTCCACGACACCGTTCGCGCAGGCGGGGATCCTCTACGGCGACAGCTCGAACATTCCCTCCTATCGCTGGTGGGACAAGGAGCTGGGCGCGGTCATCGGCTTCGGAGCCGGCGGGACCTTCGAGCTGGTCGCAGAGCGCTACTTCAAGGGCCGGCGGCCGCTGACCACGGGAGGTGCGTGCATCGCAGCCCTTTACCGGGCCGGCGCGGACGACCGCTTCGGACCGGCTTACACGGAGCATCACGAGCAGCACCCGGACCGGCGCGTGATCGTCCCCTTCCTGACCAACCCGGTCGTCGTCTACCACTGGCTGCGACATGCGGGCAGCGCAGGCGTCGGGATCCTGGCCAGGTACGCGGGGGCGCGACTGGCCAGGCGGCGGGCGAGCCAGGCCTACGTCTTCGCGGACCTCTTCCACGAGTGCGTCGTGCACCACCTGACGCGCTTCGCAACCCGGCAGGCGATGGCCGAGGGCCTGCCCGTGATCTATTCCTGCTTTTACACGTTCGACGAGGCCGCCCACGCTTTCGGTCCCGGTGACGAGTGGGCCCGGCGCATCCTCCGTTACCTCGACAGCACAGTTCGCTGGGTGGCGCAGGCGCGGCTCGACAATCCCGACGTCCGTTACGAGCTGGTCGTTCTCTCGGACCACGGCCAGGTCGAGTGCGAACCGTTCAACGCGAACGACGGCCGCACCCTCGGAGAGCTGGTCGCCGAGTGGCTGCCGGACCAGGAGGTCACCGAGCATCGGGGCGGCAGACACCCGGCCAGCTCAGAGCCGCCGGCCGGGAAGGTCGCCATCACCTACTCGGGCGGTCTCGCGCACGTCTACTTCACCGACCTGCCCGGCCGCCTGGAGCTGGCCGAGATCGAGCGGCGCTTCCCGTCGCTGGTGGCCCGCGTCGCCGGCCTCGACCGGGTCGACTGCGTGCTTGTAAAGGACGGAGAGGTGGGTCGCCTCCTCACCGGCGAGAAGAGCTTCCCGCTGGGTCCGGAGGCCCGCGAGTTCCTCTCCCGCCTCGACGAGCCGGGGGTCCTGACCGCCCAGCTCCAGCGCCTGAACTCCTTCCCCAACTCCGGCGACCTGGTCGTCTTCGGCCGCTACCGGGACGGGCGCCAGGTCAACTTCGAGAACCAGGTGGGCGGTCATGGTTCGGCGGGCGGCGAGCAGCTCCACCCGTTCCTGCTGACAAAGCGCGAGTGGGGCCTCGACGCCAGTGCCGTGCGCTCGGCCGAGGGCCTCTACCCGGTGCTCAATTCACTCCTGGAACGCCTAGCTAGTCCGGGGATTTCCAGCTCGGGTTGAGCAGCGAGGTCAGCACGTGGTCGCGCCAGGCGCCATCGATGAACAGGTAATCGCGCGCGTAGCCCTCGACAGTGAAGCCCAGCCGGCGCAGGACGGCGTTGCTGCGCAGGTTGTGCGGCATCAGGGCGGCATTGACGCGGTGCAGGTTGAGCTCCGCGAAGACGTAGTCGATCGACGCCCGCAAAGCCTCGTGCATGTAACCGTGGCCCTGGGCCTTCTCGGCCAGGGCGTAGCCGACCATGCACATCTCCGCCGGCCCCCGCACGATGGAGGTGAACGACACCTGCCCGTAAACTTCGCGCGGGTCGCTGCGTGGGAACAGGAACAGCATCAGCGCCGTGCCGTCGTCGAACGCGCGCCGGTGGCGAGCGACCTGCACGCGCCAGAACTCCTCGGTGTGGAAGCCCTCGGGCCGCGACGTCTCCCAGGGCGCCATGTGCGCGCGGTTCTCGTCGAAGAAGCGAAGCAGTGCCGGCACGTCGGTCTCGGCCGCGCCGCGCAGGATCAGGCGCTCGGTCGTCAGCACCGGCGTCACAGCGGCAGCTCCATGAGGGTCACGTCCTCGCCCCAATAATGGGCGCGGAGGTGGCCCGACTCGCGGAAGCCGAGCGAGCGGTAGAGCTGGACGACGTCCTCCAGCTTCGGCGTCGCCTGCACCCAGACCTTGGTCACGCCTGCCCGGCGTGCGCGCGCAATGGCGTGCTCCGCCATGGCCCTGCCGACGCCCGCATTGTGCCGGTCGGGGTCCACGGCCATCCGGTCGACCATGCAGGTGCCGGTTGGAAAGCTGCAGCGGACGACGCCCGCGAGCGCGCCTTCGAGGCTGGCGGTGAACACCTCGAAGCCGCCGTTCAGCCAGGCTGAGACCTCCTCGGCCGCCGGCGTCTGGTCGGCGATCAGGCGCTCGTCGAGCCGGCCGCGGTGGCGGTCCCAGGCTCGCGAGTAAAGCCCGGCGATCGCCGCCGCCTCCTCGGCACCGGCCAGGGCGATCCTGGGCTGGGCGCGGAACAGTCGCATGGAGGGTTAGAGTAGCCGCGCCCATGGAGTTGCTTCAGGAGGCGCGGGCGCTCTACCAGGCCGGCGAGATGCACGATGCGCTGGAGGTCGCCCAGGCGGCCTGTGAGCGGAAGCCGAAGGACGCCGAGGCCTGGTGGCTGCTCGGCTGCATCAACCGCTACACGGGCCTGCCGGGAGCCAGCGACGACGCCTTCCGGCGCGCCGCCCAGCTTTCGAAGAAGCGCCCGGCGCCGGTCCGGGTGACCGGCAAGCGCTTTCGGGAGCTGCTCGACCAGGCGCGGGAGGGACTTTCCAAGGACTCCGACCTGCGCCTGAAGGCGACGCGCCTCAAGGTCGAGCCGCTGCCGACCCTGGAGGCGGTGAAGGCGGGCGTCTCACCCGACGCTCCAACGCTGCGCAAGCGCCAGCCCGAAGACCTCCTCGTCCTCTTCCAGGTCAACCTCGAGAATCGCTGCGGCAGCGAGACCGAGCTGTCCCGGCTCCTGGGCCGCACCCTGACGCGGGCGTGATCCGGGCGGGCGTCGAGAACCCCTTCGGCCGCTTCCGGCTGCCGGTGGTGCTACTGGCCGTGATCATCGTCTTCGGCACCGGCGGCTACATGCTGGTCGAGGGCTGGAGCCCTTTCGACGCGTTCTACATGACGATCATCACCATCTCGACGGTGGGCTTCAGCGAGGTCCACCCGTTGGGAACCGCGGGCCGCGTCTTCACCTCGGTGCTGATCGTCAGCGGCGTCGGTACCATGCTTTACGGCTTCGGCGTCTTCGCGGAGACGCTCAGTGAGGGCCACTTCCTCGAGTTCAGGAGAGTGCGTCGATTGCAGAGGCAGGTCAGCGAGCTCCGCGACCACTTCATCGTCTGTGGCTACGGCCGCATGGGCACGCAGGTGGTCGGCGAGTTCCAGGAATCCAACCACGCGTACGTCGTGATCGACAACAACCCGGAGGCGGTTGAGCGCCTGCGCCACGAGAGTCGCCTCCACATCGAGGGCGACGCTGCCGACGAGCAGATCCTGAAGGAAGCCGGCATCGAGCACGCGCGGGGGCTGATCAGCGCCGTGGACTCCGACGAGCGGAGCGTCTACATCACCCTCATCGCGAGGGCCCTGAATCCCCGCTTGTGGATCGTCGCCCGGGCGGGCCAACCGGGCTCGATCCGGCGCCTGGAGCTGGCCGGGGCCAACAAGGCGGTGTCGCCTTACCTGATGGCCGGCCACCTGATGGCCGAGATGGCTCTCAACCCGACCGTGGATTCGCCTTCGGCGAGCCAGCCCGCCGAGGATGTCCTGCTGCCCAAAGAGCAAACCTGAAGGGGAGAGCTGCCATGGACGTCTACCGGACTCCGGACGAGCGCTTCGAGAACCTGCCCGGCTACCCGTTCGAGCCCCACTACCTGACCGTCGACGGCCTGCGCATGCACTACCTCGACGAGGGTCACGGCGACCCCATCCTGCTGCTCCACGGCGAGCCGGACTGGTCCTACCTCTACCGGAAGATGATCCCGCCGCTGGCCACCGCCTTCCGGGTCATCGCGCCCGACTACCTGGGCTTTGGCCGCTCCGACAAGCCCACCGACCAGAATTGGTACTCCTTCGACCGCCACACCGAGTCGATCAAACGGGTGGTTGAGAACCTCGACCTGCGTGGGGTCACGGTGGTGGTCCAGGACTGGGGCGGGCCGATCGGCCTACGGGCCGCCACCGAGATGCAAGACCGCTTCGCCCGCCTGGTGGTGTTGAACACCGGCCTCTTCTCTCCGGGCGCCGGCTGGCCGACCGAGGGCTTCCTCCGGTGGCGAAACTTCGCCGAGCGCGTCGGGCTGGACATGGAGGTCGGCAGGGTCATGCAGATGAGCTCCGCGACCGAGCTCGACGAGGCGACGCTGGCCGCTTACGAGGCGCCCTGGCCGACCCGGGAGTCGAAGGCGGGCGTCGCAGCCTTTCCGCTGCTGGTCCCGATCAAGGCGGACGACCCGGGCGCGGAGGAGATGGCGCGGGTGCGCGAGGATTTGCGTCGCTGGGACGTACCCGCCCTGGTTCTCTTCAGCGACCAGGACCCCGTCTTCCAGCCGGCGGTGGGCGAGCGCTTCGCGCGACTGCTGCCCGGCGCCCACGGCGTCATGGAGACCATCGCCGGCGCCTCGCACATGCTCCAGGAGGACGCCGGCGAGGAGATCGCGGGCCGGATCCTGGACTGGGTCGGCGCGGGCGCGGCCGGCTGAGCGAGCCAAGGCGCGGCGCCTCGGTGCTCGATTCCTCGCGCCGCCCCCAGCAGGTGGCGCTCGGGTCGCTGCTGGTCGGCGCGGTCATCTGCCTCGCCAAGCTCGTGGTGGGGATCCTGACCGGGAGCCTCGGAATCATCAGCGAGGCCGCCCACTCCGGGCTCGACGTGGTCGCCTCGGCCTTTGCCCTGGTTGCCGTGCGGACCGCTCGCCGTCCGGCCGACGCGGAGCACCTCTACGGGCACGGGAGGGTCGAGAACCTGGCCGCCTACACGGAGGGCATCCTGCTGACCCTGACCGCGGGCGGCATCGCCCTGGAGGGCATTCACCGCCTGCTGGCCAACAGCGCGCGGGTGGACGCCAGCTACTACGCGATGGGCTTGCTGGTGGCGGCGATGCTGGTCGAGGGCGTCCGCGCGGTGGTCCTGCGCTGGGCAGGCCGGGCGGCAGGCAGCGACGCGCTGGCCGCGGACGCGCAGAACCGGGTGGCGGACGTCCTCTCCTCATTCGGGGTACTGGTGGGGCTGGTCGCGGTCCGGCTCGGCTATCCCTGGGCCGACTCGGTGGCCGCCCTCTTGGTGGCTGGCCTGATCGGGGTCACCGCCATCCGGATCCTCCGCGAGGCCGGCGACGAGCTCATGGACAGGGCTCCGACGGGCGTCGAGGCCGGGCTTCGCAAGGCCATCGGCGAGGTCCATGGCGTCCGCGAGGTCCGCTCGGTCCGGGTCCGGCGTTCGGGCGGCAGGCTGCTCGCGGACGCCCGCGTCTCCACCCGGCGCACGCTTTCGGTCGAAGGCGCCCAGACGCTGACGGACCAGGTCCAGCGGGCTGTCTCCAAGGAGCTGCCGGACCTTGACCTTCTCCTGGCGGTCGAGGGCCAGCCGGAGCAGGCGAACCTGGTCGAGCGGGTGCACGCCACGGCCGACCGGCTGGGCGGCTTCAAGGACATCCACAACGTAACCGTCGAGCAGGAGGGCGACGGCTCGCTGCACCTGACGCTCCACGCCAAGCTGCCCTCCAAGATGCCGCTGGACGAGGCCGAAGAGCACTCCGCGAACCTGGAGCAGGAGCTCCGCCGGGAGCTGCCGGAGGCGAGCCGCGTCGACATCCACCTGGAGCCGCTGGAGCCGGACGTCGTCGCCGGGCGGGACGTGACTGCGGCCCGCACCGAGCTGGCGGACCGGATCCGGCGGATCGTCGCCGAGCAGCCCGAGGTGCTGCGCTGCCAGGACGTCGAGCTGAGCTCGCGGCACGGGCGGATCACCGCCCACGTGGTGGTCGAGATGGCGCCCGAGGTGCCGCTGGAGCAGGCGCACCTGGTCGAGGACGAGCTGGAGCGGAAGATACTTCTCGCGGAGCCGGAGCTGGAAGAGGTTGTGACCCGGGCGACGGCCCGCTCCGCCTGAGCGCCTAGGCGCGCTCCAGCGCGAGGCGCAAGCCCAAGCCGATCAGGACCGTCCCGGTGACCCGGTCCATCCAGCGCCGGACGCCGGGAGACGTGATGAGGTCGCGGATCCTCACCACCAGCAGGCCGTAGACGTTCATCCAGGACCAGCCGATCACCGCGAAGATCGCCCCGAGAAGCAGCAGCTGCTCCAGCAGCGGCCGGCGGGGATCGACGAACTGGGGCAGGAAGGTGACGAAGAGCACGCCCAGCTTGGGGTTGGTCCCGGCGCTGAGGAAGCCCTGACGGAGGATCGACCCGGCCGGCGCCGAACGGACCCCTTCCAGCAGGTCGCCGGGCTGTTTGCGGCTGGCCAGCCAGGCCCGGATGCCGAGGTAGGCGAGGTAGGCCCCGCCCGCGAGCTTGAGCGCGTAGAAGAGCGTCGTCGACGCCTTGAGGACGGCGGCCAGTCCGATCGCCGTCGCGGTCACCCAGAGGACGAGCGCGAAGGCGATGCCGGTCGTGGTCAGGAGCACGCCGCGGGGCCCGTGGGCGAGCGCGTTCTTGGTCACCAGCGCCATGTCGGGCCCAGGCGTGACGGCCAGCAGGAGCGAGATGGCGACGAAGGCGAGCAGCAGCCCCACGGCGGGAAATTCTGCCAGCAAACGTGTGAAGAGCCGCGCTCGCTGCGCGGCTCTCCACCTGCGGGGGTTTTTTCGGTTGCTTAGGCGGTCTTTCGGCGGCGGGCCGTCCGGCGGATGCGACCCGTCGCGCGGGTCTTCGTGGAGCGGCGTGCCGGGCTCGCCGAGCGGCCGCGGGCGGCGGCCGGCCGCACCGGCTCGGTCGCGTTCTCGAAGCGGTTGAGCGTCCGCAGGACCGTCTCCAAGCCGCCGTTGATGACCTCAAGGGTCCGGTAGGCGACATCTCCGATCAGGTCCGTGCGGCGCGCCCGTCGCTTGATCGCGTGGATTCCCAGCAGGGCGACCTTCTCGGGCATGACGGCCTCGATCGCGTCCTCGGTGTCGTCGAACAGCTCGGCGACGTCGTGGGAGAGCCGCTTGTTGGCCTGGGCGCCGCGGCGCTCCAGCTTGCGAGCCTCGCGAACCGGGTGCGTGACGGCCCGGGAAACGCTGTCGGCGACCGTCGCTGCGGTGCCGCTGAGGAGGTCGGCGCCTCTCACGCCGGTCTCGACGGTGGTCTCGGCAGCGTCTTCGACAGCCTTCTTGATGTCAACAGCCATAAGCGTGGTCTTTTTTCCCTCTCTTCAATCTCGGATTTCGGGGTTCACAAGCATTATGACACACTGCGGCATACTGCGTCAACGTACGCCGCCGTACTAATTTGCGAGGGCGGGCCGGCGGACGAATCGGCGGGTCAGCTCGCGCAGGAAGGGACCACCCCAGATGCCCAGGCTCAAGAGCCCGAAGAAGGCGATCACGGCGTCGACGCTGTCCCTTCCTTGGCGGGCCCAGTAGACGTCGGCCAGGAAGAACCAGAGCGCGAACTCGTCGAGCGTAAGGGCGGCCCCAACCCCGAAAAGGACCGCGACCAAGAAGCGGAGCCGGTCGCTGTCGTTGGCCTCCAGCTGGGCCAGGTAGCCGGCCACCAGCAGCAGCAGGATCCCCCAGACCAGGTGATGGATGTGGGTGCCGCCGGCACTGACGTTGTGGAAGGGTCCGACCCCGGCACGGATCAGGTGGACGATGACCCGGACCACGATCCAGGTGACCAGGAAGCTCAGGGAGGAGATGAAGAGGCGCTCGCGGCGGGGGTCTTTGAAGTGGAAGCCGTAGAGCTCGGCCAGGTCCTGCCGCAGGCGTTTCAGACCAGGGGGGTAGGCCGCGCGCGGGCTTCGCCGAGCACGGCCGACAGGGGGGACGTCCCCCCTCAAACCGGAATTCCCCAGAGTGCGTACCAGCGCTCCAGCACCGGCTCGACGGGCAGTTCGGCTTTCCCCAGCGCGGACAGGCGAAGCTCCTCGGCGTTGTCCCGTTGGTGGTCGCCGACGGGAACGAAGGGGTAATAGGTCCCCTGCTTGTAGGCGTAGATCCAGTACTCGGGCCTGCCTTCGCGCTCGAACCGGAAGGCGACCGCCAGCAGGAGGTCGCCCAGCCCTTCCTCGAGCAGGGAGGTGGCGGCGCTGTGGATGGCGGCGATGGCGTCCTCGAAGTCGGCGCCGGCGAGAATGAGCCAGTCGAAGCCGAGATCGTCGGTCTTGTCCTCGACCGTCAACCCGTCCCCTTCGCCCTGCAGCTTGAGAAGGTCGAGCAGGTCCTTGTGCAACTGGTCGAAGCGGCCGGGGGGAAGGCGCTTGAAGACGATGCCAGCCCGCCCGGCCGGCTTGATCCCGGCCGAGGCCTCGAGGCCGACCGCCGCCGTGCTCATGGCGAAGAGCTTGTCCTCGTTGGACTTGGGAAGCCGGGTGCGCCCGAGGAGGCTGTCGAGGAAGCCCAATCTAAGCGGGGACTTTAGCGGTCGGTTCTCTCAACGGGCGAGGTTGGCTTCCATCTCCTGGAGCTTGGCCAGCCGGTGCTCCAGCGAGGGGTGGGTCGAGAAGATCTCCGAGATCGAGCCCCGGCTGACGGCGGGGAAGATCATCAGCGTGTTGCCGGCCTCGACCGAGCGCAGGTCGGCGTCCGGGATGCGCTGCATGCGCCCGCTGATCTTGACCAGGGCGGAGGCCAGCTTCGAAGGCTGGCCGGTGATGATCGCCGAGCCGCGGTCGGCCGAGTACTCGCGATAGCGGCTCAGGGTGCGGATGAGCACGAAGCTGATCGCCCAGACGACCACCGAGACCAGGAAGATGAAGATGAAGGAGCTGCCGCGGTCACGGTCCTCCCGGTCGCCACCGTAGCCGCCGTAGAGGCCGCCCCAGAGGCCGGACTGGACGATGAAGGACGCGACGGTGGCGAAGAAGCTGGCCATGGCCATGACCCGCATGTCGCGGTGGATCACGTGGCTCATCTCGTGCGCCAGCACCGCCTCCAGCTCCTCGTTGTCCAGGGTCTGCAGGATGCCGGTGGTGACGGCGACCAGGGAGTGCTTTGGGTTGCGCCCGGTGGCCATCGCGTTGGGCACCGGCGTGTCGATGATCGCCACCCGCGGCTTGGGCAGGCCGGTCATCGCCGCCAGCCGGCCGACCATGTCATGAAGCTCCGGCGCCTGCTGTTCGGAGACCTCCTTGGCTCCCATGGAGAGCAGGATCAGCTGGTCGGAGAAGTAGTACTGGGCCACCAGCAGGACGCCCGCGACGATCAGGATCAGGAAGAAGTTGACGTGGAAGACGGCCAGGGCCGCCATGAAGGCGAGGTAGAGGCAGGCGAGCAGGAACAGGGTCAGGGCCATCCGCACATTCAAGCCCCAGTCGGTTCCGATCTTCTTGACCATTCAGCGCAGTAGTGATACCCGCCGCTCGGCTCGAACCTAACAAAAAGAAGAGGCGAGCCGTGGGCGGGGACCCGGGCTCGCCTCTTTGTCCGAAGCGAGGAGCTGCTAGCTGAACTCCACCGCGATGTAGGCGTAGCCGTTGCGGGCGACGACCCAGGCGGTCCCCACGTAGTGGTAGGGACCCATGATGTTGGCCCGGTGATCGGGGCTGTTCATGAACATCGAGTTCAACTGGCCGTCGCTGACCCCACCCGACCAGTAGCCGACGTTCTCGCCGGCACGGTTACCGAGACCGCAGCCGAGGTCCTGGTTGGGGCCGCCGGCGTGGGAGATGTAGCCCTGGTTGGCCATCCGGAGCGCGTTCTGGTAGGCGATCCCGGCCAGGCAGGAGTTCCAGGTCAGGGGGCCCAGGCCGGCGCCTGCGCGGTCGCCGTTGATGTAGGCCTGCTGGGTCGAGCCGATCACCACGGGCGGAGGCGCGGGGGCGGGATGGGCGGCGATGGGCAGCTGGCTGATCGGCTGGTTGTCAGCCGGGGCCTCCTGGGCCGGGTCGGGGGTGGGCGGAGGCGGAGGGAAGTACGGCTTCGGGTTGTAGCCGTGGATCCAGCTGTAGAGATCGGTGTTGCTGGTGTCGGGCGCGGTGGCGGCCGGCTGCGACGACTTGGCGGGCGAAGGCGCATGGACCGGCTTGCCGGTGACGGCCAGGTGGGCGCCGGAGTGGTTCACCATGACCACCGCGAAGATCGCCGCGAGGCCTTTCAGGATTGAAGTCAAGAGAGAGGTCACCTCCAGGATTCAAGCCGCGCAGGGTGCGCCGGCCTGTGTGTCGGGAGGTGAACCTGCCAAGCGACGGCGGGAATAGAGAGACCGAGACGGTAAGGAAGATTGAAGGCCCGCAGACAATCCGCCAACGGGCGGTTAAGGAATCTCCGCGCTCCGAACTAGGGATAGGCGGGATGTAACCGAAATGACGCCAAGCTGACACCGCCGCAGATCGAGGCGATCTCCGGCGCCGTCGAGCCTGGGCTCGGCGGCCCTACCTAGACGACCGGGCGGCTCCGGGGCGTGCTCATGATCCTGATCAGAGCAACCAGGCCCCACCCGATCAGGACGTAGATCGCGATCGCGATCAGCGACTCGGGCTCCAGAACGTAGTTGCCGGAGCCACTCGGCTGGAAGATCCCCCGGAAGGGGGCGACGAGCGGCCCGGTGATCCCGTAGATGAAGCGGACGAAGTCGGCCTGGTAGCTGGCGCCGAGCAGCTTCATGAAGAAGCGGATCGCGATCAGCGAGCAGACCACCGCGTCCACGAACCAGACCACGCGCTCGAAGCGCGGGTCATAGCCGCGGACCACGGTGCTGCGCGAGTAGTAGTCGGACGACGCCGGGTTCACCGGCGCCACGGGCGGGCGAACGGCGGGATCTACGCGGGGATCGCCCGCGACCGGTTCGCGGTCGACGCGCTCCCAGCGCTCTTCCTCGACTGGTCCCATCGCCATGAAAACCTCCAATTGCTTGGTCTTGCTATGAAGACTGCGCTTTAACGTTATACCGTCGAGATCCGTTCCGAATGACATACCCGTAACATGCCGCTGGAAAACATGATAGCGTTCGATACAGCTTTTCTACCACTCAACGGTATGGGGAGAACCTACAGGTGGCGATCGTGAGACCCACCCGCCGAGCAGGACCGCAGCGGGAGGCCAGGCTCCTCGTCGACCGGACGCTGCAGCTGACCGCCTTGGTCTGCCTGTTCGCAGGGCTGGTCCTGATCGCCTACTTTGCCTTCGGCATGCTGGCCGGCGTCCGCGAGCAGCAGCGCCTGACCGACGGCTGGCGCGCCCAGCTCGCCCACCAGGCGCCGCCCCCGCCGGCGGCCTCCTCGGTACCACCACCCGACCTGATGAAGCCCGTCGACGGCGTCGACTTCGCGATCCGGGTGCCGCGGCTGGACTACTACTCGGCCGTCAAAGAAGGAGTCGACCTGACGGTCCTCTACAGCAGCCCCGGTCATTACCCGGAGACGCCCTGGCCGGGCCAGGCCGGGATGGTCGGAGTGGCCGCGCACAACGTCTACTGGATCGACTTCCCGCAGCTCGCCAGAGGCGACGAGATCGACGTCGAGACCCGCTATGGCACCTTCAAGTACGCCGTCACCGGCACCCGCATCGTTCAGCCCGACGACCGCACGATCCTGGTCCAGGGGCCGGGCCGGCACCTGACCCTGACCACTTGCTGGCCGACCTGGGCGGGTGCCTGGGCGACTCGCCGCTTCATCGTCTTCACCGACCAGACCTGGCCCGTGCCGCCGAGCAACGAGCAGCACAGCTCCAGCTGAGCTGGCTACCATTCGGGCGCGATGGCGCCAGACGCGATCGCTCCGGACGGGTCGGAGGTCTACTTCAAGATCGGCGACGGCGAGCGCGCCAGCCTGGTCCTGGTCCGGCTGGCCGCGGGCAGGGTTTCCCGGCCCGTTCGCCATCGGACCGTGGAGGAGATCTGGTACGTCACCGCGGGCCAGGGCCGCGTCTGGCGCCGGCCGCCGGACCGGGCCGGCGAGGTCGTCGTGGTCGGGCCCGGCGATGCGGTTCGGATCCCGACCGGCTGGGAGTTCCAGTTCGCCTCCGGACCGGGCCTGGCGCTCGAGTTCGCCTGCTTCACGAGCCCTCCCTGGCCGGGCGATCAGGAGGCGATCCCGGTCCCGGAGGGTGGCCTGGGCCCGCCGACGAACTGATTTGCCGATAGCCCCTGCATTCGAGGACCGGCAGGCGCGGGTAGCGCGGGAAGGACGGGTCGCTCGTGGAAAGCTCGCAGAGCCAGAAGGTCGAACGGGCGCCGCCGAGCTGGCGGGAGTGGCTGCAGGACGCGCAGAGGCCGGGATCGGGAGCCGTCGCTGGCACAGCACTGGCATTCTCGCGGAGCGCTCCGAAACCTTCCGGCCCTGATCTCCGTTGGGGGATAACATATTGCACGTGCACTATCAGGTTTTATTGGTATCGACCTGGTGAATTCAAAGCGGGACAAGCACCAATTGGGCGGCTCCGAGCAGCCACCGCCGATGTCCAGGCGGTCGCCCTTCGCACGTCCCCGGCCGGGCTCCTCGGCGTGGATCGTGCCCGGCGATCGGTGGCCGGCGGCGATCGCCCTGGTGGTGATCGGCGGTCTCCTGGCGCTCACCCTCGGTTGGGTGGACGTGCAGATGCGAAGCCTGCCCGACCCGGGCCATGCCAGCCTGATCGGGAAGTCGATCGTCGTCTACGACCGGAACGGCGGCGTGCTCGGCGAGCGCGATCCCGAGGGGCAGTACCACGTCGCGTTGAAGCTCGGCGAGATGGGCCGCTGGGGCCCGGTGGCGACGCTGGCGGCCGAGGACCGGGATTTCTACCGGCACGGCGCCGTGGACCCGGCGGCGGTCGCACGCGCGATCCTCGTCGACGCGACCTCGGGCACGGCCGCCGAGGGTGGCAGCACGATCACCCAGCAGCTGGTCAAGATCGAGCTGCTGGGCTCCCAGAAGACCGTGTCCCGCAAGGTCCAGGAGGTCCTGCTGGCCTACAGCCTCGAGCACCGCTACAACAAGGACCAGATCCTCGAGCTCTACTTGAACCGCGTCTACTACGGCCACGGCGCTTACGGCCTGGGGTCCGCCGCAAAAACCTACTTCGGGTCCGACAAGAAGGCCGCCGACCTGACGCCCGCCCAGTCCGCTTTCCTCGCCGGGCTGCTCCAGGCCCCCTCCGGGAACGACCCCTTCACCCACTTCGACCGGGCCCGGGCGCGCCAGCTCTACGTCCTCAACGGGATGGTCTCCACCGGGGCAATTTCCGCTTCCGAGGAGAAGCAGGCCGAGGCCGAGCCCATCGCCAAGGAGCTTCATCTGGACACCTCGTACCGGGACTCGCCGGCGCCGCATTTCGTCGACTACCTGATCGCCCAGCTGGAGTCGCAGCTGGGGGCGGCCACCGTCCACCAGGGTGGGCTCAGCGTCTACACGACGATCGACCCGGTGCTGCAGCGCTCGGCGGAGCGGTCGGTCGCCGACGGCGTGTCGGCCCTGGCGAGGAGCGGCGTCAACAACGGGATGCTGCTGGCGGCCAAGCCCTCGACGGGCGAGATCCTGGCCTGGGTCGGCTCGGCCGACTACGGCAGCGCCCAGATCGGCGGCCAGTACGACGTGATCACCTCGCCCCGGCAGCCCGGCTCCAGCTTCAAGCCCTACGTCTACGAGGCGGCGCTCATGTCGCAGAAGTTCACCGTCGACACGCAGGTGAGCGACACGCCCCAGAACTACTCGGGCTACACGCCGATGGACTACGACAACCGCTTCCAGGGCCCGATGTGCCTGAAGACGGCGCTGCAGCGCTCGCGCAACATCCCGGCCGTTGAGACGGCGAGCAAGGTCGGGATCGGGCCGGTTATAGACCTCGCCACCCGGATGGGCATCCGCGACAAGCTGGAGCCGAACCTGCAGACGGCCGTCGGCGGCAGCTCGATCACCATGTTCGACCACGTCCAGGGGTTCCAGGTCTTCGCCAACAACGGGCTCAGGGTGCCCCTGACCGGCGTCGTCAAGGTCGTCGACCGCAATGGCAACACGATCCTGGCCAACAACTTCGCGCAGCCGGCCGGAACCCAGGTCCTGACCCCCGCCCAGGCCTACCTGATGACCTGGATGCTGAAGGACTACCAGAAGGTCTGGAACTTCCCCTGGAACCGCCAGATGGCGGCCAAGACGGGCACCACGGGGGCGGCCGTCCAGCAGCCCACCGACGCCTGGGTGATGGCCTACAACCCCGACGTCGTGATCGGCTCCTGGGTCGGGCGGACGGGCGCCAACGGCCAGGGCGGGACGATCACCTCCTACGGCGAGGCGGTTGGAAACACGCTGCTGGCTGAATTCGTCAACGGCCTCCCGTCCAGCTTCCACGACTGGTACCAGCAGCCCGCCGGCCTGGTCGCCTCCAAGCGCACGGGAGACCCGCTCCTGCCCGGCACGGAGAACCTGCCGACCTGCAGCGGCGGCGACGGTGCCGGCGGCGGCGGCGGCGGCGAGGGTGGCGGCGGCGGGAAGCACGGCAAGCCGTGAGCATCCGTCAGCGCGCTTCCGCCGGGCCGAGGAAGTTCGACTTCCGGGAGTGGATCCAATCCCCGTGGGGACGCGCCACGGTGGTGGGCGCGATCCTGCTGGTGCTGCTCGGTGGCTACGTCGCCTGGACCCTCCGCGACCTGCCGGACCCCGGCAAGCAGGACGTGCTCGCCAACACCATCACCGTCTATGACCGCAAGGGCCGCGAGATCGAGCAGCGCAACCCCAAGGGCCAGTACCACAAGCTGCTGGCGCTCAAGGACATGGGACGCCAGGCCCCGGCGGCCACCATCGCCGCCGAGGATCGCAGCTTCTACCACGAGGGGGCGATCAACTGGACGGCCACGCTGCGGGCGGCCTTCGTCGACCTGACCTCCGGCCACGTCCAGCAGGGCGGCAGCACCATCACCCAGCAGCTGATCAAGATCCAGCTGCTGACGCCCCAGCGGTCGATCTTCCGCAAGATCCAGGAGGCCGTCCTGGCCGAGGGGCTGGAGGCGCGCTACTCCAAGGACCAGGTCCTCGAGATGTACTTGAACCGGGTCTACTACGGCCACAACGCGTACGGGATCGGAGCCGCGGCCGAGACGTATTTCAGCAAGGACGCGAAGGACCTCACGCCGGCCCAGGCCGCCTTCCTCGCCGGCCTGA